>Ga0209084_1000474_pt1 | contig 37716 bp, 50 predicted proteins | sample C_130820_MF_Meta_FD_187309 | JGI IMG/M metagenome (GOLD analysis project Ga0209084, IMG submission 187309) | Freshwater microbial communities from Lake Croche, Canada to study carbon cycling - C_130820_MF_MetaG (SPAdes) (version 2) | ecosystem: Environmental > Aquatic > Freshwater > Lake... | reverse complement strand
TCTTCAAATGCTGTCATTGGTCGAGTCACAGGATCTTCTTGCACTTCGTTTGTTGCGGATGGATCTTCAGCTGCAACCGGAATTGCGTTCAAAACAAATGCGTCATTTGGTACTGGGTTTTTAATTACAGCAAATTCAAACACAATTTCAGGCGTAAACGGATCTGCTTATAGTTCAAGCTCAGGTTTAATGACCTTAACAGTAAACAATAACAACACTCAAAATCCGAATGCTCTCGCAATTCGCATCGGGAATAACGGTGGAACAAATGCCGCAGATTACCGATATACCTCAGTAGCGCATGGGTATCTCACTACCGCTTCAGTGAACGGCGTAAACTTACTTCAGTCATTCAACTACATGGCCACTGGCGGTACATTTTATGAGGCCGCATATTTTGGATCTTTGCTCATTGATAATACTGGTGGGAGCCAAGTTGGTGCGCTTGCATGGGGTACTGTAAACGCTGGTACTGTAGCAGAACGGATGAGACTCCAAGGTACAAACCTTGGTATCGGTGTCACCAATCCTACAGCACTTCTTTCTCTCGCAGGATCAACAACGACTCGTGCATCAATGAACATTGCAACGGGAACGGCTCCAACATCTCCAAACTCGGGCGACGTTTGGCATGATGCAACGCAAAAAACGACGTACATAAATAACGCAGGCGTAAATCAATCTCACTCAGGTACTTTGTTCACGCAAACTGCTGATGCAACGTGTGCAAATACTACGACTGAAACCACACTGACCTCAACTGGGGTTGGAACGCTTACGCTTCCTGCAAACTTTTTTGTTGCTGGTAAAACAATCAAACTTCAGGCGTACGGATTCCACTCATCAACGAGCGGTACCACGATTACGATTCGAGTAAAACTTGGATCAACGACGATTCTAACAGCATCGGGGACAAGTGGACCGGATACTAATGCTGGAATCATCATGGATACGGTGATCACTTGCCGAACAACAGGAGCAACCGGAACAGTCGCAGGTCAGGGCGTTTACACCGAAATCGGTACCTCACCAAATTTTCGACAAATGACTAACACGGCTCCAGTGACTGTGGACACCACTACATCGCAAGCAATCACCGTGACCGCACAATGGGGTGCGGCATCGGCAACGCGAACGATTACCGTGACAAATTTAAGCGTACAGGTTCTTAACTAAAGGAGAAAATATGGCAGATCAAATTGAAGTACAGGAAGACAGCGTAATCATCACAACCCAGACTACCGTGGAAAAAGATCAGTATCTGATTGAACGTCAGTACGAACTTGCGAATCTTAAAAATCAGGAAAGAGTGATCGAGGCTGAAATCGCTCGGGTGCAAGCAATTATTGACTATTTGCAAGCCTAATGCAAAAATTGCAGACAAGGAGATTGATATGAAAATTGTACTGTCAAAAGAACTGTTTGATAAAATGGTGGCTGTAATCCTAGAACTTCCTGCGAAGTCTGTATTGGGTCTCGTTCAGGAAATTCAACAAGGTGCGCAAGCAATCGAAGAAAAAGCACCTGAAGCACCGAAACTTGAAGAAGTTAAATCAGAGGCTTGATACATTGGTTTTGTGAGGGACTGGGGATAAAATCCTACTTTTTAGGGCCTCTTCCTTCGGGAAGGGGCCGTTCCATTTTATGATCGTATTAAAAGAATTAAATCCGCACAAATATCCCACTACTCCGGTTATCGACAAGAATCTCGGCATTCTGCTCGAACGCATGAACGAACTTCGAGCGATCTGGGCAAAACCGATGATTGTTACCTCGGGACTCAGATCAGACGCACAACAAGCGGAACTGATTGCCCAGGGTAAAACAAAGGCAAAACTATCACTCCATCTTAGTGGATCAGCTTGCGATATTGCCGACAAGGGCGGATCACTCGGTAAGTGGTGTCTGGAGAACGAAGCCACACTCGCCAGGATCGGCCTGTGGTGCGAGCATCCGAGCGCGACCGTGGGGTGGATGCACTTTCAAATATCACCTCCAATGTCCGGCAAACGCTTTTATATGCCTTGATTATGGCCCGTTAGCTCAATGGCAGAGCAATCAAGGTAAGGACGCTTCCTTGATGATTCCGTTCGACTCGGGACGGGCCGCCTTAAAAAATGGCTCACCCTCTAGGTAACGCTCCTAGCACTTCCAAGTTAACAGCTTGGCACTCTACTTCTGAGTTAAGGGTGAATATTTTAATATTTTGTAATTTGAATGATTTTAAATTTTTTTACAAGATTAAAAGCCGAAGAGGTCAGATATTTTGGAATCCCCGTCCATTTATAAAAATAGATAAAACCCCATCCTAAAAGGGCATTTATCATGAATGGAATTTCTGATTTTGTTAAAATAAATGAAATACAAAAAATCCAAACCCAGAACTGCCATTCCTTGAATAAAGGATCATTTTTTCCTTTTTTTACTAATGAATAAAAAATCGATACAAAACAAATAACCGCAACACAAAACCAAAAAATCATAAGACCTCTTTTAAAATCCCCCCTCCCGAATTGAATCTAGGTTTTAATGAGACGAGAGGGGAGCTTATCTGCACCATGCAGAAATTATTTATTACGCTTTGATTCTAGCCATTCGGCCCATTCTTTTGAATGGATACAGCACTTGATCTCTTCTGATTGCGGATCATAGCCAGACAGCATATCGATCGCGCTTTTCACTCCTCGATTGAATTCAGCGTTTAAAATCTCTTCAAACTGCGCTTTATGTATGTGCAAAAACTCGTCCATATTTTTCTCTTTTGTTGTTTCCATCACTCCCCACCTTTCAACGCTTTCTTTCTAACCTTATCTAAAAACTCCCCAGCTTCATCAAAACCATCGCCATACAAAGCCTCTACCGCCTTTTTATAACCACGCTCTTCAGCGTCCAAAATGGTGAGCTGAAGAGTGAGCTTCGGGATTCTGATCACTTGATCTGGATCATTCATTTCTTTTTCCTCCATTCAATAACTGTTATAAAAATCAAAAACGCAATCGATCCAATAAATCCAGACGCGAATACTAGAACCCAGATTTCAGTAAAAAAGTCTTCCATTTTTGTCTCCGCTAAAAAGCCAAAATACTAAAATTCCACACCCAATCCCTGCCGCTCCTGCGATTCCCCAGGCGATCACGCATCCCACTTCAAACCAGAATTGACTCATTTTTGATCATCCTTTGAGAAAGCCCAAATAAAGAAGGCCAATAAAAGCAAAGCCGTTACCCATCCCGGCGCGTTAAAGGCAATAAATATTGACAATCCTAAAATCAAAACTACTTTTAAAAAAAATCCTTCTGGCGTCATTTTCTCTTCTTCCTCTCCAGGAATCTCTTCATCCCTGCCTCGGCTTCTGCTTCGGTTTCGAAGCATCCGACATATTCCTTGTTGACTCTCACCATGTAGCGGTACGGCTTGCCCTTGTACTTGATGAGAAATACGCACTTCGGTTTTGTTTTTTTTCTGTTCATAGTTTCCTTTTTAAAATAGATGCCTGGACTCAGTAAAACAAATCCAGGCATCTACTTAGCTCGAAATAAACGGGGATTTATTATTCGAGCTTTTTCTTTGTTATTTGAAACCGCTTGGTCGGCTTCTTTCGGTACTGCTCCAAATCGAGTGATTTAAGCTCGGGAATCTTAGCGTAATCGATCGATCCCTTCACTTCACTCCAAGTGATTTTAAAATCTCCGCATTCTGCGGTCTCTGGCACTTTGGCTTTCACTTGATCCGTCATTGCGTCAAGTTCTGCCGTGAGCGCGTCGATATTCTCTTTGAGCCTATCCCTGTTGATTAGAAGATCGATCAACTCCTGATCCTCGATCTGCATCTCCGCAGTCTCGGGAGGAGTCTTGGTCTCTACAAGATTCCAGAACTCGCGAGCCTTCGCGAGCATCTCGGCCTGATATGCCGGATCTGCTTTCACTTCCACAATCACGGGATCGGTTTCGCCATCCCATGATAGGTAGTCCAGATCCGAGTAATTCGATACCATAAGGAGCCACTGGCACTGCGGCCAGTAGTAAGGCGGCACCATCCCTTTTTTAGCCATTTCATGAGCCTCTCTGCCTGGGCATTTAATCTCAAGAACCCTGCGGATCTGGTGATTGATCCCGTCAAAAGATGCTCTCACAAAACTATGCTCCGGGTGAACCATCACGGCAGGGGGGAAGAAATGATTCATTCTCTGCTCATAAATAGCTCGGGCTGGCCCTTCCAGATCATGCCCTCGCTGTGTTGCCCAATTTCCTTTAAACCGCTTCTCTTCGGGCAACTGGCCTGTTTTATCGAGCCATAGGTTATAGAGCGATCCCCACCTGCTGACCCCCATGATGACCGCGATGTCGCTCGATCCGATGCCGGATCTTCGAGCCGCTAGCCAGGCATCGGAGCCTTGAATTGATTCATCTACGGATCTCTCTTGCGATACCCAGTCGATCATTGAATCACCGCCTCAATTGTCAATCCCTTGCAACGATTGTTCAGATTCCAATCCTGGACGGATGTCTCGATATCTTTTTGATCTTCCATTAATGCGACCGCTTCGTCATCGCCGCAGGATTGAACCCACTGCTCAAATGTCATTTCATTTAAAATCTCTGATCTATTTTTGATGATGATTTTCATTTTATTTCCTCTCTGAATCAAATTGCTCGCAAACGATATCTGCCAGATTTGAATCCGCGATCTCAGGATTTTCCAATTTCATTTTTTCAAATCTAATGTTCAATTCATTTAATTCTGATTGTGAATAACCGATTGTATTTTGCTCTGTGAATTTCATTTTCTTGTCCTTTGTTTTGTTTAACTGCTTGAAGAGAATGTAATACGTTTTTTTGATTTTGAAAAGACTTTTTTTGACTTAGAACGATATTTTTTTTATTTCTGGATATTTTCCGCTCAAATCGACCTCAATCGATCTGGGGACTCGATTAATCCGCATGGTGGCCTGTTCCGAGCAATTCGCCATCAATGCGACTTGAAGCTCCATAAGTCTCTTTTGTGCTTTTTTATATCCCCAATCCGTACCCCAGACGAAGAACTCATTCACGGCGGTATCAAGCAGATTCTCGGGGTGATAGGTCATTTTGAGACATTCATTCCCATTCTTCGAGATAAAGCGAGACATCGAGACCGATCGGATAGCGATCTCTTTTTGGCGACTACTTAAAAGCGATCCACCGAATCGAGCTTTGACCGTCAGACTTTTAAGTGGCGATCCATCAATCCCGAAATCGTGCAAGCAAATCGGGCACTGCCTGGACGCCATCGCGATATATTCAAAGCAATCCGGGCAAAATTTAACCGGGGCTTTCTCCGCTTTCCTCTTCCCCTTCACTGGTACAAGCGGCCTATCAAGCGGCCCGATCGTTTCAATCACTCGCCCGTAATCAATGACCAGAAGATTTTCCTTCCCCTCCGCAGGACGCAAGCCACGGCCTACGGTCTGCACATAAAGGACAGGACTCTTGATCGGACGCATTAGAACCACGCAATCGATCGGGGGATAATCATATCCCTCAGAGACAATCGAGACAAAAACCAGATGCCGAACTCTGCCCGACTCGAAATCCTCTTGAGCATGATCCCTCTCCCTTGTTGTCATATCCGAGTGAAGGCAGACAGCAAGCTCGCCCGATGCGATCAATGAATTCCTGACATCCTCCGAGTGCGCGATATTCGCGCAAGCCCAGACCACGGATCTCCGGCCCTCCATCCTGGGCAGAGCATCCGCGATCTGCTTTCTGATCTTCGCTTGATCACCGACAAGTAGCGCGACATCCTCTGCCATAAACTCTCCGGCTCGAACCCTGAGATTGCCTGTCTCATGTTGATGATCAGGCTTCTTCATGGTGGGGCGAACTAAAAAACCGCGCTCGATCATCTCGCCGATTGGCTTTTGATAGGTGATCTTTTTGAATAGGCTACTCTCCCCGTAGATCACGCCATCCGCTCGATACGGAGTCGCAGTGAATGCCGCGATCCTGCTCTCAGGGTGACTATCTAAAAACTCGCGATATCGGCCAGACTCCTGACCTACATTGTGAACTTCATCCAATACGATCAAGCCTAGGTTCTCAATCTCGATATCGAAAATGGATTGAATCGAGGCAATCGTAATCGGCTTATCTGTTTCCCAGAACCCTGCCGATCCGCAGTATAGTCCGATTGAGCTTTCCCCAAACACTGGCGCGAATCGCCTTTTGGTCTGCTGAAGAAGTTTGATCTTGTTTACCAAAACGACCACGCGTGAAAGCGGATCTCTGATCAATACTTCATTAATTAGCGCAAGGAAAAGCTCGGTCTTGCCCGTTCCCGTAGGCATCACGCAAAGCGCGGTTCGATTCGATGATAAATCTTCCAAAATTGCAGTCAGTGCTTCTTCTTGGTAATCTCGTAATTTCATAATCCGATCAACTTTTTGAACGCTTCTCTGACTTGGAGCGGAACCACTGAATTACCAAGGCATCTAATTCGGTGTGCCCTATTCTGTACCCCATCAGCCACTCGACAAATTCGGGGTTCAACTGCCCACCAGCTATTGTTGCAAGCGTAACCGAATTCCTGCGCATTTCTGACGGACTTTTTCCGGTGTCTTTCCAATCCCTTGCGCATGGTGTCGGCCACATTTTTACTGCGGTCGCTAGTCCAATCATGTTTCCCTTGTTCTGATAGTTTCCGCACACTGTTGGCGTGGGCCAATAAAAACCATCTTTCGCGCTTGTGATTGGCTCCAACTGCGGAGGCTGAAAGAGTAGTCCATCGACAGTCATACCCCACCTGGGCCAATTCTTTAACCACTGTTTCCCCTCCACGGGTTCTGATGGCAGGGACGTTTTCGAGGAAAACAAATCTGGGGTTGCATTCTCGGATGAGTCGGACGATTTCGAAGAAAAGACCGCTTCGCTCTCCGTCCAGACCTTTTCCAGCTCCGGCAACGCTGATGTCCTGGCATGGGAATCCACCGAAGATAATGTCAATTCTTGGCAACATATCGCCTCGGAGTGTTGTGACATCATCCCAAATTGGAGCGGTATCAATGTCACCTGACCGCATTCGTGACAACAAAACGCCTTGTGCGTATCGGTCGCGCTCACAATATGCGACTGTCCTGACCCATGGTTCAAGGGCAATTCCGATTCCACCAATTCCTGAAAATAAATCCAGCCCATTCATTTTTTCTCCCATAAAAAAAGCCCGGGAGATTTCTCCCCCGGGCTATCCTTTCAAATCAGAACGGAATGTCCGATCCTTTATCACCATCAGTCGGGGCCGATACTGGCTTGAAATAAGCGATCACGGACTTGTCTCCGTAGGTCGCGTCACTCTGAATTTTCACGACTGCAGTCGCTTTGTAGCCCACAAGATCAATCGGGCTAGTCAGCTTCTCTGGCGCGCCTGAGCATTGAACGAACTGCTTCAACTGCTGAAGGCCGATCTCGACCGCTTTCACGCTCGGATTCTTAATATTAAATGAATGCCAAAGAGTCAGGCCGTTACACTCGCCGCCCAGGATCTTGAACTTGACGGAGATATATTCCCCGGTCCCGGCTTTCGTTGCTTTGATCTCGGCTCCATCCGCAATCACGGTATAAGACCCTGCCGCGATCGTGCGCGGTCCTGCTGATTTTACGCTACTCAAATCAATGTTAAATGAAAAATCCATTATTTATTTCCTTCTTTCTTTTCTTGTTTTTGTTGTTTTTCTGCACTTGTTGATTGCCTGATTTTTTTTGCGATCACTGAAAGATCAGGCACTTCCAGTCTTTCCAGTTTTCCGCTCCTGTCCTTTGCGACCATTCGCTCGGATGTCTCGGTCACTAAAAATCTTTTTCCGTCCTTGTCTACTCCCATAAAGAAAACTTCATCAAAGAAGCCAGGGAGCTTCGACGCAAAGTTCCCCACGAGATCAATCGTGGTGAATCTCATTCCGGCCTCATCCTTATCGATCACGGAGAGAGCGGTCATCACGACATTATAATGAGGCAGATCCCGAAATGATTTCACAAGCGAGCGGAGCCGCTTCGAGTTCTCACCGTATAGGACTAAACTATCCTTCCGATCTGGAAACTCAGCCTGGAGACACTCGACAAGGTTCTGACTGATCTCGGTCAGTGAATCAATGAATATCCACTTGTATTTTTTGCGAGCATCTTCTGAGAGGAGAAATTGATACACTTCCCCGAGTCTTGCGATCCGCTTTTCCTTTGGGATCACGTTTCCATTATCGTCCTGGCTAATATCAATCACATCGATATCAGATCCTGAGAGAGTCAGGAGACCGCTTTCTGCCGAGATCAGGAGCGTAGGCTCGCCGATCGTTTTGGCAAGCGTAGTCTTTCCCGTCCCAGACGTTCCATAAATCACCATTTTCAGCGAAGAAGTCGCAGATAAATTTTTAGTATTCGTTATTTTCATCGTTCTTTCCTTTGGTTTAAATTCTCGGGAATGTCCCGGGAACAAAATCAAGCTATCAGAAAAATGTAAAATGTAAAACAGTTTTTTTAATTTTCTTTTTACGCGCTAGGCCACAAATCAGAAAGCAATCAAAATGCCTAGATTTAAGGGGTTTTTAATCAATTCCGCTTTTTGACTGGGTTTTATCTTGAATTCTGATACCCATTCGGTATCTACTGGACAGGCTAAAAGATTCAGGTTAAAAACAACAAGATTTTTTAAAATGCTTCCTGCTCTCCTTTGGGCAAGAACTGCTACCCTCCACGAACCTGATCTTTTAGCGATTATCAGAAAAACTCGTGGAGGGTTTTTTTTTGCACCGGGAGGATTTACATCAATGTTCAGACGCTACTTCGAAAATGGCCTTTCCGTCATCCCTATCCAATTTAAAGAGAAAAAACCTGCAATCAGCAAATGGTCAAGGTACTGCGAAACTCTCCCCACGGATGCAGAAATTGATTCATGGGAAAAAGGCCAATTCAATGTCGGCCTTGCTTGCGGTCGAGCCTCTGGCATCATCGCTGTTGATATCGACAAAGACTCCGCGCTCTCTCTCTGCCCTCCTTCCCCAATCCGCAGAAAAGGGAAAAAGGGAGAAGTCAGATTCTTTCGATACAATGACAAAATCCAATCTTTAAAAAAGCATGATCTCGGAATCGAAATTTTTTCAAACGGCTCTCAGGTATTGCTCCCTCCTTCGATTCATCCCGAAGGCATGGCCTATCAGTGGCTTACCCCGGATACGCTTGAAGACTTTAACCGGGATGATCTCCCCGAGCTTGATCCCAATTTCATCGAATCTTTAAAGGCAAATCAGATCAAAGTGAGTGAACCCGTACAAGTGGGACGGAATAACAAACTCGTTTCAATGATCACTGCCGCACACAAGAAGGGCAAAGACAAAGAAACGATCTCAAATGAGATTTATGAATACGATCGGGATTCTCACAATCCTCCACTTTTCACCGATCAGACGGAGCAATATCGAGCAAGAACTGAAGATCAGGCAAGGAAAGCGGCTTTCAGGATGGTTCAATCAGTCACGAAAACTCTTGGAGAAAATCAAAAGACTCCTACCATCCTTGTTGCCGAATCCGATTTCATCAAGCCGAAAGGATTTGAATTCAAGCCATATCCAAAGCCTAGGGGATTACTCCTTGATTTTTATCATGCTTGCGAGCTTCGATCCGCAGGGAAACAAGACGCGCTCGCGCTAGGGGGTGCAATATCTTTGATGTCGATTCTGGCATCAAACCGATTTGCCACCGAATGCCGAGGACTCAAGACTTGTCCCAACACATACGTCATCAATCTTGGATATTCTGGCTTCGGTAAAGATACTCCTCAGACCATTTTGAATGAAATCCTGTCAGAGATGAATTTAATCGGATCAGGCAATTATAAATCAGGCACTTCGATCATTATGGATCTTCCGAAAAAACAGGAACGGCTTGATCTGATCGATGAATGCTCGACCATTCTTTCAGCAATGGGATCGAAAGAATCATACGCATCCCAGATGGTCGAGCTTCTTTCTGAGCTTTTCAGTAAGGGTTCAAGCAGATATGTCGGACAGACTTCAGTCGCAAATGGTGATCGCTTCGGGGCGGTTTATAATCCGCACATCTCGATTCTTGGATCAACGACTCCGAAAGGGTTCAGATCCTCAATCAATCGAGAAGTGGCCGCAAAAGGACTTTTGCCCAGAATGCTTCTCTTTTTCCAACATGAAGTCGGAGAATATAAAGGCCGACAGGATACAAGCGCACTGCCTAAATTCATTCAGAATCTGAAAACTACAGTCGAACAGTTTTGCAATGTAGAGAAAGAAGTTGATAAAAATTGGCAATCAAACATCCTGATTGATTGCTCAAAAGAAAAAGATCCGACTTATAATCCGTATCCAGAAGGAAAGAAATACAAACATAAGATTGTCCCATTCAATCCTGAAGCAATGGAACTTTGGTTTCAGTTTGAGGAGGAATGTCACAACAAAAAGAGCCGAGATCCGGAATCCTTTGAATCGGCCTTCATTGCTCGTTTCGCGGAGCTTTCTGCAAAACTTGCGCTCCTGGATTCCCTAGCAATCGGGCAAGATGAGATCGGAGTCGATTCCTTTCTATGGGCAAAGGAAGTCATTGAGATCCAATGGCACAATGCGGCACCCCTTTTCATGGAAGCCCATGCGGAAAGTACCCTAGAAAGTGAAATCATTAAAATCTTGAATTTCATTCGCATTCAGGGGATGATTACCAAATCCCAATTGAAGCGCAAATTTCAGCGCGTCGATGAACGGGTCTACAATCAAGCAATCAACAGTTTGGTTGAAACCGGACAGATTCAAGCCATTGAAGTCTCTCAGTCCGGCCCAGGCAGACCAAAAGTCTATTATCAGATCAAGCCTGGTCACAGTGAGTGAATCAATTCTTTCACTGTGAAATAATTAATAAATTCACAGCCTAAGTTATTGAAATCATTAAATAAGGAATTAATTAATTAATTCACGGGGGGGTACACCCTTCCCGTGAATTTATTGTTTTTAGACCTTATCAGTTTAATCGGAGAAAAGAAGAAGAGAAAAGGGTTTACCCCCCTGTGAATGAATTAAATAAATAAATAATTAATGATATTATATACTTATAAGAATAGTTTCTTCATTATTGCATTCTTTCTTTCACACCTGACAAAAAAACTTCTGTCAACAATGCAAATATTGACTATCGATTTTTGTTGTATTACATTATTCCCATGAAACCTAAAAAGTTAAGAAAGACCGATACGATCGTCGTGAGATTCACGGCCTCAGAAAAGGCCACATTTAAAAGAATGGCCCGAAAGTTCACCAAAGGCAGTCTGAGCGAGCTTACTCGTGCCCTACTCCTCACCCATCCCACGACTCAGGAATTTATTGAGAGCCAGGCAAAGCCGATTGCTGACCATCTCCAATGACTCCCGAAACCCTAGTCCGAAACGAAGTCTGCGCAGAACTCAAACGCCGGGGAATCTTTTTCTGGATCAACGATAGCGTCGGCATCTACAACGCCGCCCGTGGCTCCTTCATGCGATCCTCAAACCCTTTCCGTATCAAAGGCACTGCCGACATCTTAGGCATCCTCCCAGGCGGCAGAATGCTCGCAATCGAGCTAAAATCAAAGCGAGGCACTCTATCCCCCGATCAACGCGCCTTTCTTGCCGAGATCAACTCCCGGGGCGGTCTGGCTTTCATGGCGAAATCTGCCGATGACGTAGCGCAACAGCTCGACAGTTTACATAATACTTGACGCCATGTAAAAATTACATGGTTGCCAGTTTACATAATGTGTAAAAGTATGAAAAAATTACACTATACACAAAAACAATAGAAATTTGAGAAACTCAAAAAATGGGCGGCAGAAAAAAAGGCACTAAAAACATTCGGACGATCAAAATCGCGCAACAAATCATCCGATCTGGCAAGCGAACCCCACTCGAAGCACTCCTCGAAATCGCCGCCGAATTCGAGCGCGAAGCCGCGAAACCAGAAAACTCCGATCATCGCCTTCCGATCTTGAAGGAAGCCGCTATCGTCTACAACATGGCCATGCCGTACATTCACCCACGAGTTAACCCAACTGAGCTAAAACTCGATGACGATGAGTTAAAACATAAAAAGATCAGCATCGAACTAATCGATAGCAAATCAGTAATTGAATTAACGCCGGAGCAACATAATGAAGTTACAACTGCCGAAATACACGAAATCCCTGCTCCAATCAAAACGGTATAAAGTTCTCTATGGTGGCCGAGGCTCATCCAAATCATACACCATCGCAAACCTTCTTTTGATCTTAGGGGTTCAAAAAAAAATCCGAGTTCTCTGCGCTCGGGAATTTCAGAACTCAATCACCGAATCCGTTCACCTATTGCTGAAGCAAGAAATCGATCGCCACGGCCTGGACTATCACTACGAAGTCACGAAATCCTCGATCACAGGATCAAATGGGACGGAGTTCATCTTTAAAGGCGTCAGGATGAATACGCAGTCGATCAAATCCATGACGGGGCTTACCCATCTCTGGATCGAAGAAGCCCAAACCATCTCCCAGGAATCCTGGGACATCTTGATCCCGACCATCCGCGAACCTAACTCCGAAATCTTTGTATCCTTCAATCCAGACTCCCAGGACGATCCTGTCTATTCTATGTTCGTGAACGCTGACGGATCTCCAAAATCCCGGGACGATTCAGTCACGCTGAAAATTAACTGGCAGGATAACCCATGGTTTCCCGATGTCCTAAAGACCGAAAAAGACCGCCTCTACTCCGTAAACCCAGACCTTGCCGATCATATCTGGGGCGGCAAGTGCCGAACTCATTCAGACGCGCAAATATTTAAAAATAAATGGACCGTTCAAGAATTCGAGCCTGAATCCCATTTCACCGGACCTTACTTCGGAGCCGATTGGGGATTCTCAAATGATCCGACCGTCATCCTCCGTGCTTATATCAATCCATCCGAAAACGAACTCCTGATCCGGAACGCGATCTTTGGCTATGCCACCGAACTCGATCATCTCCCTGGGATGTTCTCCCAAATCGATGGGGCGAAAGATCACATCATCCGGGCCGATTCTGCCCGTCCCGAAACCATCTCCCACATGGTACGCCGGGGCTTCCGATGCGAATCCGCTCCAAAGTGGCAAGGCTCCGTTCAAGACGGGATCGAATACCTAAAGAATTTTAAAAGAATCGTAATCCATCCCGAAAACCGCGAGATGATCGAAGAGGCAAAAAATTACTCCTACAAAACCGATCGACTCTCCGGCGATGTCCTCCCCGATATCGTCGATGCTTATAATCACGGCTTTGATGCCTTGCGTTACGCGCTCGCTCCGATGATTCAATCAGGGGGAGTATCTATTTTCGATGTTCTCTGATTTAATTCAGTGAAAGGGATTCACACATGGAAAAACGACCTAGAGGCAGACCACGGAAAATCGAAAATACTCAAAAAGTAGAAAACGGCTATTCTGACGCGATCATGGGATTTAATCCAGGATCTCCAGGCACTCAGCTTTCTCAGCTCGATACCCTTTTCATCTCCAATCGATGGTACCTGCTCTCGAACATGAGGCAAGTTCTCTCCGAACTCTATATTGAACATGGCCTAGTTCAAGCTGTTGTCGGTGTACCCGTCGATGATGCACTCCGGGGCGGCGTCGATATTAAATCAAAGCAACTCTCCCCCGAACAAATCGAGCAACTACAAGTCGTAATTGAGCGCGAAGACATTTTAAATAATGTGATCGGAATGGCTTCAAAATGGAATCGCCTATACGGTGGAGCCGGGATCGTCATCATCACTGATCAAGATCCATCCACAGAACTCGATGTCGAAGCAATCAAAAGTGATTCAAAGCTCGAATTCCGAGCGGTCGATCTCTGGGAGCTTTTCTGGGATCTTCAAAATATCGAGGGATTTAATCCACAGCTTCAAGAACATCAATTCACTCATTACAGTTATTACGGGATCAAGCTCCACAAATCCCGGGTCATGAAGCTCCGAGGGATTATCGCTCCTTCATTCATCCGGCCCAGGATGCGCGGATGGGGAGTCTCCATCGTTGAGCCTCTCGTCAGATCCATCAATCAATACCTGAAAGCGAATGATCTTTCTTTTGAAGTTCTCGACGAATTCAAGATCGATGTCTTCAAGCTAAAAGGACTTGCATCCACTCTCGCATCCGCGAACGGAACGGCAAAAGTACAACAGCGAGTATCGGCCACCAATCAAGCCAAGAACTATCAAAACGCGATTACGCTCGACTCCGAAGACGATTACCTTCAAAAACAACTCTCTTTCGCAGGACTTGCCGATACCATGCGAGAGATCAGAATGCAGATCGCCGCTGATCTTAGAATGCCGCTATCCAAAATCTTCGGGGAATCCGCTTCAGGATTCGGATCAGGACAAGATTCGATCGAAAACTATAACTCAATGGTGGAAGGCGAGATCCGCGCAAAGATCAAATTCGACATTCTCAGAATCCTCGAATTGATCTGCAAAAAGGAATTCGACTTCGTCCCTGACGATCTCTCAATCACATTCAAACCGCTTCGCATCCTCTCCGCAGAGCAGGAAGAGAACGTAAAGAATTCTCAATTCAATCGAATCCTACAAGCGAAACAATCAGGACTCATCTCCGATAAAGAATTCAAAGACGCAGTAAATCGAAACAATCTGCTCGGAGTGAATCTCGAAACGGAGACCGATTCCGATCTCATAGCAATCGGTATCGAAGCGAAATCACCAGACGATAATCAAGAAGAAATCGGACAGGCAAAGCTTCCTGCAATGCAGATCGCTACTCGACAGGTCGAAAATGAAATCCAGAACCCGGGCGATATCGACGAATCAGCCTGGGAGCGAGCTAAAAAAGCCTGCATCAAACAATACGGGAAATTAAAGTACGGTGTAGTAATGGCGATTTATAAATCAATTAAGGGGATCAAATAATGGATTTATTCTGGCAACCAGGCGTCACGCTCGATGAAGTAGAAAAGCAAGTCATCCTAGCCGCTCTTAAATTTTATCAAGGCAATCGAACCCATGCCGCAGACTCCCTGGGCATCTCCGTTCGAACCATCCAAAACAAACTTTCTAAGTGGCAAGGCGAGAAACAAGAAAATGATGCTACTGAAACCCATCCTGCCTGACGAATTCGAGGCCGATAAAATCGAGGAGTATTTAAAGAAATTCCTGAAGACGGAATTCTATGCTCCCCTCATGTCCCTGCTCGGCAAGCAAAAGGAAAAGATCGAAAACGCTCCAAAAGATTTAATTAAAGCGATTCAATCTGGACAAGTCTATTATGACCGTGGGAAATTTAAAGGGAAGTTTAACGCCACACTCTCCCAGGAGTTCCGGCGTATTGGTGCCAAGTGGGATCGTTCATCGGGAGGATGGGCGATCCCACAGTCAAATCTTTCCTATGAAATCCGGTCTGCAATATCTCTAGCCAAAAACAAATATTTAACTGTGGCAAAGACCATGCAAGATTTTCTGAAAGACTTCAAGCCCGAAGAAATTGCACAGCGCATCGATGTCACTAAGTTCTTTGATCAGACCACGATCAGGGTAAACAAACGCCTGGAGGATCGGTCAAATGGACTTGTGGTCGGTGCCGACCTCACTCCTGAGAGAAGGAAAGACATTCTTCGAGAATATACGAAAAACTTTCAGCTTTCGATTAATGACTTCTTAAATAAGGAGATCGTCGATCTTAGGAAGAAAGTCGAATCAAGCACTTTCGCAGGGGTAAGATATGACGTTCTTGCAAAAGACATCAAAAAATCCTACGGAGTAAGCGTAAATAAGGCGGCATTTCTTGCGCGTCAGGAGACTAGGCTACTCCAAACGACTTACGAGCAGAGCCAATACAAACAAGCCGGGATCAATGAATATATCTGGCGATGCGTACACAATCCGAAAGACACTAGCCCGAAGCAACACACTCCCGGGAACGTGCGCTATTATCACGGACTAAATGACGGAAAAACTTTCTCATGGGATGATCCTCCCATAGTCGATGCACAAGGAAGGCGCGAGAACCCAGGCAGAGACTACAACTGTCGATGTGTCGCAATTCCTATTGTTAAATTCTAAAGTCAAGACTAAACTAATACCGTGAGGGAATCTTCTTTGGACATTCAAACGGGCTTTATGAATTACGGCTCGACCGAGAATGCTGAATATCAAGGACGCAAAGTCGAGCTTGATAAACCATTCCGTACGCCAGATGGCCCGAAGAAATTCGCGGTCTATGTAAAGAATCCAAAGGGAAACGTCATCAAGGTAACATTCGGAGATCCCGACATGGAGATCAAGCGAGACGATCCCGAGCATAAAAAATCATTTCGCGCCCGTCATCATTGCGATGCTCAACATGATAAAACCACAGCCGGATATTGGTCCTGTCGTATGTGGGGAAAAGAAAAAGTCGGAGAAGTAGGAAAATGAAAGAACAATTCAGCTTGTCTCTCGGGCAAGAAAAATACGGGTCAGTTAAATCAGATTCTAAGAAAAACAAAATCGAGATCAAGCCATACCCATCCGAGATCCTGGAACTCAGCCCAGAAGAACAAAAGAAGCTGAAAGAAAAATTCGCAAAATCTCAAACTCCAAACCCATATAAAAAGCCTGAAAGAGATCCTTACGCTGATTACGGTCACGGGTATGTTGGGATCAAAAAGAAATGAAGATTGAAAACGCTAAAACTCTTCCAAAAGTCTACTACGGCCTACACATGGTCGAAGGCGTCGCGGAATACAAAGAGCAACAAGTAAACAACGGCGAGCCTTATCGCATTCTCGTTCTCGAAGATACCATCAAGCAGATGGACAAATCTTTTGCAGGGCGGCCCGTCTATGTCCGTCATGTCGATGACGTAAACCTGGACAAGCTACAAGAAGAAGCCGCCGGATATGTGGTCAAATCTTTCTATAATCCTACCGATGGCAAGCACTGGGCCGAGTTCATCGTCGTATCCGATGAAGGCCATCGAGCTATCGAGCAGGGATGGAAACTCTCAAACGCATACATTCCAAAATCATTCACGGGCGGCGGACTCTGGCATGGCGTCGAATATCTGAAGGAAGTTAAAGAGGGCGAGTACGAACATCTTGCACTCGTTCCCAATCCTAGATACGAAGAATCAATTATTTTGACACCGGAACAATTTAAAGAATACAATCAACAAAAAGAGATTGATCTCAATAAACTGAGCAACTCTAAAACTAAGGAGAAAAAATCCATGTTCAGCTTTTTCAAAAAAACTACTGTCGAAAATAGCGCAGAATTCGACACGATGTCAGTCGTTCTTCCAAAGAGCGGAGTAGAGAAAACCATTTCTCAAATCATCAATGAGCATGATGAGCATGAGATGCACAAAAAAGAAGATCATCCTATGGCTAACATGGATCACCATGTGAAGATCAATGGCAAGATGATGAAGCTCCATGATGCTATGAAGCACTATCAAGAACTTTGCATGAAGCACGAAGGCGATTCAGAGCACGAGAAGAAAGAATCTCCTGCTGAAGAAAAAGCAGAACACAATGACGAAGCAAAAGAAAAACATCATGAAGAGAAAGCACTTCATGATGATGAATCAGACGCTGAAGCATTGAAAAAATCCCTCGAACTCGCAGAACACGAAATCGAAGAGATGGAACATCTTAAAAAGAATAAGAAGAAAAATGCGGCTCATTTTGATGCCCTGAAAAATGCTGAATCGATTGCGATGAAAAACTCGGACACTATTGATCTTTCAATGGACAAAGTGGCTCGTGGAAAATCTCGTTACGGTTCAGGGTTTTAATAACAATTAACTAAGGAGAAAAGACAATGGCTTTAAATATTAACCAGTTTGCACTTCAAGCAATTCAAGGGATGGTCGATCTCAAAGTCGGACCATCTAACCTAATCGCAGTTGATATTGATTCATCTTCTGCAGGCGGTCTCGTACCAGGCCAGGCAGTGAAGATCGTAAACGTCGCAGGCGGCATTCCAAATGTTGTTGAATGTGCTCTTAACTCAGACGATGTTTTCGGCTTCATCGTTTACGACATCAAAAATCAAACCTTCAGCGCAGGTGATAAGGCTACCGTGGCGTTTGCTCGCGGAACTGCTGTTTATATGACTGCATCTGCCGCAATCGTGCCAAACGCTAAGGTCGCTATCGTTATCGCAAGCAACAAAATCGTCACTGCCACCACTGGCATGATGGTTGTTGGTCGCGCTCTCGATAAGGCTTCAGCAGATGGAGATCTGATCCGAGTGATCGTCGATCTTCCAGGTGCAGTGGTTTAATTAATTAACTAATAGGAGAAAAAGAATGTCTAAAATTCTGAATTCACAAGGTGAGCCGATTGTATTGAATGCTCGTGAAGAACGAGTAGCCAATGCAGTTCAACGTCAAGTAAACGCCCTCGGGTACGAAGTAAACGTCACTACTTTGACCACGATCATGAAAAAAGTCACTGAGCAAAAGTTTTTCGAAATTGCTCCTGCTGATTACGTTCCCGTTCGCGTAGGCGAAGGTGCATGGTCTTCTAACCTGGTAACTTACCGTTCATTCCAACTCGGCGATGATTTCGGTACTGGTATCCTTAACATGGGTTCTAGCAACTCTCGTCTCGCTACTGCTGACGCCGGGGTTGACTCGATCACTGTTAAAGTTCGTAACTGGGCTAAACAAATCGGTTGGTCAATTTTCGACCTCGAACAAGCTGCTAAGGCCGGAAACTGGGATCTGGTTACCGCTAAAGAAAAAGCGCGTAAACGTAACTGGGATCTCGGTATTCAGAAAGTGGCGTTCCTCGGAATGACTGGCGATACCTCAGTTCTTGGTCTTTTGAACCAGAGCGGAGTTACCAACGATACCACCACCATCACTGCTCCAATCAGCGGATTGAGTGCGGCTAACTTGAACACCCTTCTCTCTGTAATCGTTGAGAAGTACCGTTCAAACTGCGCTCGTACCACTTTCCCAACTCACTTCATCATCCCTGAAAGTGATTACAACGGATTGGCATCTCTTACCGATGCGTCTTTCCCAATCAAGACCAAATTGCAAGTTCTTGAAGAGGCATTCAAATTGATTTGCCGTAATCCTAACTTCAAGATCCTGCCTTGCGCATACGGTGACACTGCTTATAACGCTCTCGGTGCTACCCGTTACGCTCTCTTGAACTACGACGAAGAATCCATCCGCATGGATATCCCAGTCGATTACACCAATACCCTGGCGAACTCTGTAGATAACTTTATGTTTCAAAATGTAGGGTACGGACAGTTCACCGGAGTTCAGGCTTACCGTCCGGCTGAATTGTACTACTTCAGCCGATAATTCCGCACACACACACTAACGCGCCTCGGTCTCTTATGAGATCGGGGCGCATTTTTAAGAAAGGGGTAAAACATGGCCTATATTGTTCCGACCGTGACAGATTTCAAAAACCATTTTACCCGGGACTTTCCTTACGGAGTCGCCACCAATACCGTGATGGACTCCGATATCAGCAAAGCACTTGATGAATGTTCAGTGAATTTTAACGAGTCTCTTTGGGATACTCAGACTGAATTCAGCATCTCTTATCTTTATCTTACTGCTCACTATCTTGTGATGGATCTCCGAGCATCGACTCAAGGGATCGCAGGAAATTTCGCCTGGATGACCACTAACAAATCCGTGGGATCAGTATCCGAAGGGCAAGATATGCCGGAATTCATCAAAAAAGATCCGATGCTTTCCCATTACGCGAAAACCTACTACGGCGCGAAATATATCAGCCTCCTTTATCCAAGACTGATCGGAAATATGTTCTCAAAGTTTGGCGGTACAAAGCCATGAAGCCTCCCGTCGATGATAAAAAACTTAAAGATTTTATCAAGACGCTGAAAAAACCGATGGGCAAGGTTCAAATCGGGATTTTAGGGGATAAAAATTCCCGTAAAGAAGGCGCAAACGGTAACGCAGAGATCGGTGCCGTTCATGAATTCGGGTCAATCGCTAGAGGCATCCCGAAAAGATCATTCTTGAGAATGCCGCTTGAAACGAAATTCAAGCCTGCGCTTGCCAATCTGCCTGTGGACAAAAATGGCATTCTTGAAATCATCAAGGAGCAATCGGTTACAGTAATCTTGATGAAGCTCGGAGCATTAGGAAAAGCAATCATCTTGAATGCCTTTGATACCAGGGGATTCGGTAATTGGAAGCCTTCAAATATGAGGTATAAGAAGGTAAAGCAAACCCTTGTCGAATCTCAACAGCTTCGGGATTCGATTAATTTTAGAGTCAAAGAAGCGACTGTGAGCAAAAAATGAAATTCATCACTAATGCAAACAGCAGATCGCTCGATCAAATGACTCCTACGCTTCCAAATATGGAAGCCACTATTTCAGACTGGTTTCAGAATCTGACTTTCACGATCGTAAAGAAAGAGACAATCAATTTCGAGGTCGTGGAAACTCGCACGAATATTCAATTCGAGGGGATCGTTCAATTCCAGAATCATCAGAATCTTGATATCAGCCCGACTGGTCAGCGCAAGTGGAAGCAAATGAGCGTATGGGCAACTCCTGATCTTACCTTGAACCCGGACGATATTTTCATCTATAAAGAAACGCCTTTCCGAGTGATGCACAAAAACGACTGGTCAGCATACGGATATAACTCTTTTGAATGTATTGAGGATTTTAGAAAGTGAAAATCATCTCAAATTCTTACTACTTAGGTTTTAATTCAAAACAGCCTCTTTCTGTTACAAGTGGGACTGATCCGATTACTTGGGCGATTTCAAAAAACAATACCGGAGGCTCGATTGATTCGACTGGACTTTATACAGCCGGGACGAAGCTCGGGATCGATCAGATCCGCGCAATCGATGCCTCCGGTCGAATTGCGCTGATCAATATGAATGTGGGGACAGTTCCCCACCTAGTATGCGATATCATCCAGAAAGAAATGGGACTTGATCAAGGAAGAGTTTTCCTCTGGGATCAAAAGGCATTTATGCCCGTCAATGAGGGACTTTTTGTCGTTCTTGAAGTGATCGACTGCAAATCTTTCGGGGTGAGCAATTATTTTGATTATTCAACGGGCAAGCAGATCCAATCCGTAAACATGAAGGCCACTCTCTCGATCGATTGCATGAGCCGGGGACCGGATGCCCGGGATCTCAAAGAACAGGTTCTTTTGTCCCTCAGCTCAAATTATGCAGAGCAACAGCAGGAACTTAATTCCTTCCATATCGGGAAGGTCTCGACGGGATTTAACAATCTTTCAAATCTTGATGGGACAGCAATCCCCTATAGATTTAACGTGAATGTGGTCGTACAATATCAAGTAACGAAGACGACTGGATCGGATTATTTTGATACCTTCCAGAATGCCGAAATCGTGACAAATTGAGGGAGAAACTATGAGTCAAATCAGTATTTCAAACGTGATCAATATCAGCGTACTTCAGCCAGGTGCCGGACTTGGAGAATACAACACTTCTAACCTTGCGCTTTTTACTGATGAGGTGGCGGCTCTTTCATTCGGATTGAGCGGTTATAAACTTTATCTCTCTCCTGATGATGTCGCGACCGATTTCGGGACTTCTTCAAATACTTACAAAATGGCGGTCGCGGTATTCTCTCAAAAACCAAACATCCTAGCAGGTGGCGGTTACCTTGTTGTGGTTCAGCTTGATGGAACACTTGCTGAAACCATCCTTTCAACTAAAGACGTAATTCAGTATTTCGGTGTAATGACTGCGGCGATTGTATCTGATGCCGATATGCTCGCGGCGGCGGCATTGATCCAGACCTTGAACAAAATTGCTTTATTCGTATCTAATGATTCAGCCTCTGTAGAATCTGGTGGATTGCTCGATAAGCTCCGTACTGGTGGATATACTCAATCCCGGGGCTTGTTCTACGGATCTCAGGCTATTATCGAAACACAGTCTTTGACCTTCTCTTCAGTCCCAACAGCAGGAAGTTATACTCTTGGATATAATGGTGATGACACTGGCTCGCTTGCTTACACCACTGATGCGGCAGGGATTCAAACCATTTTCAGAACCTTTGTTGGGCTTTCTTCAGTCGTTGTGTCTGGCACCTACGCAAATGGCTTCACATTCTACTTTGCTGGAGTAGATGGCCCGGCTTTCCCAATCACAATCGTATCAAATACCCTGACAAATTCTGCTTCTCAGAATGTTGTAATTACTCAAAAGGTAATAACTCCAGGCGTATCTTCTGCGACTGCGGTAAGCGAAGCACTTCAGATGATGGCCGCTTACGCTTCTCGCGGTCTTTCTGTAGATTTCAATGGTTCAAACACTACTTTGACCATGCACTTAAAGGATCTCGCTACCATTCAGCCAGATCCGAGCATGAATCAAACTTTGCTCAACAAGTGCGAGCTTGCCGGAGCAGATGTTTACATCTCAATTCAAGGCGTCTCAAAAGTATTCTGCTCAGGCGCAAACAGCTTCTTTGATGATGTTTACAATCTTCAGTGGCTCGTCGGTGCCCTTCAAGTGGCAGGATTCAACGCGCTTGCTCAGGTAGGTACTAAGGTGCCACAAACTGAAAACGGAATGAGCATCCTTAAAGGTGCTTACCGTCAAGTTTGCGAGCAAGCTGTGACCAATCAATACTCTGCTCCTGGCTCATGGACTTCGACTACTTTCTTCGGGAATCAGGCTGACTTGATTGCGAACGTCGCACAGCGCGGATATTACATCTTCAGTGCGCCAGTAGCACAGCAGAACCCAGTGAACAGAGCCGCTCGTCAGGCTCCACTCGTTCAAATCGCGATCAAAGCGGCAGGCGCGATTCACAGCTCAAACGTAATTGTATCAGTTAACGCATAGGAGAAAAGAAAATGGCTACAGTAGCACTATCGGGAGCAGACACGATCACCATCAACAACCGAATCCTTGCGGATCTCGCGGATGGGGATATCGCAGTTTTGACCTTCCCTAACGAAATCGCGCAAGTGAAGACCGGGAAGAATGGAAATTCAATCTACGGTCTCAATGAATCAGGAAAGCAATCAGAACTTGTACTCCGACTGATTCGCGGATCTGCGGATGATAAATTCATGAACGGGCTTCTCGTGAATCAGCAATCAAACTTTGCAGGATTCGCGCTAATGATTGGCGAGCTTGTAAAGAAGATCGGAAAGGGCGATGGAACGATTAGCAGTGACATTTATATCCTTTCTGGTGGCGTATTTACTAAGCAAGTGGAAGCTAAGGTAAACGTCGAAGGTGACACTGATCAGTCTGTATCGGTTTACACCATGAAATTCTCTAATGCTCCGAGAGCCATTACATGATTCTTCAGAGCGGAGCGGAATTAAAAATCAGCCCGGCCTCTTTTGCCGAAGCTCGTGCCCTCCTCCAGGCGATTCTGGAGGAGGCAAAAGCTTTGAAGGTGGATGCAGACACTGAAATTGATGTTAATCTTTTAAAGGATCTTGTCTGCACTTTCTTAGGCTCTAAAAAAGTAGAATCGGCTCTCATGATCTGCGCTCGTCGAGCGACCTATAACGGGAGCCGGATTGATGAAAGTACCTTTGAAGCGGTCGAAGCCCGGGCCGATTACTTTGAAGTTTGCTATTTGATTGCGAAAGAAAACATCATGCCTTTTACGAAAAGCCTTTATGCGAAGTTCTCTCCAGTGTTGGAGAAGGTAAAGCAAAGCCTCGCATAAGGGCCGATGATGATGATCTGATTATTTTCTTTCGCTTAGTGAAGGCCGGATATGGCACACTAAGAGAGGTTATGGAAATGACTGCGAGAGAAGTAATCCAGGCAATGCATTACGAGACTTTTGTAAACAAATACGAATCCGCATTTTACGAGGTGAACCGTGAAGATCGGTGAATTACTTGTCGAGATCGGCCTAAAGGGTGCCGATGTCACAATCAAGGGATTGACCGCTGTTGGATCGAATCTCCAAAAAACGGGGGGATTGGTTAATTCTCTTCGGCTTGAATTTCTTGGTCTACTTTATGCGCTTCAGCAGATTAGTTCTGCCGAGGCTGACATGGGGAAAAGCCTAGTAAACTTTTCTCTTTTGACAGGAGATTCAAGCCAACAATTACAATCTTGGATCAACGCGACTCGACAGTCAGGATCGACCGCCGAAGAAACGACCGCCTCATTCTATAACCTGAAAAAAGTTCTTGCACAAATGGCGCAAGGCAATCCCCCAGAAGGATTGAAAAGACTTCAAACAGTAGTTGATTTCGACGTAAATAAAGCGACCGGAAAAAATGGCATTTTCTATGCCATGAAGAAATTAGAAGAATTCACAAAAAAATATCCTGGTGAAGTAGAGTACGCAAATGAAGTATTGAGAAGTTTTTTAGGCGGCGATGCGCTGATTCCATTTCTTCGAGAAAATAATAAAAACATGGATAAACTTTTTGGGCAGATCATCTCCCCAGGAAGACAAAAACAACTTAGACAAATTGGCGTCGAATTTGCAAATCTCAAAGATTCTTTTACTAAAGGCGTGGGAGCAGACTTTGCGACAGAAATCGTTTTGCCAGCTATAAAAGATATTGAATTGGCAATGAAAGGCCTTCTTAGGATCATTAGATCATTCAAGTCTGGTCAAGGCGGTCCATTGCTAGATTTTATCAAAGCCTTCGGACTTGCGCTTGCAGGGATGGCGGCTTATCTCAATCCTCTTTCGGCTGTCGTTACAGGATTGGTTTTTCTAATCAGTGAATTTGAGAAATACAAAGAGGGAAAAGAAAACATCTACCAAAATGAAAAAACAAAAGACATATTTGCGAATAAATTCACAAGGGGTCTTTTGTCTGGGAATTTTCCAAGTTTTAAAGAGTTAATGATGGGTAATGTTGCTCCAGTGCCAGCAGGGGCCGGGGCTAATGTAATCAATCAAACAAACAACACAAATATCTACGGATCAAATGATCCGAAAGAAACGTCACGCGCTCACGGATCAGAAGTGCATAGGTCAACACAAAGCGCGATACAAAGTTTGAGAGGTAAATGATGGCATACCAATCAACAAACCTTCCGGCACTTGGGAACATTACAGCAGGGGCGAACGCGCTCGGTAATGTCGTTCTGATTACTCCGAGCAATCAGAATAACCGATACGAATCACAGCAAGCGTATGCAGTGCCCGGGACTCCAATCCCTCCATTCTCGGATGATGCTTTCTTGTTTCACTACGAAGCAGAAAACTCAATCAGTATTGAATCCGATATCACGGATCATTATGTAGAGGCGAACTATGCAATTCAGGATCATATCGCGCAGAAACCACTTGAGGTGACTGTTCAAGGATTTATTGGTGAGCTAAATGACATTGCTCCGAATAAACCTCTTCAAATTGCCCAGGCTCAGGTATTATCAAGATTTTACGCGCTTTCTGCCTATACTCCTGAAGTATCCGCATACGCGCTTTTAGCCTATAATCAAGCGGCGCAAGCCTTCCAGATTGCCGCGAACATCCAAAACACATATCAATCCGTGAAGACATTCGACTGGGCATCTGGACAGGTGAATGTTCAGAACAAACAGCAACAGGCATTCAATAAACTCTACGGGTATTATGTTAATCGTACCTTGATGACTGTGCAGACGCCGTGGAACAAGCAGACCAACATGGCGATCAAGACTCTTCGATTCATTCAAAATCAAGATAGCCGAATGATCACGGACATTGAAATTACATTCAAGAAAATGCAATTCGCATCAACTGAATACGCAGTCACCGTTATTAAATCAATAAATACTACAGGCCGCCTCTCTGCTGGGTCTTCAACGGGCGCGGATCTTGGGATCTCGACTCCTCCGGCCGCTCCAGTCAGTCAATCCTCAGTTATTTCAGGGATGGTAAAATAATGTATCAGATTCAACAGATCACAGCAGACGCAAGGCAGAAACAGAGATTCGTTCTCTATGATGGAAGCATCGTCACGATTGAAATAGAATTCAAACCAATGCAACTCGGTTGGTTCATCACGAGTCTTCAATACGGAGAATTCATTCTTGATGGAGTAAGAATCTGCGTCAGCCCGAATATGCTTCATCAATATATTAATCAGCTTCCTTTTGGTATTTGCGTCACGACGATAAACAATCAGGAGCCTCAAAATCAGCAAGATTTTGTATCGGGTTTTTGCACTATGTATTTCCTCGATAAGACTGAAACCCAGTATTATTTGAAGGTGACTCGTGGAGAAGCGTAATCGAATATATGAATTAAAGATTCAGCTTGATACGGGGAATGATGTTGAAAAATACAAAGTTATCAAACTGCCTTTCAGCATCGAATTTAATATCGTCAGAGTTTATAAAACATCAAAACAAGACGCTACGATCAAGGTCTACAATCTGAATGAAGAAACTCGAAACCTGATTCGAGTAGATTATTCCGATCCGTTAAAGCGAAGAAAAATGTTCTTAAAGGCAGGATATGAAGGCGATCAGATGTCCTTGATCTTTGCCGGATATGTCGGAAACGCTTTCTCTGTGCGAGAAGGCACCAATTTCGTCACCCAGATCACAGGATTCGATGGAGGGTTCGCCTGGGCGATAGCCGAGTCAAACCACACATTCGGGATCGGTACAACGTACAAACAGATCATTACGTCTCTTTTAAATGACCTTGTAAACGCAGGGGGTCAAAATAATGTCGTTCAAATTGGAAAAATCTCAGAAAGCATTTTTGCCAATACTCAACCATTGCAAAGACAAATTCAATTGAACGGAAATACGGGGGACATTCTTAGGCAGTTTTTAGGCAATAATGGATGCTTCATTGATAATAATATTGTGAATGTGATCGGAGAAGGCGAAACCATCCCCCCGATTGTGCAAGAAATAAATTCTTCTACAGGACTCCTAGGGACTCCTGTAATCAATTCAGATCGGGTAAGTGTTGATTTAGTTTTTGAGCCTCGATTCTTGGTAGGACAAAGAGTATTTTTAAGAAGTACCACAGGATCACAACAAATCTTGGCGGCATCTGTTAATAAAAAACGGTATTACTACGCGATGAATTCTTACTACAAGATTTATGACATCACGCATCGGGGGACGATCAGCCCAACGGTTAACGCTCCGGCTGTGACTACTCTAACAATGTACGCAGGGATTTATAAAGATTTATGATAAATTTAAATCCAATAATTCGCCATACTCCTGAATTGATTGACAATTTATTAGAATTAAAAAGAACTATTTTTCTGGAATTAAATTGTCACGCGATTGGAACGATTCAGGTTTTTAATCCTGACAAGCAGACCGCCGATGTCACTTTCAATTATAAGCAGGTTTATTTCACAAGGGATTCACAAACATCAAATTACTATCCGGTCTTAAAGGATTACCCAATGGCAGTATCTTGCCCGGTCGTAATGCTGACGGGTGGGACCGGGCATATCACCATGCCGATCAAGCAGGGCGATACCTGTATTCTCATGTTCAATGATCGAGACATGGACGTATGGTGGGCATCTGGACAAGTGAATCAGGAGCCTACCACAGCCAGGACGCACAACATTGCGGATGCGATTGCACTCGTCGGGATCAGACACGCAAAAAATGCTGTGGCAAATTACGACAGTGATCGGATCGTAATTCAAAACGATAAAGCCAAGGTGACGATAGGTGCTGAAAAGATTTCAATCAAAAATGATGCCCAGAATTTAAAGAATCTGCTCGTCGGGCTTTCTAATGCTCTCAATACCTTTGCCACGGCCACAAGTACCGCCGCTGTCGAGCCTACCCTCGGCCCTGCCGCTACTGCTTTATCATCCGCTATTTCTAGTTTATCATCCAATCTGGGAGCCTTACTTGAATGATTGTGCGAAAAATTGACATAGAGAATGATTGGCTATTCGGTAAGGGTCGGAATGATTACCTAAGCGCGAATGACGCAATAGCTCAAAACGTAAAGACTAGGCTTCAGTCTTTCCTCGGGGATTGCTTTTTTGATATTTCGGCAGGGATCGACTGGTTCAATCGGCTCGGGAGCAAGAACAAACTTCAGATTCAGCTCGATGTCAATGCGGTCATTTTGAATACTCCCGGGGTTACGGGAATCGTGGATTCTTCTTTTTCAATCGACTCGAATCGGAAAATCACACTTCAATATTCGATCAATACCGTCTACACTGAGCGAGTAAGCTATTCAACGGTGGTGAGGATTTAAATGGCAACGAATGAAATCACAGCCACGGGGCTGACTACAAAGACTTATCAGGATATTTACTCGGATCTGGTAACTGCTTTCAAAACAATTTACGGATCAGATATCAATCTTGATTCAGATTCTCCAGACGGGCAGATGATCGGGATTTTTGCTCAGGCCATTTCTGACAATCTTGATCTGATCACCCAGGTAAATAATAATTTTGATCCTGATTACGCATTAGGAAGAACTCTTGATCAGCGCGTAGCATACAACGGGATTCAACGGCTTGCAGGAACTAAGACCGTCACGAATATCAATATCATTACGACTCAAGCATGTACGCTGAAGGGGCTTGATCTTTATCCTGATTCTCCCTTCACTGTGTCCGATAATGCCGGAAATCAGTTTCAGCTTCAAACGACTCAATATCCTAGTACAGCAGACGTTTACACCTATTCCTTCAGCGCAAAGGATGTCGGGGCCGTTCTTACCGTACCGAATACGATTACCGTCCCGATCACGGTCGTTCTCGGGGTCTCTACGATCAACAATCCGACGACTTACACAAGTCTCGGTTTGAATGAAGAGACCGATACCGCTTTAAAGATCAGGCGGCAAAAGTCTGTTGCTCTCCCTTCCCAGGGATACCTTCAGGGTTTGATTGGAGCCTTGGAGAATATCAACGGGATCACGGCGGCTTACGTTTACGAGAACAATACTCCGACCACAGACGCAAATGGGATTCCTTCTCATTCGATTTGGGTCATCGTGGGCGGCGCAGTATCTGCGGCCGATGTTGCAAATGCGATCTATCTCAAGCGAAATGCCGGATGCGGTATGAAAGGATCAGTATCCTATACCGTTACCCAGATCGATGGATCTCCCTTTGTTGTGTCCTGGGATGTCGTGACTCCTCAAAACCTTTTCATCAAGTTCAATGTTTCATCACTCGATGGGATCAATGCTCCGTTTTATTCCAGAATCATTTCTGGCCTTCCTACGAGCCTGACTCCCGGGGTCGGTACTCAAGTGAATATCAACGAGCTTGCCACTTTGGTTCAGAAACTTGATTTGAATACGCTTGTAACAAATGCCGGATTCTCGCTCTCAGTCAGTGGGTCATATACAAATACGCTCTCTCCGACTGCGCTCAACAATCAATTCGCGGTCTCTTCTGCGAATATCATTCTGCTTCCGATCTATGTCACTCCTGTGACTAAAACGATTAACGTAGGTGATACTCAACAGCTTACGGCAGTAGGTGGGCATCAATCCTATACCTGGTCAGTCTTCTCGGGTGGTGGATCGGTAAATCCTTCCACGGGAGTTTATACGGCTCCAGGCTCTCCGACTGTAGCGGTTATCAGGGCAACGGATGATCTTGGAAATTACGGGCAATCAACAATCACGGTGGTATGATGACTGATCTTGAAATTGCACAGTATTATGCCGATCTCCTCATCAAGCAATATGCAGGGAAAGCCCGTGCTTATGCGACGATTGAGGCATTGACTCAGGAAGTGGTCGTAAATCAACTTCCTGTTGCCGTTCAAAATTCTTATAATCTGGATACGGCTGAAGGCGTACAGCTCGACATCATCGGGAAATACGTCGGGATCACTCGGTATGGTACTGATTTTAGCGGTCCTATTTCTTTATCTGACTCTGATTTCAGACAGCTAATCAAGTTTGCGATTATCCGAAACAACGGCGGTTCATCTTTATATGATATTCAAAAACTGATTTCTGTATTCTTCCCTGGAGACTTTCTAGTCTTTGATTTTAAAAATATGCAAATGTCATATTTTTTCAGCACTGCAATCGGATCAGCACAGCTTGCCGAGATGATCTTGATTCAGGGGCTTCTCCCGAAACCGATGGGAGTCGGGATTGGATCGGTTATCTACGCTCCAAATGTGAATCAATTTTTTGGCATGATCAGCTATGAGATCACGGCTTTTCCTATTTGGAGTAATACGATTACTTACGCAATCGGTCAGGTGGTTCAATATGGGGGAGAGTATTATCAGAATATCCTTTCAGGGAATTTTGATAACGTACCTGTGAATGGACCTTACTGGAAATATTTTAGTGGTTACAATGTAAACGGGTTTAATACTTACGGAAATTACAATACAACATGGACATGGCTGGATTACACCTTCGCCATTGTTGTGCCTTGAGGAGACGATAGAATGGCAAGATTAAGCAGAGTTTATCAGAAACTATTCGGATCAGCGGCTAATGCCGGAGAGATCGGTAAATTCGGATCACTCGCGGCAGGAAGCCCAACAACCACAACCGATCCTGCGGTCATGCAAGCACTCGGAAACTGGGACGGAGGATGGTTTAGTGCCGTTCTCGGTGGTAACTCCCCTGCGATCGAAGACATGAACTCGCTTCATTATGTGGCATTCTATCAGCTCGCATACCTGTTTCAATCGGGTGTACCTGAATGGAACTCATCAACCACATACTATGTGGGAGGTTTGGCACAAGATGGATACGGAAATATCTACGTTTCATTGGCTGACAACAACACGGGCAACGCCTTAACCAATCTTTCATACTGGGTCAGTTATACCAACCTTGCGACTCCGGTAGGATCGGTTCAAATGTATGCCGGAAATCCTGGATCTGCTCCGCTCGGTTTTTTATACTGTGATGGATCATCTCTATCGACAACTACTTATGCACGGCTTTTTAGCATAATTGGGTATTCCTTCGGTGGATCAGGGGGAAGCTTTAATCTTCCCAACACACGGGGTATTTTTGTTCGAGGCGTAGGAACTCAGACGATTGGATCGGTCACATATACCGGAGCCTATGCCTTCCGTCAGAATGACCAATTTCCTGCTCACGATCACGGAGGAGGAAATCACAGACACAGAGTTTCTGGAACAAGTGGGCCAGCTAATGCAGATAGCGGATCGAACAGATCTGGAGCATATTATGTTGATACGGATTATTCGGGAACAATCATCGCAACAAACGGAGTCGGAACCGAAACTCAACCTGCCAACATTTCATTGAATTATATCATCAAATTCTGAGGAAAATATGGAATCATATATTATCAATCAAGACGGATTCATTGTTGGAACTCATATCTGCCAAAAAAACCCAATGTCGCACATTGAAGGCGAGCCAGAATTTTTAACGCCTGAAAACGTGGTTACTGTAGAACTGCCATCAAAAAAGCTAAAAGAAGGCAAAGCATACAAGTTTGATGGTGAAAAATGGGTTTCAGGAGATGATCCTGTTTACCTTGCAAAAAAGGCCGAAGAGCAAGCAATTATCGAGCAAAAAGAAAAATTTGCCAAAGAGCAAAAAGAACATGAAGACGCAAAAAACGCCATCATTGAAGCTCAAAAACTTGCAGATCAAAAAAGAGAAGCCGAGCGCGTAGCCCGTCAATCTCGCCTTGAAACCGCCTCGGCAAAACTTAAAGCACTTGGTCTCACAGATGATGAAATCAAGGCAATGATCGGAGGATGACATGAGCTTTTCACTTGAACTTTCAACTGTAGTACTAAGCGCAGTCGGTGGGATCATCTGGCTTGTGAGGCTCGAAGGCAAACTTATTGCGGTGCAGGATAAGGCCAAAGAAATGTCGATTCGCATTCAAAAGCTCGATGAAAAGCATGATGCTCTGGACTCCAAGATCATGGACAAGCTATCCTATATTGAGCGGTCACTCTCAAGGCTTGAGGGTCGATTTTTAAGCGATAAGAAAGAAGGATAGGATGCAGAACACTAAGGACGTACTGGTCGGACTTTTAGCGATTGCAGGACTTTTGGCAGAGGAATTTAAAGATGGGGTTCAAGCGTCCGACATTGCGGATATTATCGTTAAGATTCAAGCGAATGAAGAACTCAAGAAAAAGATCATTCTTGCGTATAATGAAATCGACAAAGTGCCTTCAGACCTTAAAGCTATTACACTGGCTGAAGGACTTGAGATCGTAGCATTTGCTATCCCTGAGATCGTGAAGCTCGTCGGAGCGATCAAGAAATGAGCCTGAGTTTAATCCTTCAAGTTATCGTTGCGCTTCCCAAAATCTTCTCAGTAATCGGGTCTTTGATTAAAGAAATTGAGCTTGCAAAAGAGCGGTCCCGGGCTTCAAATGAAGCAAAGGCCATCGAACAAGCCAAGATTGCCAAAACCAAAGAAGAGGCGCAAATTGCGAATAAGGAAATCACTACTAACATTCCTTAGCTTAGTCGTTATTAATGGATGCGCGAGCTTGCCCGATCAGCCGGACGGATGGGTCTGCACTTTTTTCTATGATGAGGCCGAGCCTTTAAACTCTGTTTTTTTGTGCAATCGGATCAAAGATCCGTCTATTGCGAAAGAATTTCGCGTCTCAGATCCGGACTTTAAAAATGCACATTGCATGGACTTGAATACTTTCAAAGACTATTCTGGCTATGTTTTTAAAATCCAAGAAGAACTGTTACAATGTAGGAATGGTGGGGTCAAATAAATGAGCGCAGGAATTTATGATCTTTTGATTGAACAGGGAGCGACATTTACCCGAACCATGCAGTATAAAGATTCCACTGGTACCGCCATCAATCTTACTGGAATGACTTTAAATGCGCAGATTCGCCGTTCGTATAGTGATCCTACTATCACTCAATCTTTTACTATTGTTATCGCTAATCAAACCGTTCCTGCAACAGTCGGTCAATTTAGTATTTCATTGACCTCTGCTCAGACTGCTTCCATTCCAGTTAATCCGGCAGTCGATTTTCAAAACAACACCACCAATTACACTTGGGATATTTTTCTCAATACTGGATCAGAAGTAAGACGACTGATTCAGGGCGCGGTCTTTGTATCGCCGGAGGTAACATCATGAGCCAAAATCAAATCATCGTTTTAAATTCCGATCCTGAAATCATCATCATTCAAGATACTGGGGTTCAAGGTGCGGTTGGGGAAGGTGTGCCCCCAGGTGGGTCAGCCGGACAGATTCTTGCCAAAGCATCGGGCACCAATTACGACACCGAGTGGATTGATTCCGGTCTTGGGATGACCGGGACTCCTCCGATCGTTGTTACCGCAAACAACATTTCAATCCTTCAATCGGGGCCATCTTCAAACGGATATCTTTCATCGGTTGATTGGGCGGTTTTCAACGCCAAACAAGTGGCTCTTGGGTTTACTCCAGAGAACTTGGCGAACAAGGGAGTTGCCAACGGATACGCTCCCCTTGATAGCACCAATCACATTCCCGTTGGATACATCCCATCTGGAATCATCGGTGGTCTTAATTTCCTTGGATTGTGGAATGCCTCCACCAATACCCCGATCATTGTCAGCGGAGTCGGGACAAACGGCGATTACTACAAGGTAAGCATAGCCGGAAACACCGTCATTGATGGAATTGGGTCTTGGTCGGTTGGTGACTGGATTATCTTCAACGGATCTTATTGGGATAAAATTGCAAACTATGAATCCGTAACTTCAGTCAATGGTTTGACCGGAGCGGTGGTTCTCAATACTGACAACATCTCTCAAGGATCGACCAATCTTTACTTCACGAGTGCATTGGCCCGTGGTGTTCTTTCTGCCCTCACTCCTCTTTCCTATAATTCGAGCACTGGACAATTCAGCATTCAACAAGCGAACGCAACTCAGAGCGGATACTTGCTGAATTCGGATTGGTCGGTATTCAACGGAAAGCAAAACGCACTGACCTTCGGAAACCTGACCGAATCAACTTCATCCGTTCTTACAATCGGAAACGGATTGGGGGCGGTCATTGGAACGGGCACCACCATTCAGGTGAAGCAATCGTCTTCTACCCAAGACGGGTTTTTGTCTGCGATTGATTGGGCGACCTTCAACGCAAAACAGGATGCGATTGGTTACACTCCTGCAAACACTTATCTTTCAAACCTGTCTAGTCCGACAGAGATAAACGCTCATCTTGTGCCAAACGCCACCTCCACTTTTTCTCTCGGGAACAATAACCTTTCGTGGGACAAGGTGTGGGCTGACAACATTTACTCAACCAGTGTTTTAAGGTTTAATTTAACCGACGGCACAATTTTTGATCCTTATAATCAAAAATCAATTGATATTGACAATAGATATTTATTGGACTCATTTAGCACCGTTATTTTTGATTGGCAAAACATTACCTTAAACGATTCGTCCGCAACACTTTCGGCAGACTTTGCAAATAGAACACTTGCTGATACTTCTGGAATTACGACCGCTTCCTGGGGTGATGGTAATTTTAATGTAACAAATGAAATTGTTGTGGGTGGAGCGATTCGTGGATTAAATGTTCAACTTACCGGAACGGCTGGAACCGGGCTTGTCGAAATTCCACGTCAGTCTATCACTCCGTCTGGCCCTGCAAGCGGTGTTAGAATTTTTGCGGACGATAACAGTGAATTTGCGTGGACTAAGAGTGATGGATACCAAAGGATTTTTGCAAGTTCTGCAACCGGAAATCGCAGATATACTCTTCAGGACTCTTCTGGAACACTTGCGTTTTTGTCTGACATTCCTCCGGCGGCCTCATATACTTTCAGCACTGGTTTGACCAATACCTCAAGCACGATCACCGTTAATCTTTCCACGGGTAAAGCGGGTGGTCAGGGTGTGATTGGGGGTACGGCATCGGGTGAAGCATTGACGCTCTCTTCTACTAACAACGCCACCAAGGGGAAAATTTACCTCGGAACGTCTGCGTATGACGAAGCAAATAACCGCCTTGGTATTGGTACTTCATCTCCTGCTACGGCATTCCATCTTGTCGGAACGGCTCGATTTGCTTCTTTAACTTCAGGCTCGATTCCGTTCATCGACGCTAGCACCAATCTTGCGCAAGACAACATCAACCTTTACTGGTCTACTGCAAGCACTCGAATGGCGGTAGGGTCGACCAACACAGCGACGACATATCCTATTAATGCAATGACGTCGAATACAACTTCGAGTCCAACATCTTCGCAAGTCACAAGCGCATCCAGTGAGTATTCTGTTTCATATCAAGCGTGGAAAGCATTTTCTGCTGGAGTAAGTGGCGGTGAATGGTTAAGTTCGCTCCCATTTACAAACCCTCAGTGGGTTCAAATTGATTTAACTACATCTGTAACAATTAATAGCTATAACCTGATTGCGTCTTCGTCTGCGAACAGCAGTATGGCGCAAGCATGGCAATTACTTGGATCAAACACTGGTGCGTTTGCAGGAGAACAAACCGTAATTGATACAAGATCAGCCCAAACAGCATGGGGATCTGCGGAGTCTCGATCCTACTCATTGGCAAGTCCAGTATCGTTTCGATATTATCGAGTGAATGTTACTGCGGTGAATGGCAGTTCTTTTTTGGCTATCGGCAGAGTTCAGTTTTTAAATGCGGCTTATACCAACCAAACTCCGCTTGCAAAAATCCATGTAACGACCTCTCCGACCGTCGATGAAACCGCATTGATCCTACAAGGTGCGCCGACTCAAACAACGCCGATGTTGATTGTTAAAAACAGTGCGGCATCAAACATTCTATCTATCGTTCAAGATGGGTCAATCCTTTACGGAACTCAATACTCATTCGGATCGGCAGGGGGTTATACCACTCTGTTGAGCGGATCAAACGGAATTGCGTTCCGTGATCGAAGTACCTCAAGCGCAGGAATATCGACGATTTTCTGGACGTTGTTAAATACCTCAGGGATTACTTCATACACTCCGGCGTCATTCACGACGGCCTCCACGTTGACGGCTCAGTCTTATACCCAGACATGGAATAATGCTTCAGGCGCATTCACAGGATCGTTGATCAACATAACAAACACTGCATCGGGCGCAAACTCAAGAATCTTTGATTATCAAGTCAGTAGTACAAGCAGATTGTCCATGACTCCAACGGGTTTTGTTGGATTCAGCTCATCGACTCCATCTGCTAGGTTACACATGGGCACGACTGCCCTAAGTGCATCGGCCTGGGGATCAAGTGGTATTGCAGTCAGACAAGATGCGGTCACATACACCGACACAAGCACTGCTGCATCCACTACGGTTGCGACCAACATGGTGAATGCGATTGCAACGCCAACTCTTGCCGCAACAAATACGGCAGTTACTTTTACTGATGCTTCAACACTCTATCTTGCTGGCCCTCCGACAGCAGGAACAAACGTCACATTGAGTAACGCTTACACAGGATACTCAAATTCTGGTGCATGGTTTTTTAACGGTTCAACTGCTGCTCCAGCACTCGCAGGATCTCAATCTGCCGGTGATCGAATGGTTTTTCAAAACATCACTGGCGCAAACACTGGAAAGTTTGCCTTTGGTCAATCCGCTGTAAACCAATTCTATATTCAGGCTTACGGCACAACGGCGTCTCCAAGATTTAATATTTTCACAACAAACTCCACAACAGCTCCGATGGTTTCAATCCAGTCAGGTTCAATGGTTGTCGGGACTGGGGCAAGCGGTGCGTTATCGGGATCGAATGCCACTTTTGAAGTTCTCGCAAACGGTGGATCATCTGGACTTCGTGTTGGTTACAACAACAATACTACTTCAGGATTTTATATCAGCGACACCAACGCCAGTGGAACTTACGTCGGTAACGCTCGAACATCGGCACAAACTCCGCAAGCGGTCGGAACGGCTAACGGGTTGATTCAATTCAATGCGGCCGTAATGACATTTTATTCTGACACAGGATTAACGTCAGGAAACACTTACACTCCAACAAGGAGAATGTCTCTTGATCGTGGATGGTGGACTTTAGGGGCTTTTGCCTCGAACAACCTAACAAATTATCTCGGCACGTTTTATACAGGCCTTACAGTTAATGCGACCGGATCGGGTGCTACGGGTTATTTCTTAACAACAAGAAATACAAACTCGATGATCAGTTCAACCGGGGCTTATTATAACAGCACGAATTTTACTGCCACTGAAACAAGTGCGGCAGGCTACTGGCAAGATTCAGGAGCGCATAGGTTCTTCACAAATATTGGCTTAACTGCTGGAAACACCTTTGGAGCAACAGAACAAATGCGAATTGATACCAACGGATTTGTTGGTATTGGTGTAAACACTCCAACGGCAAGACTTGATGTTGGTGGCGCAATTTCTGCGTCAGCATGGGGCTTGACTGGTATTCAATCGTATCACGAGCCTGCAACCTTCACAGATACAAGTACCGCTGCATCTACGACCGTAACTAACAACATGGTCAATTCGTTTGGTGTACCGACACTTGCATCAACAAATGCTTCGGTAACGTACACCAATTCGGCTTCTTTGTATCTTGCTGGTGCACCCATCGCAGGGACAAACGTCACTCTAACCAACCGATTCACGCTGTACGCTTCTGGATCAACTTCAGGCAATTCGTCGGCTACAGCCGGATTCGAGCAAACGAACGCCTCTTCAAATGCTGTCATTGGTCGAGTCACAGGATCTTCTTGCACTTCGTTTGTTGCGGATGGATCTTCAGCTGCAACCGGAATTGCGTTCAAAACAAATGCGTCATTTGGTACTGGGTTTTTAATTA
>Ga0209084_1000473_pt1 | contig 37756 bp, 47 predicted proteins | sample C_130820_MF_Meta_FD_187309 | JGI IMG/M metagenome (GOLD analysis project Ga0209084, IMG submission 187309) | Freshwater microbial communities from Lake Croche, Canada to study carbon cycling - C_130820_MF_MetaG (SPAdes) (version 2) | ecosystem: Environmental > Aquatic > Freshwater > Lake... | reverse complement strand
TGGCACTGCTGGGGCGACTGGGGCGACTGGCGTTGGCACTGCTGGGGCGACTGGGGCGACTGGCGTTGGCACTGCTGGGGCGACTGGCGCGACCGGCGTTGGCACTGCTGGGGCCACAGGATTAACTGGATCGACAGGATTAACTGGATCGACAGGGGTAGCTGGCGCTACAGGGGTAGTGGGTAGCACTGGAGCAACCGGAACTAATGGTTCCACGGGGGCAACTGGCGTTGGCACTGCGGGAGCAACTGGAGCTACAGGCGCAGGAGTTTCGCTTCCAGTTTCGATTGCCAATGGGGGAACTGCTTCTACGACCGCTCAATCTGCCATCTCCAACCTCGGAGTTGGGATGCGGATGGTTGAGGCACAGACTAATGTTGGATTTGCGGGAATAATGGTTGGAAATGTGTTTACCGTTACGGCAACAGGGGTATTCACTGGCGCGGATAGCTACACAATAGTTGTAGGTGACATTATTGCATTTACGCTTCAGGGTGACACAAAACAAAACGGTTTTTGGGAAGTCACAACTGTTGGAGCTGTTGGTGTACAGGCTGTTTTTACAAGACCAGCGTGGTTCACTGGCACAGTGCGAAATGGAATGTGGATGACTCGATTTGGGTCGTCCCAATCTGGTTATGTAATGGCATTTTTTAATACTGCTTCCAATGCAGACATAATTGTTGGAACCAGTCTTATTTCTGTTGTTCGAATAAGCTACAGATTTGCTGCTGCAACTACTCAAACAAACACATTTTCAGGACGGCAAACTCTTCTTGGAAACTCAGCAACTAATGCACCTTTTCAGTTTCAGACAGCATCAGCACTCGTAACAAATCCAGTGGCGCATTACGTTGAGTGGGATAACGCCACTATGTACACAACTGCCTTGTTCTCAGCAACTGGAACATGGACAGCAGGCGTTAATCCCACTGTTACATTAAGCACTGGAACAACTGCTGGATTGCTTGTTGGAGGGACTATTTCTTCTGGAATTACCCCAAACACATTGACTGTTGGCAGCGTATTGACTTCCACTACATTTACACTGGTTGGGACAGCAACAAATACAGCAGCTACAGCAACTGCGTTTACAGCAGCAGGAATCAGAGACAACGTCCTTACGCAAAACTCATTCGGAACCTACTAATTTATGGCCTCATTAATCCCAAAAGTTAACGCAACCGCTGGGTCTGCAACTGCCCCAGGAACAGGCGCCCTGGTAACAGGCGAGCTTGCTGAAAACAAATTCACCGGACGGCTTTACGTTAAAACGGAGTCTGCTGCGGTAGTTGATCCTGCTCGCGTCACGCTTTCCGGTGACGTTACTGGAAGCACTGCTACGGCAACGAGTGAGGCCCAAGGTGGGACAATTGCTGCGACTGTGGCTAAGATTCAAGGTCGAACTGTTGCTGCGACTGCACCGGCAAATGGCGAGACATTTGTTTGGAACGCGGCAACATCTCAGTTTGAACCAAAGTCACTGCAAGTGCAGACGGCAAAAACTGCTGCCTATCCATTAGTGCTGACTGATGCAAACACGTTAATTCCATTTAATTTGTCTGCCGGTGCAGCTCTTACTGTTCCTTTAAATTCTACTCAGGCGTTTCCGACTGGAACGCAAATCCTTGTGCAACAAACGGGGATTGCGGCAAATCAAGTCACGGTTACCGCAACAGGTGGAGTTACATTTCAATCTGCTGGTGGGAAAGTAAAAACAAATACTCAATACTCAATTATAACCCTAATTAAAGTTGCAACCGATACCTGGGCATTGGGAGGTGACTTAGCATGATTTTATCTGCTGGATTATTTAAACCGTCAGCAGCAGTTATCACTGATGGGTTTGTTGAGTTTACTGCTACTGGAACTCAATCAATTACCGATTCAATGATACCATCTGGAGTTACCAGAGTGCGTGTTCATCTTATTGGTGCCGGAGGAGATCAGTATAACCTTACCACTGGAGTTGCTGGTCAAAACGGAGGATTTTCTTCATTTTCTGCGGCAGGAGTATCTGTAATGGCCGGAGGTGGAGGAGGCGCATTTATTTTTCTTGGTACGGGTAGTTATTCTCGGGGAGGAACAGGAGGATCTGTTGCTGCGGTGAGTGGTGTTTTAGGTGCTGGAACAGGAGGATCAGGAGGATATAGAGGTAATGGAGATGTTGGGATAAAAGGAACAATTGGAATTGATGTAGGATTAGGAATGGGTGGAGGAGGAGGAGGAGAAGGCGGAGAATATACAAGTTCTTGTTGTCCTCCTATTCCATATCAAGGAAGTGCAGGAAATGTAGGAATACAACCTGCAATTACAACACGTTATTTTGCAGGAGGTGCAGGAGGAGGGTATGGCTCAGGACAAACATTGCCAATTTACACAAAAGGCAAGGGGTCAGATGGCACTGACAGTGGGCTTAGTGGTGGAGGTGGAGGTGGAGCTTATGCAATGTTTTATGCTCCAGTTTCTGGCGCAACAACTTATACAAATGCAATTGTTGTTGGGCTTGCGCCAAACGTAAACGGTCTTAGTGCTCCTCAAATAGCAACTAACGGATATTGCAGAATTGAATGGGGTCCTGGAATATGAAATATGCTTTAATTTCTACAGTTGAACTTGAACAACCATATAGTTTTCGGCAAGTTTGCATTGAAAAACCAATAGGCGAATTTAATGGAATTTTTTGGATCGATCTTCCAGAAGACAGTGTAATTGATCCAACTACACATATTTATACAGATAGTGGATTTGAATTAAAACCAGTAATAAATTCAAGTGAAAATTCAAATGTTATCACTTCAACTGGATTGTCTACTACGGTAATTTAAATGTTAACTGTAACTCAATTTGAGTTTGGGAAATTAAAAGGAACCGTTTACGACTTTTCCCAAATTGGGGACATTGTACCCATGCACACGCACGACAAGGCAACTGCTCACATCACGATTGTGGCTAAGGGGAAAATGCAGATTTCCATCAACGGAGTGATGCAAGAGTATGAATCCGGCAAAGTTGTTGATTTTCCCGATAACCAAGAACATGAGTTTGTTGCGCTTGAGCCTGGTAGCCGGATTGTAAACATTCAAAAAAATCTCTAGCGTTCACGCTAGTGGTAATGTAGACCAAATCGCGCATGATCCAACTACACTGCCTTGCAGTGCCACACACCATCAGTAACGATGACTATGTGGCTTGTGCCTTCACTCAGAAGGTGCGTAAGTTCTTGACGATGTTCAAGGACTCATCGAAATACCGTACCATTCATTACGGGCATCCTGACTCAGATACTGACGCGCATGAGCACGTTGATGTGATTGACAACGAGACGCTTGTTTCCGCGTATGGGGAGTACGACTGGCGGAAAAACTTGTTTAAGCATGGAATTACAGATCTGGCTCACACGGTGTTTAACGAGAGAGCGGCGAAAGAAATTAAGGTTAGAAAAAAGAAGGGCGACCTTGTGCTTTGTTTTTGGGGAGGCACTCAGGTAGCGGCAGAGTCAGCCAACGAATCAGACCTTATCATTGTTGAGCCTGGGATAGGCTCAGGCGGGGCTTTCGCTCAGTTCCGGTGTTACGAGTCGTATCCGTTGAAAGCGGCCTTTGTGGGAACTCAAGGAGTCTCGTACTGTGATCCAAAGTGGTACTGGAGAGTGGTGCCAAATTACTTCAATCTGAACGATTTTAATCCAGCCCAAGACCGCGAAGAGTTTGCACTCTACATCGGCAGGATCGGCAGAAACAAGGGGCTGGATATTGCCATTGATGCCTGCTCTAGAATGGGAGTTAAACTAAAGGTTTGCGGGCAGGGTAGCTCTACTGATGTTGGGTTTGATCAATGGCCAAGTCATGTGGAATACTTGGGATATGCTGACATTGCCACCCGCAAACAACTGATGGGTACGGCTAAGTTTGGGTTCCTTCTTTCGACGTACTGGGAACCATTTGGGGGAACAGCAGTTGAAATGATGTTGTCTGGTTGCGTTCCAATCTGCTCTGATGCCGGTGCAATGACCGAATACATCGTGGATGGTGTGAATGGATTTCGTTGTAACACGATGGGTGACATTTTGAGGGCTATTCGGCTTGTGCCAACCATTCGGCGCAACCAGATGGTTTGGTTCGCGCAGGACAACTTTTCCCTTGATGCCGTTCGGCCCAAGTTCGAGCGTGCATTCGATGACTTTTCTGATGTTTTCAATGCTGGAGGATGGTACGAAGACCATAACCGAGAATTGGCAGGTGTTGGGATAGACTACAAACCATTGTATCTATGAGAATTATTGATGTTGGATGCGGTCCTGGAATTTATGTGAAAGCCCTGCGGGAGGCTGGCATAGATGCAAATGGGGTTGATCTTGACCCATGGTGTCCATACGACATCATGGATGTGTTTTCGGACGAGTTTGAGGCAAAATACAAAGGCTATGACTTAGCCATGTGTCTTGAGGTCGCGGAGCATTTGCCAGAGTCAAAGGCTGGCGACCTTGTCAAAAGGCTTACAACACTAGCACCTACGGTTCTGTTTTCTGCTGCTGTGCCCAATCAAGGCGGGCATGGGCACATAAACTGTCAGCCAAAAGAGTACTGGATCAACAAATTTGCGGAACTCAACTACGTTGTGGATTTGGAATCAACCGGCAAACTTTTAGAATTTATCACCTCTGGATACCACATGGGATGGTTCAAAAATAATGCCGTAGTTTTTAAGCAATATGGAGCGACCTGTTATGCCAGCATAATTGAAGAAGAAACTCCACAGGCTATAAGGCTTGCCGAGTACTTGTCCAAAAATAAACTTTAATCGGACCTTGAGCATGGTTTAAAAAAAAGCCTTGAGATTCAAGACTTACCGGATACATACTTGCCTATGCCAAAGAAGCCTTCCACATCTTCCAAGGTAAAGCAGAAGCCACAACCTTACCCAAAACGTGCAAGTTCCAATCCTAAACGGGATTTACGCGGACGAGTCGTCCAATTTTAGGACCGGCTATCCGCGGAACATGGTGCCGCTTCCCAAGAAAACCGGCATTTCTGAGGGCTATTTTCGCCCTGGGGATGGAATCATTCACATGGTCGATGGACCTGGAATTGATCGGGGCGGCATCAATTGGAATGGCACCTGTTACAGGGTAATGGGAACCAAACTGGTTGCCGTTAACGCTAACTGGACCATCACCGTCATTGGAGACATCGGAGGCACTGTTGATGATCGAGTGAGCATGGATTATGGCGTTGATTGGCTTGCTATTGCTTCAGGGGGTAAACTCTGGCTTTACAATGGGGAAACTTTGGCGCCTGTAACGGACACTGATATTGGAACGGTATTGGACGTGCAATGGGTGGACGGGTACTTTATGACAACAGATGGTATATATCTGGTTGTCACTGAGTTAAATGACCCATTTTCCGTAAATCCACTCAAGTACGGATCTGCTGAAACTGACCCAGATCCAATTGTGGGCATTTTGAAGGTGCGTAACGAAATTTACGCGATGGGCCGGTACAGCATTGAAGTGTTTAGCAACATAGGAGGAGAGCTATTTCCGTTTGCGCGAGTGCCAGGGGCGCAGGTGCAACGCGGAGCAATTGGAACTCATGCTTGTTGCTACTGGAACGAAACCATCGCGTTTTTGGGTAGCGGCAGAAATGAAGCGCCAGCAGTGTATGCAGTGTCTTCCGGAGTTGCGACTAAGTTGAGTAGTCGAGAAATTGATCAAAAACTGCTTCAATACACTGAGGAGCAATTATCTACTGCAATTTTAGAATCTCGGATTAATTCTGGGCTAAAGCAGCTTTACATTCACTTGCCGGACAGGACGTTGATTTTTGATGCAGGCGCATCTCAGATCACAGAAGGTCCATGTTGGTATTACGCAACCACTTCAATTGTTGGGTTTGCTCAGTATCGGGCAAGAAACATGGTGTGGTGCTATAACAATTGGATTGTCGCGGACCCGCAATCGTCTGCGCTTGGAATTTTTACTGAAACTCTTTCGACGCACTGGGGAGAAAGAATAGGGTGGGAGTTTAACACATCAATAATTTTCAATGACTCAAAAGGTGTGTTATTCCATGAGCTTGAATTAGTTGCGCTTAATGGCAGAGCAGAACTTGGAGCAGATCCTTCAATTTGGACTAGTTATTCGGTTGATGGCGAATCGTGGAGTGTTGAAAAGGTAGCCAAGGCCGGAAAACAAGGGGACCGGCGCAAAAACATAACCTGGCTACGCAACGGATATGCTCGCGACTGGAGAATCCAAAAGTTTCGAGGCACTAGTGACGCGTTTTTATCGGTCGCAAGATTAGATATGCGAATTGAACCACTAAAAGGGTAATATGGCGTTTGACGTAAAGCAGTTAACTCGAAACGAATTGGCAAAGTTTTTGCCAAATCAGCGAGCTATTTCTGCTTTTGAAAACCTTTTTGCCGTACCGGAATCTGTAAACGCAAACGCTCAGGAAATTCAAGATGCCAACTTAAATTCCGCATCCGCGGAGGCTAAAGCGCAGGTTGCGTTGGATGAAGTTGGTGCAGCAAAAACCGCAGCAGATAACGCTCAAGCAACTGCAAATTCAGCTCAAAATACAGCAAACCAAGCACTAGCAGATGTTTTACTTCTTGCTCTGGCACCACCACTTGTAATGTAATATGGCAGTCACAATCCTTAACATCATTCCTCGAAAACAAGCCGAGGCAACTCAAACAGGGCAGTACACATCGAGTGGAGTAAAAACCATCATCGACAAGTTTACAGTGACTAACACATCCGGATCTGCCGCGACCTTTAGCGTAAATCTTGTAGCAAACGGAGGAAGCGCCGACGCAACAAATTTGGTCTTAAATGCCCAAAGCATTGCTGCTGGAGCCTGTTACCTATGTCCAGAACTGGTGGGACAGACTCTTGAGGCCGGTGGATTCATTTCAACCCTTGCTGGCACTGCTAGTGCATTAACTATTTCTGCTTCTGGAAGGCAAATTTCCTAATGCTAGTTATACCTGAAATCTCCGAAAAACTCGAAGCAGCAATGGTTCAGATGCCACAAGCTGAGTGTCCGGTAGTGCATCACTTTGGCCCTGGAGTGTACATTCGCGAAGTGTCGATGCCTGCTGGCACTTTGGTGCTGGGACACAAGCACCGGTACGCGCACATGAATATTTTAGTGAAGGGACGCCTCAAGTTTTTGTGCGAGGACGGTGTGGTCCGAGAGTTTGCTGCGCCAATGGTGATGGCAGGAAACCCTGGCCGGAAACTGGCACTGATACTTGAAGACACGGTCTGGCAAAACATCTACGCTACCGAGGTAACTAATCCTGTAGCGTTAGAAGAAATCCTGCTGGATAAATCACCGGCATGGCATGAGTACGCTGAACAGGTGCGTTTGTTTGAGCAGGAGGCAAGGCAAGCGGATCGAGAAGACTTCTTGAAAGTTATTGGCGAGTTTGGGCTTGATGAACCTACGGTCGAATTAATTTCACAAATGGAAACCGATCAGATCGAGTTCCCGCCAGGGTGTGGCACTACGCTTGTAATTCAGGACTCAGCTATTCACGGCAAGGGGATGTACAGCACTGTACCGGCAAAACCATTTGACGTTTTGGCGCCTGCAAGGCTTAATGGGAAACGAACTCCCGCGGGACGTTGGGTGAACCACTCTAAAGATCCAAATTGTTTCTTTGTAAAAAACGATGTTGGTGACATTTGGCTTTTGGCAATGCGTGACATTGCTGGATGCCGAGGAGGCGATCCAGGAGAAGAATTGACGGTTGATTACAAGCAGGCGCTTTTATGCGCTGAAACTTTCAAACTGAAAAACCCATGAGTGCAATTGCTGCTGCTGTTATTGTTAGTGTAGGTGCCATTGCGGCTGGAACCATGTCGTACATGGGTGCCAAGGCGCAAGGAAAGGCGGCAAAAGAAGCAGCAGAAATGCAGGCAAAATATGGAATGTCCGCAATTGACGCGGAAACTGCTCGATTTCTTGAGATGAAAGAATTGATGCAACCATATGCTGATGCTGGTTATGGGTCGCTAAAAACCCAGCAAGATATGATTGGGCAAAATGGTGCTGATGCTCAACAAGCATCAATTAATCAAATTACCAATGGGCCTTTATTTGGCGCTCTAACAAAGCAAGGGGAAACTGCATTGCTGCAAAACGCGTCTGCAACTGGAGGTCTTCGAGGGGGGAATGTTGAGGCGGCGCTTTCTCAGTTTAGGCCGAATCTTTTGAGTTCGATGATGAATGATCAGTACGCAAAACTTCAAAGCATGACTGCTTATGGGCAGGCCGCGGCAGCAGGGCAAGCCGCGGCAACTCAGCAATTAGGTCAAGATACAGCAAGCGGACTGCGCGGAATCGGAAACGCTTTTGCCCAAGGCACTGTTGGTGCCGGAGCGGCAACTGCTGCTGGGTACAACGCAATTGGCGGGGCAGTTCAAGGAATCGGAAACAATATTGCTGGTCTTGATTACCTAAAATTCAGACAAACCGGAACCGGAATGTTCTAATGGAATACTACATCCCACCTCCTCAAACCAAAACGCCGGACTTTATGTCCACCATGCAGGGGTTTGCTGGTCTTGCTCAGATGGCAGACCAAGCGCAGCAGGCGCCGGTCAATCTGGCTACTGCAAAAACAAACCTTGAGATTTTAAGCCAAAGTTACGAACAGAATAAGCAAATGAATCCGCTTAGGCTTCAAATTGCTCAAAGCGAAAAAGATCAAGGTGATGAGGCGTTGAAGTTGGCAAGGATGAACAATGAGATTAAACAGCAGGCGCAGTTTAACATGAAGTCTGCCATTCAAGAAGTGCAGGCAAACCCAAGCTCAAAGGCCGCGCAGAACGCATTGCTCGCGTTTTCAGCAATGGACCCTACTGGCGCAAATGGTCTTGAAGGTTCGATTGCAAAAACGGATGCACAGCAACGCCGGTTGGTATTTGATGCCAATTTCAACGCATTTATTGGAATGCGAAATGGGTCGCCAGATTCTGCTATTGCAGCAATAACCCAGGCGCGAGATGCCGCGTTGAATTCTGGGCAACCGGATCTGGCTAAAAAGTTTGATCAAGACCTGCAGTTGGTTCAAAAAGATCCAACTGCCGCGTACAATAAATTTACTCTTATTTCTGCAAGCAGTCCGGATCACCGGCAGGCAATGAATGAGATGACCAAGGCAGACACATTGCCTTCTCAAGTGCAGTCTCAGGTTAATAAATTTGTCGCCGCGGCAGATTCTGCAGGAAAGCAAAATACAACAGTTGGAGATTTGCTTCGCAGATGGCAAGATGTTCCAGAAGACGAGTCTGGACCTGTTAGCAAAATAATGTCTCAAGGAAGGATAGCGATTTCTAAAGAAACTCCAACAGATGTGCTTCGCAAAGAAACAGAAGCTGCATTTAACTTGGAACGGCTCAAAGCATTTAAGGAAGAGGTTGGGTCAATGGGTATCCGCAACCTTAAAGAATTTGAAACTGCTCTTGCTGGTAAAACAGATCCATACAGTAGCAAGCAACAGGTAATTGACAGGTTACAAAAAATCTTTCAATTTACGGAAATGGAAAAAGCATACCAGCAGGCAAATGCTGATTGGTTGACGACTTTCCGAGGATCGAGTATTGCCACCAGAGATGCAATGGTGAATGGAATTCAGATCCCAAAGGGATCAAACGTGCAAGGATTTAAGAAAGCAATTGCAAGTTCAATGTTCCCTGAAGCACAAGCGCCGGTGGGAAATGCGCCTGTAACAGTCACAATGCCTGACGGCAAAACTGGCACTATTCCAAAAGATCAGGTTGACGCATTCAAAAAGAAATACCCTGGGGCTAAGTTCCAGTAATTTTTGTTATGGCAAACGATCCTTTTGCTGAATTTGGTGGGACGGCTACGCTTTCCGGCGAAAATCTTTCGCCAGAGGAGCAGGCTAAACGCGATTATGAGGAAGCAATTGGGTCTGGAACACTTTCTGTATCTGCGGTAAAGCCTGGAAACACGCAACCTCCAGAAGGAGATCCGTTTGGTGCGTTTGGAGGAAAATTGCTTGGCACTCAGCCCTCTGATGCAATTCCTCCCTCAGAAACAACTGCTGGTGGTCTTGCTGGTTCCGCACTTCGCGGTGCCGCCCCTACTGTTGCTGGTGCCGGTGCCGGTGCCTTGATTGGTGGTGGCATTGGTGCGCTTGCTGGAGGTGCTGGCGCAATACCTGGTGCTATTCTTGGCGCCCGTGTGGGTGCTGCTGCTGGTCCGATTCTTGGCGACCTTGGTGTAGGTGCGATCAACTCAATTTTTAACACGCACTACACTCAGCCAACGGAAGCAATTCAACACTTTCTTACTTCGATTGGCGTACCGGAAGCGAAGACCGAAGCAGAACGCATCGTGCAGGCATCTTCCGGTGCTGTAGCAGGCACTGCTGCGACTATGGGCCTTGGTGGCGCTATGGCCGGTGCTGCCAATAACACTGTACGCCGAATCGGACAGTTCCTTGCTGCTAATCCGGAACAACAGATTGCTGGTGCGGCAACCGGTGGGGCCGCGGGACAGGAAGCTCAAGAAATGGGAGGCGGCACCGGCGCCCAGATTGCTGCAAATTTAGCGGGAGGGATGGCAGGAGCAAAATTGGTAGGGAGTAGGCTTGTTCCTAGCGCAGTAATTGCAGCAAGGCAGCAACTTGTCAGGGAAGCAGAGGGGCTTAGAATACCACTTAAAACGTCTGATGTTTTTCAAGGCAAAGCTGGAATTTTAAAAAATACCGGCGAAGCATTTCCTGTTGTAGGCACTCGAAATTTAATTAAAAGCCAAGTTGCAGAACGAAGGGCAGCAACTCAAGAGTTGTTAAATCAATATGGAGCGCAACCTGGGTTGGTAGCAAGAGATCAAGATTTAACGCGTCTTTACAATTCGTTTGAAATTGGCAGGGGGCAACAACTTAGAGCAGCAACTGATTTAAAAAGGCAAGCAATGGAAGCGGCAATGGCAACAAATTTGCCAGTTCCAACTCCAAACGGACTTGCTGCAATAGATAATCAAATTCAACATTTGGCGGGGTCAATGAATGAAGAGCAAATTGTTCCTGTTTTGCAAAGGTTTAGAAATGCAATTGAAATGGGCAATTTAGCAAATATTGAAAACGCAAGGCGCGAAGCTGGCAGACAATTTACTGCACTTGGACTTGGGGATATTAGGACTCAAGGACAACAAATAATGAGCAGTATTTATGCTCCAATACGAAGAGATATTGGAAGGTTTATTGAAACACATGGAAATCTCGGGGATGTTCGCAGATGGGAAGTTGCCAATAGAAGAATAACTATTCTTGCTGACCAACTTAACGAAAATATTCTTCGTTCTGTGTTAAGAGAAGGCGAAAGCACTCCGGAAGCAATTCAACGCCTTATTTTTAATTCTCCCACAAGCAGAATTGCAAATACTTACAGATCTTTACCTGCAATTGGGCAATCTCAGTTTAGAACTGCCGTAATTCGAGAAGCAGCACAAAATTCAATGGTTGAAGGTCAAGTTAACCTTCGTCAGTTTTCGACTAATATCCGAAACCTTGAAAGGCAATTAAATATTGGATTTACTCCTGATCAACGATTGCAAGTTGAAGGACTTGGGCGCGTATTAGAAGCAACTCAATCGGCAGAAAAACCGTTTTCAAGCCTACCAAAAATGGTTGGGGTAACAACAATTACTGCTACTTCACATTTTCTTCATGCAGGTTGGTTAGCTTCCATTACAACTGCTGTCGGTGTTACCGGAAGCATTGCTGCTTTATCTCGCATTTACGAATCTTCACCAGTGCGAGATACTTTAATCCAACTTGCTCGCGTACGCCCAGGTACGGTAGGATACGATACCGCATTGCGATCTGCGATGGAAGCATTCAACACTGAACTCACTAAAGAAACCCAAAAGCAGGAGAAGAAAAAATGATCATCCAGTCTCCACTGCCTCAGTTCCTTGACCTTTCCGGCAGACCTCTTGAGCAGGGATATCTGTACTTTGGTCAGTTGTACCTCAACCCAGAGACAAACCCACAGACGGTCTTCTGGGACGCAGATTTCACAATTCCCGCGGCTCAACCAATCCGCACCATTGGCGGGGTTCCTTCGCGATTTGGCGCCCCTGCACAGATCTTCATTGCCACTCCGTTTTCAATCACAATCAAGGATGTTGCCGGTAGACTGGTGTATTACAACCCAGAACCGGCACAGACTGTTTTGACGCCCGATTACGGTGCGTATACAGTTTCTGGCGCAACCGGCGGAGGAAACATTGTGGCGCCAAACAACTACTTGATCTACGGGGTTATGCTGGGATCTACTGGCCCCACCGGACCTACTGGACCTACCGGTCTTCAAGGTTTTATTGGATCTACAGGGAACACTGGATTCATTGGTTCAACAGGCGCTACTGGCATTACTGGTTCAACTGGAATTATAGGAGCAACTGGAATTAATGGTTCCACTGGAGCCACTGGTTCAACAGGCGCTACTGGCATTACTGGTTCAACTGGAATTATAGGAGCAACTGGAATTAATGGTTCCACTGGAGCCACTGGAGCCACTGGCACTGGGCCTGGAACAGTTGGACCTGCTGGCGCCACTGGATCTACTGGATCTACTGGATCTACTGGATCTACTGGATCTACTGGATCTACTGGATCTACTGGATCTACTGGAATTATAGGGTCTACCGGAGTTGTAGGGTCTACCGGATCTACCGGATCTACCGGACCAACAGATTTTGGAACTTTCTAACTTTATGGCAAAAAAGCAGACAAATCTTTCGGTGGGCCGCGGTGAAAAATTACCGGCATCTCAAGGTGCCGGTTTAACCGCTAAAGGTAGGGCAAAGTACAATGCTGCAACCGGCAGTAACTTAAAACCACCGGCGCCTCATCCCAAGACCGAAAAGGATGCTGCTCGACGAAAATCTTTTTGCGCTCGAATGAGTGGGATGCCTGGTCCTATGAAGGACGAATCCGGCAAGCCCACTCGTAAAGCCGCAAGCCTTAAACGCTGGAACTGTAAATAATTATGAACCAAATACTTACATTTTTAATTGCCCGTGGACAGGAAGCGTCCACATGGACCTCGCTTGCCGTAATGCTTGGAGGACTCGGATTGAAAGTTGAGTCGCCCACTTACACTGCTATTGCACACACGCTTGCCGCGGTATGTGCGCTTGTTGGCACCTTGATGAAAGAACACGGGCCTCACAACGATCCCAAACCTACTACTTACGATGCTGCTGGCACTGATTCAAAGCCTTAAACTGTGGCTTGAACTTAAAAGCATCACTGCACACTGGCAGTTGACCAAAGACATAGAATGGTACTGTGATCACTGTGAAAACCAAATTTTACGCGCCCGTGCTGATGGGGATGATGCTCTTGCTGACCGGATGCGCGCACGTTTCGCCCGTGCCTCAGGGATTGCTATACCCAGCATCGGGAGTTCTGCGCCTGTCCAAGGGACAAGCGTACCAAGCACAGGAAAATGAAGTGTGGCACTCCGGTGCGCGTTATCAGCAACTGGAACTGTCTTACATGGATGCCGTCTCGGCACTTAAACAGATCCAAAATCAATGACTCCAAAAATGGTCATTTTTGTAAATTTATTGTCATTGATTGCTCCTACCGTTTGGGTAGTAGTTGCCGGTGCACTTGGTTTTAGTATTGGTAAATTTGGACCTGCACTTTTACAAAAATTTAAAAATGACCGTTCTACCAATCCCAGTAATTCCCGTAATGCAACAGCGTTACCTAAACGGAGTACCTCCAGCAGGACTTCAAGTGCTCGCCGCACCGCACCGCGTTCTGCCCCCCGCCGGAAGTGACGGGCCTGGATTGCCTCCGGACAAAATTACTCCGTACTCAGGCATCTATGATGAGCATGGCAGGCTTCCAACGCCAGCGAGCAATCTCACATTCCTTGCACGGGCATGAATAAGCATTTCCACGATTTAGTGCAAGTAGGAGTAGTTAACACGACTGCTGTAGTGGTTTCAATGACCGGCATAGAAACTGGACTTCGCATTTTGTCGTTGGTGCTTGCGTGCGCGTACACCGCGGCCAAGTTAGTTCAACTTCTTCGATCAAAAAAAAACGATGAGTGACTTTGAAAAAGCTTTGAAGTTTGTGTTGGAACATGAATGCGTGTTTGCAAAGCATCATTATGGAGATTATGAGTTTGTGATTTCAGAAAACGTCAAAAATGATACGGGGAAAGTGACAAAATTTGGAATCGACCAGAAATCTCACCCTGGGGTAAACATCGAAGAGTTGACGCTGGAGCAGGCGACTGAAATTTACCGGCGTGAGTATTGGGACAAATATCATTGCGAGGAATTGCCTTGGCCTCTGTCGTTAGTGCATTTTGATGGATGCGTAAACATGGGGGCGCATCAGCAGGTAAAAAACTTGCAAAGAGTTGTAGGAACAACGCCAGACGGTGCATGGGGGCCAAAAACAAAATACGCAGTGTTGAGTGCGTGCGAAAAAAGATCAACGGAAGTTGTCGCCTTGCAGGCTTGCGAACAAAAACGTGAGTTTTATCGTGCGCTCGTTAAAGAAAAACCAGAGAAAGGCGAATTCCTTGAAGGTTGGATGAATCGCACAAATGATTTGTGCGGTGCTGTTTCCGTATAAAAAAAATCCCTCGGACATTGTCACACGACAAGCCGAGGGTTTTCTTTCTGCCCGCCAAACCACCCGCCAAGGTTGTTTGGTTGAGGCGCCAGTAAAACGACTGGTTAGTTGAACGTCAACCGGTAAATCAGGTGATCCACTTCACCCAGGATGCCGTCACGCATATTCAATAGCTCAGTGCTTCCGGAGAGTTCTTTGTTCATTGAAGCCAAGAAGGACCGGAACACAAGAAACGATTGCTGAATGCTTTTTGTGCTAAAAGGCTTAAGTTTCAGAGTGATTTCTTCCGGAGTCTCGCGGTTAAACTTGCCGATAAAGCTCTCGACAAGCTCATCAATCTGATCGTCCAAAGCCTCGTAGGCATCCCCAAAGGCTTTATGCTCCGCAAAAGACTCAGTCATCCAATGGAACAGTCGAATTTGCTGCTGGAACTGGAGCAGGCCGGTGATCAGGTCTGATGTGGTCATTTTTTGTAAGGAACTCGGTTAGTTTTTCAGAAATCGTACGGGAGTAAGAGATTGCTTTGTGCAATTCCAAGATTTCCTTGCACGCACTCTCATATGCAACTGCAAGTTGTTCAAGCCGGTTCTGAAGGTATTGGATGGTTTCTTGGTCTGTTGGATGTTGGTCTGTCATAAATTTCCCCATTGAGATGCCATTGCATTGGCAATTCCTTTGTATGTCTCGGATCTAATTTTCCACCGATCTGCACTCGGACCGAGTTTATTCTGCCCGCTGGGAGTCTGGTTTGCCCATACCGGATGTAAGGCGGGATGAAGTTTGGTGCCAAACAAAACACCATCAATAGTGCGTTCTGTTACCAATTCTTCATGCGGTCCCAAGCAAGGACAGTCTGCGTAATGGACGTTGTGTCGCAGGCAAAAAGGTTGACCGCAATCAAAGCATTCATCCATATCCATTGAGAATCTGATCAATTGCCAACCTGCCGGAGGAATCACTTGATCAAGATCAATTTTTAACTTTGGCAATCCTTTCAACCAAAGTGCTGTTTTCTTGCTGGCGTTATCTCCAAATTGCCAAGGTTGAATCACTTGATCTTGTTTTTTAATACGAGTTGAGATGCATCCAATAGGATTTTCAAGAGCAATTCTTGGAATATTTGCGTTCAAAAGAAGCTCAACAAAACGCAACGCTTCTTTGGTTTGCGCTGCTCGTTCTGGACGTTTTTTATTCCAGTGCAACCCGCTGGAGCACAGGTAAGTACATGGTGGATGGGCTATCATCATATCCCAACCGTTGTCCAAAATATCCAAGACGTTTCCTTGGTAATGTGGACCTGGGGTATCAGTAGGCAACAGGTCGCATGACATAGCATCATGCCCCCATTTTTTAAACGCATCGCGGACAGTGCCGCTATACTCACAGGCTATCAATATTTTCATTTCTCCATTGGTACAAGGCGTATTGGCAACCGCACTGCACGCTTCCCAACGCCATTTATGGGGGTGCAGGCTTGATCTGATGAACCGTCAATCCGGCGCAACTGATCCTTCCATTTTTCGTTCCACGGGGTATCCGAAAAAATCTTCTTCAACTCATTGTGCGAGTTCGCAACATCGATCCCTTCCTGCCGGACGCCTATGCCCATTCGAGCCAGTGCCTGTCTCGCGTTCTCGGATCGGTTTGACTTCCAGTTGTCGTCATAGGACCGGACGAGCAACTCAGCGACCGTAGTCCGCACCGGCCCGCCTTCGTTCAGGTCCACCACCAGGTTCGCTTCCCACAGGTGATGCAAGCAGTGGCTTTCATCCTTCCCAAACTCGGAGCCTTTGTAGGTAGACCAATCCTGTTTCACGCACCACTCCGCGGCCTTTGCTGCGGTGATCATGCCTGAGCTTGTAAGCGAGTATGCACCGGCTAGAAGACTGCCAATCTGATCCGCGTCACGTTGATTCCCAAGGTGCTCCAGCACTGCTGTTTTGAACACGACTGCGTTTGCCGCGATAGTCGCAGCAAGGTGGATCGACCGAGATCGAAGCGCCGAGACAAACCGAGGAAGCGCCAGTGTCTCTTTCCAAATCGTTAAAGCCTCCTGAAACCGGTCCACCTTGCGTTGGTGCTCCGGTAGCAGGTCGAGGACCGTCACGCGGCTTAAATCGGCTCTTTGCGTTGCGGCAATGCCAATGCTGGAAAACATGAACATCGAGCGAACGTGCCAAGTCATCGCCTGTCCTGATGCGGTGCCTTTTGCAATGCGCCCGTCAGACTCGCGGGACGCCTGACGAGCAAGCATCAGCACTGCCTGCATTCGGCGTTGATCCACATCCCGTTCCGCTTCCGCTTCATCAAATACCACCGGCAAAGCATCACACCCAAGCATCTGCCGGATACCGGCTTCCGTTGTTACCGATTGCACATACAGGCCGGTATTGCCAAGCACCGGACGAACGATGTTTTCGAGAATCCACGTTTTCCCAGATCCCGCCGGACCGGTTAACCAGATGTGGGGGCGCCATTCGATTGCGCCACAGATCGGTGCAAGTGCAAGCCAACCAGCAAGCAGGGCATGATCAAGCTGATTCCGGAACTGGAAGCACTGAATCAGATCAATGATCCTGCGAGTCTTTTCGGGGCGCAACGGGTCATTCATCTCGATTTGCAATGCCCTACCTTTGTTGTACGTCCACCGGCTATCATGCTCTCCGAGCGAACGCTCGACGCCATCAACTAGCAGTGAATTTCCGCGATGGAAAACCACTCGCCCGTCATCCAGCCATGCACCTCTTCCGCGGATTAAAGAGGGATCGTAATCTTTCCGCTTTGCTCTCTGGATCAACGAGTTCGCCGCGGCAAACCAGTCCGCTCCCTGCTTGCTTGGATAGGTCCGCTCCCAATACGAAGCTGATGCAAGTCCAAGCATTTCGAGCTTTGTGTGCTCCCGTGCCGTCAGTGTCGTAATCGCTTGAGTGTCCCTAGGCAGGTAGTAATAGTTCCCGTCCGATTGCCCCAGAATCCGGAATGGCTCAGGTTCCTCTTCAAAATTATCCGGTGGTGATTCCTCCGAATCAAACTGAGGCTCAGGCGCCGGTGCCGGTGCTGTTGATTTCGGCGCCTCCGGATCAACTCCATCTCGGACAAAGTGCTTGATCCTCGCGTTGGTCCATCCGGACTGAATTGCGTCTGCCACATCCCATCCTTCCGGCAAACCTTCAGGAATTACTAGAATCCTAACGGTGCATTCCTGTTTCAATAAAATATCCTTCACTGCTTCCGCGGCACCCGTACCGGCCTCATCGTTGTCCGGCCAAATCGTGATCCGGCGCCCGCGTACCGAGTCCCAGTTGACCTGCCCAATCGCTTTGGCGCCCCCTGGCCAAGTGGTGACCACTGCGCCGGTGAACACTTCCTGAGCAATCTCGGCGCACTTCTCTCCCTCGACGATCAGCACCGGCGCTGTAATGTGATCGGTCAGACGCTGAAGGTTGAACAGGGGACGAGAACGCTTGAACGCTTTGAACCTCCACGCCTCAGAGTCTCCTTTTGGCGACCGGCACCAAGTCATTGGCAGCACTTGTTTCCCGTTTGAAGTCTCATACCGGCAAATAATGCCGATTAGATTCTTCCCGTCCGCGGTGTAGTAACGCCAAAGTCCAGTGGGAATGCCATAGGTGTAGTGCCTCACCAATGGTTCCGGAGCGTCTGTAGGAGCAAAATCAAGGGCAGTCCACTCTGGTTCGCGTCCTTTCACCTCCACCGGCATATCCACTTTCAAGTGCCGGTTCAGTTCCACTGCTGCCTCGTACTGGCCGGAATGCATCTTGGCGGCAACAAAGGAGATAGGATCGTTTCCTCCTATGTTCTGAGCGAAGTCTGCCCACTTTCCGGTATCGACGTTGATTGAAAGCGATTGCCCTGGCTCACCGGCCAGTGAGCCAAGTTTAAATTCGCGCCCCATGAGGCGCCCTTCTGTGAACCAGAGTCTAAGTAATGATTCCCAACAACTTAATGCCTGCTGATTGATTGCCTCGAAATTGATAGCCATGCCAAGTACCTTAAATATCGCTAGCGTTTCCGCAAGTGTTTTTTGAAATCAATTTCACGGCATCCTCTTTTGACCTGCAAATGCCTGCAATGCCTCCGGATCGAGAAATGGCATCTTTCCAGATTTTTTGCTCAGGTCTGATGCGTCCGGACGAATTTTTGACCTCAATAGACAAAAAAACTGCCAGTTTTTGACCCACCATTTCTGGGGTCACCAAAACTTCGTGCCAACCAATCAAATCCGCACTCCCTGGGCAGAGTCCGAACCGGATTTTCCCGCCGGTTGCCAAGTCAGCGATGCCCACCGGTTGATTGAACAGACGGGTATCGGTCCGAGATCCCAGTTCTCGGAGGATCTCGGCTTTAATGTCGCGTTCTGATTTCATGCGTACTGTGGTCTTCTTCCTTTACGAGCACTGTACACATGGTGCGCCCATGCCGAGGGATTCTTGTAGCCGCGGGCAACTCCCACTCTGATCAAATCGTCCAGCGTCTGCGCCTTTCCTTGCTCCTGCCGCTTTATGGTGCGGGCTTCCTGCGCTTTAATCTCTTCCAGAGTCCCGTCCACTTTCTCCACCTCCCGTGCCTTCACCTCAAACGAGTGTCCACACTGGGGACAGGCCGGTGCCGGTGCGCTAATCCCGTAGCATTTCGGACACTGCCGGTTGGTGAGTGCCGCCTTCTGTTTGCTGCTCTTCCGAGAAGCGCCTTCGAGACTCCACTCGCGAATATCTTCAGCAAAACCATGCCGCAACACGTTTCCAACGTGATCTAGAATCGTTGCGCCGGTCTTTCCCTCTGCCGGTCTGAGTACTCGGCCCACCTGCTGGAGAAACAGGCCGGTGCTCTGGGTGGGGCGTAGAAGGATGGCTACGCTCACTACCGGAAGGTCGAATCCTTCTGAAATGATATCACAGGAACTCAGTCCATCGAGTCTGCCACTGCCCAACCGGCGTACCGCATCGCGGCGTTGCTCGCCGGTCATCGTCCCGTCGATCATTGCCCACCGGTATCCGGCGGCGTTGAAATCCGCGGTGACCTGCTCCGCGTGTTTCAAACTCACACAAAAAGCGACTGCCGGTTGCCGGTCGCAGAGTTTCCGGTAGTGCTCCACTGCACTGCCAGTGATGGTGCTCTGGTTCACCGCGGCTTCCGAGTCCTTCCGGTTAAAGTCTCCCGCTACGGTCCGTACACCGTCAAGCGATGCCCCTGGGGGCGCAAAGTACCTCGGTTTACTCAGGAAACCAGCACTGATCAGATCAGCTACCTCTGGTCCGCGGACGAGCGCATCAAACATATCTCCGAGTCCTTTGCCGTCCAACCGTTCCGGAGTTGCGGTCACGCCGAGAATCTTAGCGTTTGGGAACCGAGTTAGAATCTGTTTCCAACTACCTGCCGCCGCGTGATGGGCCTCATCCACTACGATCAAGTCCGGTGGGAGAGTCCGGTTCAACCGACGCACCAGAGTTTGAACACCGGCGACCTGGACGAGTTGACTGAGTTCCTCGGTGCGTCCCGCAAGGATCACTCCATGCCCTACTTCAAACTCAGAGAGTTTCCTGCACGTTTGGTCCAGAAGCTCCTGCCGGTGGGTGAGAATCAGCACTCGTTTCCCCTTCTTCTGAGCACTCTGAGTGATGTGGGCAAACATCACAGTTTTTCCTGCACCGGTAGGAGCAACTAACAATGGCGCCTTTTTCCCGCTCCGTAGTGCATCCTTCACAGACTCCACGGCAGCAACCTGATACGGTCTTAATATGGGGGTCATTTAACGGGTCCATCGATGGCTTGCCTCAGTTTTTCAAGAGTCACAACGCGGGGCGTGTAGATTTCTCTCAACCAATTATAGTAGGTAGATTCAGCGACTCCAGCCTTTGCTAACCACTTGCGGCGGGATAACTTAGCCTCTCTTCGCCGCTTGTCTAGCGACATAATCATGTTCCGGACTACTCCTGGTTTCATAAAAAAAACGTACCATACCCCTTGCGCTACCGCAAGCACTATGCAATACTGCTTTCTATCGCGATAACAACGCGTTTTAAAAACATGAAGAACCACATCATAGCTGACCTAGCGTCTGAAAACTACCACTCTATGCCTGAGATTTCCAAGCATGGCTTGGACCTGGTACACAAATGCCCTGCCTTGTATAAGTACAAGCAGACCCACAAAGATGACTCTGAGCAGTCACCGGCGCTCCGGTGGGGTACTCTGGTCCACACCCGCGTTCTGGAACCAGCAGTGTATCATTCTACAGTGGTGGTTGCACCTCAGTGCGACCGGCGCACCAAGGCCGGTAAAGAAATCTGGGAGGAGTTCACCACCTTCAATGCCGGTAAAACCATCATCACCGAGGACGAGTTCACCAAGCTCTCGGACATTGCCATCGCAATTGGAGAACACGCCGGTGCTCGCACGTTACTCGACGGGGACGTTTCTATCGAGTCCTCCATGTTCTGGACTGACGAGGAAACCGGAGTCCAGTGCCGCGCCCGTCCCGATATCATTCGTCCGGACGGTCTGATCGTGGACCTGAAGACCACTCAGGACGCGTCATCCGGCGCCTTTGCGAAGTCCTGCGCCCAGTTCCGCTACCATGTGCAGGCCGCGTTCTACATGGACGGCTTGGCGGCACAGGGAGTCGAAGTCCAAGGGTTCGCCTTCATCGCAGTCGAGAAGGATGCCCCGCACCTCATCGCAACCTACGTTTGCGACCGGACCATGCTGGAGATCGGACGGCAGGCATACCAAGCCGACCTACGCACATATGCGGAGTGCAAAGCTACGAACATTTGGCCTGGATACCCAGAAACCATCGAAGAACTCACACTTCCACGCTGGGCGCTTTAATTTTCCATGAGTACACAAACCAAAACCAACGAAACGAAACCCGTAGCTGACGTTCTCTGCACCCACTGTGGGTCGCAGTACAGTCGCCAGTCGCGGATCTCAGCCGTATTCGATTGCGGCACCAGAGTAAACGGCAACAAACACGCTATCTCGCGTGCGTGTCTGATCATCCGGAGGCTTAAAGACGACCTTGCTTCCGGTCAGGCTTTGTTCCCGAAACTCTAATCGTCGTTACATCCTAGCAGGGGCGCGACTGTGGCAACGCGCAACTTTACTTACAACTACCTTATGTCTACCGAACTAGTCCCTCACACTCCTCAATCCATTCAGCAGAACAACTCTGCTTTTTCTAGCATAACCAACTTCGAGTCCGCTCAACGCATGGCACTCTGTCTTGTTAGCTCAGACCTGGTGCCTGAAACCTACAGAGGCAAAGACAAGATCGGGAACGCCCTGATAGCTCTTGAAATGTCTCAACGCATTGGCGCGAGTCCGCTCGCGGTCATGCAGAACCTTAACATCATCCACGGGCGCCCCGCATGGTCCTCGTCCTTCATTATCGCGGCCCTGAATACCTGTGGCCGGTTCTCTCCGCTCCGGTTTCGCGTGGAAGGCACAGGCGAGTCCGCTATCTGTGTCGCATGGGCGTATGACAAGTCCGGAGGCGAAGTCCTCGAAGGACCACAGGCGTCCATCGCAATGGCCAAAGCCGAGGGATGGTATCAGAAGAACGGGTCCAAGTGGAAAACCATGCCGGACCTCATGCTTCGTTACCGTGCCGCGGCTTTTTTCGGGCGCCTGTACGCTCCGGACGTCCTGAACGGTATGCACACCGCGGACGAGGTCGAAGATTTCCGCGGCGGGGGCGCAAACGCCTCTGTGGGTGCCGTCCCATCTGTTGTCGCCGCACTGAATGCGCGAGTCCAGAGTCCACCTATGGCGAGTCCAGCACCGAGTCCGAGTCCGCTTATTCCGAGTCCCGTTATCATCGAGGTGCCGGTCGAGTCCGCTCCGGTCGAGTCCGCTCCGGAGGAACCACCGGCGGCGAGTCCGAGTCCCAAGCCGAGTCCAAAACGCCCGCGGACGCCCGCGCCTGGGGCCGAGGAAATCGCGCCTGGAGAACCGGTCGAGGAACCGGTCGCCGCGCACAAGGATGACTGGGTGTAATTTCGGTAGGTAAGGGAAGGGGCGCTCCGAGTGGGGCGCCCCTTTTTGCTGCCTGCTTACTGCAACTTCCGCGGACGTCCCCGCGGACGTTTTGGCGCCTCCGGATCGACCGGCGGGCGAGTCCGAGGACGTCCACCGCGGGCGCCATTGGCGCGGCAAGCATCACGCTTTCGAGGTGAGGTCGCTCGACCGGCGCGGCGGGCCTTCTCGGCGTGCAGTTCGACCTTCAGGGTCGCCACCTCGGCGTCCAGCTTCAGGATGCGGCCCAGAGCGTTCTCCAGTGCGTCCTGATGCACCACCACATTCGCACGGGCAGTCTCCAGCAGGAAGTCCAGCCAGATGGCGTATGCTTTCAGGTCAGCGGCACTGGCAGAGTCCAGTTCCTTATCGGTGAGGGGGTATTCCCCAGCTTTACGTTCACTCATAGTTCGTCGCAGTAGGTTTGGAAATCGATCTGTCCCTTCAGGTACAGCACCGCGGCAATCGCCTTGGCGATGCTGGTGTGGTATTCAGCGGCAACTTGTACAAGGGGCGCCGGTTTATATCGGCGGGCCTGACGCTTTGCCTCCGTCAGGTTCCCGTTGATTAGGTTCTCTATGCAGGTTCTCATTTTATCGTGTCTTTTAACGGAGCGTGATTGCTCCCTACTGCCCTCGGAGTCCGAGAGCAGTGTGGGAACCTTCTACTCGTCCTCCTGAACCGGCGTTTCTTCATCCCAGCACCACCCGTCCATGATGTTATACAACCGGACTCCGGCGTGATCGAATCCCGCCGCGTACTGGTACGGTTCATCTTCATGGCCCCACTCGTCCAGCATCCGGAAGGTATCGATCTCAGGCAGGTAATCAAACTTCAAGCCGGCGTCCTTGAAGATCTGCTCTGCCACCTCTTTAGTGAACACGGGACACTCCCACCCGTTCCACCGGCGACCGGTCGTGAATCCCGCGTATACGGTGCCGCCGTCAATCGAGAACAGTGCAGGCCGGTAGTGGCGCGCATTCATCTCCTCTTGGGTCACTGGCCGGTACGGGTGACCGTCCTTCAGGCGGAATACGAACCCGCCACCCATAGGGTAGCAGGAACCGTCCGCGGATTGAATGATAGCGTCCGCGGGGTAGGTGCCGCCGGACGGGATCAGGATAGTGTGGTCGTTCATGGTTATTCTTTAGTTACTACGTTCTTCAGGAGTGCGGCTGCAACGAAGGCGTGCGCCTGAGCGTCCTCACCGTTCAATTCATGGGAGTAAATACCCTGCACGATCTCCAGTGCGCGCCGGACGATCCGGTAGGCGCTCTCGGTAACGCAAATCACCTCACTCAGGGCCGCGGCGACCTCGCCGGTGACCTCCTCCTCCAGTGCGCCAAAGATCAACCGGCTCTCTTCTTCGTTCGTGTGGGACTTCACCTCAGTCAGACTGGCAATGTGATAGGACCGGCTTGGATCATGCGGCATCTCCACGGTCAACGTCTTGCCCGCCGGTGTATCAATCACCTCCACTTCCTCATCCCAGTCAGCGCGGCCCTCAAACTTCGCGATGGCAATGCATTCTTCGAGCAGGTAGGTCATGCCTATGTGGCGTCCGTCCGCGTGTCCAACGGTCAATGTCAGCTTGTATTTTTCTAGTGGCTTCATATCGTGATGTTAGGTTCTTACTGGCACTCTGTACTGAGTGCTTCCTTGCTTATAGGTCAGGGGCCGCGTTTGGTATAGCTTTTTTTACACGACCGGCACCGATTGTTTGTAAATGCCTATCGCCCTGGAGCTTCCGTTCCAGCCTAATTTTCGGGCATTCCAGAGCAATTTTCCGGTGCTTTTTACCCCGCCATTTCCGGCCTCCAGATTACCGGCGCCGCACCTTACCTTACTGGCAAGGGTTGCAAATCACTTATAACTCACTTCCGGAGGGTAAACTCTGCAAACTCTGCATCGACTCTGCACCCGTTTGCAGACCTCCTCCGCCTTACAACGACAAGCACTTACATCAGAACTCTGCAATTCTGCAAAATATAGAGACATATACTTATATACCCCTACCTCTCTACCCCTACCTCTCTCTCTCTCACTATATATATATATTTATACATATACATATTTATTTATAGAGAGAGGAAGTGCAGTGCCCTGGGCGTCAATGACTTATGAATTCTGCATCTGACTCTGCAAACCGTGCAGAGGAGGTGCAGAGTCGCGCCTCAAACTCTGCAAATTTCATGGCGCTACAGAGAAGAGGAAGGAATCGTGCAGATTTTTGATGTGCAGAGTCGAGTCCGCTTATGGGAGTCCCCTTATGGAGTCCCCTTATGGTCGAGTCCCCTTATAAAAGGTGCCGGTTTTCTCCGGTTTGGGTCGCGTCCCTCGCACGCACGTGTACGCGCCCGCGCCCGCCCGCCCGCCCGCGTACGTACGCCCGTGTACGCGTACGCACGTATGCGTACGCACGTATGCGCACGCACACACGTATGCGCACGTATGAGCGCCCGTGTACGCAAAATGGTTTTGATTCACCGCGAGAACCGGCCAATGCCGCGCCTGGAAGGGTCATTCTTGACGTTTTCCAGCCCTGGCAAGGCGGATACCGCGGAGGGGATGTTAGACAGGCTTTAAATCGCCTTTAAACGCGTTCTGGGGAAAAGAAAAGGGTCGACCCTGTGAAAGGTCGACCCTGATGAACTGGAATCGATTCCGGTTTACTTTTTGCGCTTCCAGAAGCTGCAACCAAACCTGCCAACCTTCAGGAAGTGAATTCCGCCTATCTTCCGAAAGGAAACGTCCCAGAGGAAGAAGCGTCGGAAAGAGAAGCGTCGGCGATTTACCTTCTTTCGCTCTTCAAAGACCGTTTCGCCGATTGCGTAAAGAGCGCCAATCAATGGCAATGCAAGCAAAGCGTGCGCAAAAGTTGCCGCGTACAAACCAAGCTGAAATTCAAGGGATTCCATAAAACGTTTATCGTGAGAGGGTTGCATTCGCTTTGCGGGTTTTAAATCCGTGTGCTTTAATCCATATGGAAGGCAAAGGGACCGAACGGCTTGCGCTTCTTTGCGTGCCGTCACATAGCCCGCATTCCGTGCAGGTTAAGCCTTTGCTATCGGCAAGGCATTCAATCCCGTAGCCTTCCGAGGAGAAGCCTTCTGGAATTACAGTGAAGGTTCTCAGCCCTAGGTTATACGCTTTTTGGACGTTCCACGGCTCACAGCTTGCCATGAAAAACCGTCCATAAGCCTTTGCCTCTTCGCTGCTTATCTCTTTCCAGTTGTGAAAGTAGCCGGTGTATTTTTTTGCAAGGGTTGCGATGCTTTCTACAATGGAAAGCGGTAGCAGAGATGGGTTTCCGTAAGCGCCGAACCGGACGCTTTTCCCAAAGAAAAACGTGCCCCACTGAGGGGAAAAAGGGTTTAGGTGGGGATACTCGTTTCGCTGGAACTTCCGCCAGATTGCCATCAAAGGCAAAGGCGAAACGTAACAGCCAGAACCGCTTGCAAGGGGGCACCCTGCACACTGCAGGGTTGAATCCTTTCCGGTTCGTATGCTTTCCACAGGGTGAAGGTTTCGATCCAGAATCCAGATCTGGATCATGTCTCCGGTTTTCGCGTTTGTGCTTCCGGTTGTGGCGATTGCCACCGTGTTCCAATCGGCCCAAAGGACGATCCCGTTTTCTACGTTATCAGTTTGCGTCGTCATAAGTTAGTGTATGGCAAAGGGTTAAGCTTCAATTAATTCGTAGTATCCTCCGTCGTCGGTTGCCTTGAAAGAAGCTAAGGCTTCTAAGGCTTCTTTGTAAGGCATTGCACCCAACAGGATAACGGGTTCTTCTCCCATGGGCACAAAGGTTGTGTCGCAAACGTAATAGTAGGGTTCAGGTGTCATAAGCGCTGGAATATTACCGAAACCAAACGCGAAGCGCAATAGGTTTCGGCAAAAAAGGGGCAAAAAGGGGAAAACGCACCGGAAACGGGAAACCAAACGGGAAACCAAACGGGAACCGCCCCACAATCGCACAGAAAGTGGCCTTACGCGGCCTACAGGCGCTTCCGAGGGTATCCATAGCGGACACACCTCCAGGCGCGGCTTTAAGGTGCCTTTCCGGCGCTCCAATCGCGCATCACGCCACGGGCGCACGCACACGGGCGCGCATCACGCCACGGGCACGCACGCACGCGCACGCGCACGCGCACGCGCACGCACACGCACGCACGCGCACGCACGCGCACGCACACGCACGCACACACGCGCACGCACACGCACGCACGCACGCGCACGCGCCTATGTGTACGCGCCTATGTGTACGCGCCTATGTGTACGCGCGCGCACGCCCGCACACCCGCGGGGGCGCGCCCCCCTGCGCCCCCGCGCCCGTTCCATAGATATCCCTATGCACCAGACCCTCGCGTTTTGGTCTAAAAATAAAGTGCTTGCGTTTACGACAGTACCTCTTAGAGTGATGGGATGCCGAGTAAAGCAAAGACGGGCGGGCGCCTGGGTAGTATGAAGATGGCGATGTCGTTGAGAGATGACATTATGAAGGCGTATGAGGAGGCTGGGGGAGTGGAGTATTTGATTTCGATGGCGCACACGGACCCGCGGACGTTTGTTGGGTTGTTGCATAAGGTTTTGCCAACTCAGATAGCGGGGATGAAGGATGAACCGTTGAAGTTGGAGTTAAGCGAGATGACAGATGATCAGTTATCTGTGAAGGTAGCTGAGATTATGGGAGCTTGTAAGAAGCAGGGACTTTTAGGAGACGTAGTAACAATTGAAGCTGAAGTAGTTATATAGCACAGTAATATGGCAAATTTAAATCGAGTGATGTTAATAGGGAACCTGACGCGAGATCCGGATGTGAAGGTGTTGCCGAGTGGGAGTACGATTGCGGAGTTTGGGTTGGCGATTAACCGGAGTTGGACGCAGGATGGTGTGAAGAAGGAGGAGGCTACATTTATTGATGTGGTGATGTTTGGGAAGGTGGGAGAGATAGCTGGGAAGTGGTTAAAGAAGGGAAAGCCGGTGTATGTGGAGGGCCGGTTGAAATTGGAGCAGTGGGAGAAGGATGGGGAGAAGCGGAGTAAGCTCAGGGTGGTGGGTGAGATGATGCAGATGCTGGGGAATGCTCCGGAGAAGACTGGTAAGCTTACCCAGGACGAGGATGACTCGGAGAACACACCGTTTTGATTGAGATATGCTTTCCACCGGACGAAGTGACGATGAGGACGACGGCTTGGACGAAGGTCCAATTTGTCAAAAGTGTCTACACGAAATGGATCTAGACGGCGCGGATTGGTATTGCGCCGAGTGTGAGCCAAAAAAAGAGGAGGAGGCAAAATGATAATGACCGAGCAACAACTCAAAACACTCAGAGAGGCAGCAATGCCGCTCATGCAGTGGCTAAATGACAATTGTCATCCACACGTCAAAATTATCGTGGACAGTGAGCATATGGAACTGCTTGAAGGTCTAGCAACCGCAAGGCGTGAGCCAATACGGGAGGAGGTGCAGGGGTGAGTGAGGCACCAAAAAAGCGCGGACGTCCTAAGAAGGTGCCTGAAGCGGCACCGGCGCCTGAACCGGAGGTGATACCGGCACCGGAGGCTTTTGCTGCACCGGAGGCGCCCCCTGCGCCCCAGGGTGAGGAGTTGAAGAAACTGCTCGCGTTGGCGTTGGAGGAAAAATTGCGGCGGGCGAAGGAGAGGAAGATCCAGATGTACTATCCGGATGAGGGGCCGATTCGGCGTGAGTTGTACCCGAAACACATTGCATTTTTCAATGCTGGTTCAAAATACCGTGAGCGGTTGATGATGGCGGCGAACCGTATTGGGAAGACCGAGGGGATTGGTGGGTACGAACTGGCACTGCATTTGACTGGCCGGTATCCGGAGTGGTGGACTGGGCGCCGGTTCAAGAAGGGGATTTCGGCTTGGGCGGCGGGGGACACGGGTAAGACGACCCGTGATATTTTGCAGTTGAAGCTAATGGGCGCCCCAGGGAACTACGGGACTGGGTTGATACCCAAGGAGGATATTTTGCGGACGACCTCGAAGGCGGGCGTAGCGGAGGCGTTGGAAATTGTGGTGGTGCGGCACCAGAGTGGGGATGAAAGCCGGTTGGTATTTAAAAGTTACGACCAAAGGCGGGAGGCGTTTCAAGGAACGGAGCAGGATATCATTTGGTTGGACGAGGAACCTCCGCTAGATGTGTATACGGAGTGCGTTCTGCGAACGATGACGAATGACGGGATGACGATGCTGACGTTCACGCCTTTGATGGGGATGAGTGAGACGGTGATGGCATTCTTGCAGGATGGGGAGGTAGTGGAGCGTGCGGATGGGTCGAAATTCGTGGGGATGGCGACCTGGGATGATGTGCCGCACCTAAGTGCGGAGCAGAAAAAGGAACTGTGGCAGTCGATTCCACCGTTCCAGCGGGATGCGCGTTCCAAGGGCGTGCCTCAGTTGGGTGCCGGTGCAATTTATCCAGTGCCGGAGAGTGACGTTGTGGTCGCAGACTTTGAGATACCGGATCACTGGCCTAGGGCTTATGGGATGGATGTGGGCTGGAACCGGACTGCCGCGGTGTTTGCTGCGCTGGATCAGGATAGTGGATGCGCGTACCTGTACTCGGAGCACTACAGGGGGCAGGCAGAACCGGCAATTCACGCGGAGGCAATTCGGGCGCGGGGGATTGGACTGCCAGGGGTGATTGATCCGGCGAGTCGCGGACGGGCGCAGGGAGACGGTCAGCAGTTGTTTTCGAGGTACAAGGCGTTGGGATTGGACCTTGCAGTTGCCAACAATGCGGTCGAGACGGGCTTGTACGATGTGTGGCAGAGGATGAGCACTGGCCGGTTGAAAGTGTTTAAGAGCATGAACAACTGGGTTTCAGAATTTCGGTTGTACCGGCGGGACACAAATGGGAAGGTGGTTAAGGAACACGACCATTTGATGGATGCCACTCGCTATTTGGTAGTAAGCGGGCTACATCGAGCGGGACAGGCCAAGGCGCGGGCGCGAAATGCCGGTGTTGCGTTGTTGCCTGTAAAGAGTTTTTTTGCTAGGTCAAGTTAACGATTATGAGTAAAGAAACGAAGTTAGCTGATATTCATCAGGAAGCGGTGCGCGAATTTGATGTGATTCAAGCAGCACTTCGTAACGAACGGTTGCTCTGTTTGCAGGACCGGCGCTTTACTTCGATAGCTGGAGCGCAGTGGGAAGGACCGCTGGGCGATCAGTTTGAAAACAAACCTCGGTTTGAGGTGAATAAAGTACACATGAGTGTACTGCGAGTGTGTAATGAGTACCGGAATAATCGAATCACGGTAGCTTTTGCGTCCAAGGAAGATGGAGAGTACGATAAGCTGGCTGATACCTGTGCTGGTTTGTATCGAGCGGACGAGCAGTACAGTGGGGCGCAGGAAGCGTATGACAATGCGTTTGAGGAAGCGGTCACCGGCGGGATTGGCGCCTGGAGGCTCAGGACTGAGTATGCTTATCCGGAGGACGCGGACGATGAGAGGCAGAGGATTCGGATTGAGCCGATTTATGACGCGGATAGTAGCGTTTTCTGGGATTTGAACGGGAAGCGGTACGATAAATCGGACGCTAAACGGTGTTTTGTACTGTATTCGATGACTCCTGCGGCGTATCGGGAGGAGTTTGACGATGATCCATCATCTTGGCCTAAGACGATCCAGCAGTTGCGGTTCGACTGGCTTACTCCGGACGTTGTTTATGTGTGCGAGTACTACCGGATTGAGGAAATTTCCGAGACAGTGACGTATGTGAAGAGTCTGATGGGCGAGGAAAAGACGTTGTCTGACGACGAAATGGAGAACGAATGGCCCATGCTCAAGAATTTGGGCTGGAAAAAGGTGCGGGAAAAGAAGCTCAAGCGGCAGAAGTGCCATAAGTACATTATGTCCGGCAACAGTGTGCTGGAAGATTGCGGAGTACTGGCCGGAAACAACATCCCAATCGTTCCGGTATACGGAAAACGGTGGTTTGTAGACAACGTCGAGCGTTGCATGGGGCATATTCGGTTGGCAAAGGACGTTCAGCGTCTGAAGAATATGCAGTTGTCCAAACTGGCTGAGATCAGTGCAATCTCGTCAGTTGAAAAGCCGATCTTTACACCTGAACAGGTTGCTGGTCACCAGGTGATGTGGTCTGAAGACAACCTACGGAACTTTCCGTATCTGCTGGTCAATCCGTTGACCGATATGAACGGCAATCAGCAGGCCGCGGGGCCAATTGCGTACACGAAGTCGCCTACCCCGCCCCCTGCGATGGCGGCACTGCTACAGATCACCGAGATTGATATGCAGGAGGTGCTGGGCAACGGTCAGAACGCTGAGAAGATGCTCTCGCACGTTACCGGCAAGGCAGTAGATATGATCCAGAATGCTTTGAGCAATCAGAGCTTCATCTACATGGACAACATGGGCCGGTCAATCAAGCGTTCCGGCGAGATCTGGTTGTCAATGGCGCGAGATGTGTTCATCGAGAGCGACCGGAAGATGAAAAGCATTGCCAGCAATGGGAAGGTCGAGTTGATCAAGCTCATGCAACCCACAATGAACCAGAATACTGGGGAAGTGGAGATGGAGAACGATATCACCAGGGCAGTCTTTGATGTGATTGTCGAGGTTGGGCCTACCAGTGCCAGCAAGCGCACGTCTACGGTCAAGTCGTTAACCGGCATGATGGCAATGACCCAAGACCCAGAGATGCTGAAGGTGCTTTCTTCCATGATTATGATGAACATGGAGGGAGAAGGCATTGGTGATGTGCGAGAATACTTCCGGAAGCAGTTGCTTCGTATGGGTGTGGTCAAGCCCACCGAGATGGAGAAGCAAGAAATGGCAATAGAGATGCAGAACCAGGCGCCTACTCCGGAGAATACCTACATCATGGCGGCGGCAGACAAAGAAACGGCAGCAGCAATCAAGGCAAGGGCTGAAACGGTTCTGATTGCCGCCAAAGCGGACGAGCAACACGCCAAAGCGTTGGAGACACTTTCCAAGGTGGATTTGAACCACCTTGAGATGGTGCAGAGAGCAGTGCCTTCTTTTATTCCGCAAGGCGGGATTCAGCAGTCACCTGCTGCTGCACCAATGCAGCAACCACCACCACCTGCGATGCCGCAGAGTAACCCACAACCATGATAGACGAACCTGAAGACAAAGACCTGGAAGTTGAAGTGCCGGAAATTGAAACTCCGAGTGAACCCGTTGAGCATACAGAACCTGAGCCGAAAACGGACTCGGAAACGCAACCGGAGGAACTTGGAGATGACGTTGTTGTTTCCATTGCTGGAGAAGAACCAGACGAAGAAGACAAGCAACCTGCCCCTCAATGGGTGCGAGACGTTAGAAAGCGCAACAGGGATCTTCAACGCGAGAACCGAGAGCTACAGGACCGTATTAAGGCAGCAAATCCTGTTGAACAGGTCACCTTGGGGACAAAGCCAAGTCTGGAAACTTGTGACTTTGACACTAATGTGTACGAATCCCAGTTGGAGCAATGGTATGCCCGTAAACGGGAGTCTGAGGATCGTGAACGAGTAATTCAGCAGCAACAGCAAGCAGAGCAACAAGCCTGGCAAGCCAAGGTTAATAATTATGCGAGTTCCAAACAGACGTTTGGCGCTACTGATTACGATGAAGCGGAGGCGTTGGTAAACGATACGTTTTCAATTGCTCAACAAGGAATTTTATTGCAGGGAAGCGAAAATCCCGTACAACTGATTTACGCACTAGGAAAAAATCCTAAGAAAGCAAAGGAACTAGCTGAGTTAAAAGATCCGGTTCAGTTTTCATTTGCTGTAGCAAAATTAGAAACCCGAATAACTGTGGAAAAGAAAAAATCAACTCCTCCTCCTCCTGAACGGAGAGTTTCTGGGACCGGCGCTATGTCCGGAACGGTTGATTCGTCCTTGGAACGGTTGCGGGCAGATGCAGCAAAAACAGGCGATTTTACGAAAGTTCTCGCCTACAAAAACCAACTTAAAAACAAACAGTAAAGTCTTATGGCCAACAATTTTAGCAAGGAAGAACGCGTAGCGTTTGAAAACATCCTCGAAGGATTCCAGGACGCTCTAGTCCTGTCTCGTCAAGTGTCTGTGTACAACACGGACTCCACCATGATGGAACGTACTAACAATACGATCTGGCGCCCGCAACCCTACATTGCTCAGTCGTTTTCCGGAACGGATATGACGAGCAACTTCAAGGATTTTACCCAGTTGGCAGTGCCTGCCACTATTGGGTTTAGTAAATCTGTTCCTTGGAGAATGACGGCACTTGAATTGCGCGATGCTCTTCAGGAAAACCGTCTTGGAAATGCCGCCAAGCAGAAACTGGCTTCCGATATCAACGTAGCGGTGATGAATGTCGCTTCTAATCAGGGAACCCTGGTTGTTTCTCGCGGCAGTGCTGCCACTGGGTTTGATGACGTTGCTCAGATTGAAGCGATTATGAACGAGCAGGGAGTTCAGGATTTTGAGCGTTGCTTGGCTTTGTCCACTCGCGACTACAACGGCATGGCAAGCAACCTTGCTGCCCGTCAGAACCTTCAGGCGAGCAAGACGATTACGGCATACGAGAAGTCCCGTGTTGGGATGGTAGGATCATTTGATACCTACAAGCTCGATTACGCCAACCGTCTGACTCCGGCGGCAGGGGTAAGCGTAAGCATCAATGGCGCAAACCAGTGGTACACACCTCGCGCAACGAGCACCGCTTCTACGGGCGAAGTGAGCAACGTCGATAACCGTTACCAGAACATCAACATCACTGTTGGATCTGGCACCGTTAAAGTTGGCGATGCGTTCACGATCACCGGCGTGTTTGCAGTGCATCACATTACCAAGGCATCCACCGGCCAGTTGAAGACCTTCCGCGTCACCGCGATTGTCTCCGGTTCCGGTGGGACAGGCACTGTGCAAATCAGCCCTCCCATCATCTCTGGTGGTGGTGGAACTGACGCTGAACTAGAATACCAGAACGTCACGACCACACCGGCTTCCGGTGCGGCTATCACGTTCCTGAACACGGTCACGGCAAACATCAACCCATTCTGGCAGAAAGATGCGATTGAGTTGCTCCCAGGCCGTTATGTGATTCCTCCTGATGCCGGTGTTGCAGTGATGCGTGCCAGCACAGATCAGGGCATCGAAATCGTGATGCAGAAGTTCTACGATATCAACACGATGGTGACCAAGTATCGTCTGGACTGCTTCTTCGGTGTTGTGAACAAGCAACCCGAAATGACCGGCATCATGCTGTTCAGCCAGACCTAATCTGGGTAGCTAGGATTACGGGGAGGGGCAGGAAACTGTCCCTCCCTTCTCTTTAATTTTATGCGAGGCAAAACGCTTGTAGAAATTTTCTGCAATGAAACAATGCTTTACCGGCATCCTGGGGCGCATCGTATTCACGGTGATCTTTTCGATTACACTGTGGTTGACGCTTCACGCGAGGGAGTGCTTGACCTTGCGCTCAAAGAAGGATGGTATCTGACTCCGGCAGAGGCAAAAGCCGCAGCAAATCCTCCAGAGAAGCAAGCTGACAAGAAAAAGAACTAATTATGGCCTGGACAAAGCGCCTCTATATTCTCGCGGCGTTTGAAGAAATAGGACTCGCATCCTATATCTATGACCTGACGGCAGATCAGTTGAGTTCCGCGTTGTTGCGGTTAGATTCCATGATGGGATCATGGAACTTGAAGGGGATAAATGTGGGTTGGCCTATTTCTTCGGCGCCCCAAACCTCATCAATTGACGATGAAACTCCCGCGGTTCCGGACTCATGTAATGAGCCGATCATTTTGAATTTGGCAGTGCGACTGGGGCCTGGGTATGGCAAGGAAGTGGCACTGGAAACCAAGATGGCAGCAAAGCAGTCCTATGATGCTATGCTGATTCAATTTACGATTCCAGCAGAGTTGCAAATGCCCACCACAATGCCTTCTGGATCGGGTAACAAGTACTGGAACGACCGGTATTTGATTCAACCTAATTTGGACCCGCTTCGAGTAACCAAAAACGGTCAGCTAAACTTCAACGATTTGTAATATGTCCATTGAAAGACTTGCGTTAACGGATTTAGTTCAAGACGGAACAACTTTTGCCGTTAATAACAACGGGCAGGATTACAGAGCACTTGGCTCAACTGTTTTGGCCTGGATGCAGGCCGGAACAAGTTCTGTTGATGGGAAACGCCTTCAATATGTCGCTCCGAACGCAACCGGTTTTACTGTTCTAGTCAACGACTCGAACAAAAGCGTTTGGTTGGTGCTTACTCCGCTTGCTGCATATCTTACTGGAGCAATCACACTGCCTTCTGTTTTGAATTCTGTTGAGTCACAAGAAATCCTTGTGAATTGCACCCAGGCCGTTACTGCGTTGACTATAAATGGTAACGGATCTACGGTTGTTGGCGCACCCACATCATTGTCAGCAAATTCTTTTTTTACGTTGCGATTTGAACCGGTGCTAAAAGTCTGGTACAGAGTAGGATAATTTATGGTCATCATCCCTTTCATTCCAAAGTACGCCGCGGGACAAACGGTTTCGCCTACAACAACGTCTGCCAGCGTTACCCTGGGTGTTGGGTCAAAGTCTTTGTGCCTTACGAATCTTGGGAGCGTGTTAATTTACGTTCGCGCAAGTTCCAACGGAAATCCTGCAACCAACAAGGATTACCCAGTGCCGGTTGGATCACAAGTTACTATTGGTAAGTTTCAAGATGACAGTGTTTTGGCTTACATTTCTGATTCCGGTACTGGTTCGCTTCATATTATTCAAGGCGAAGGTTTCTAATGATCCGTTACCTTACACGCAGGAGATCCAAAAGCCCTTGGGGTGTAGCGTCTGGTGGAACCGGAGGCGGCAACCTTAATGGCGAGAATGCGTTTACGGTAGTTTTTGCTCGCACTGTGGACAACGGCAGTGCATCAACATCAAGTTTTACAACCGCTTACAACGGAGGAACTGCTTAATTTATGGCCGATAGAATTCAACTCCGTAGGGATACAGCAGCAAACTGGACCTCTGCAAATCCCGTGTTGTCATTGGGCGAAGTGGGGTTGGAGACTGATACCAAAAAGAGTAAGTTTGGTGATGGTGCTACGGCCTGGACAGGGTTGGCTTACATGGCCGGTTCTGGAACTGTAGGCGCAACAGGCGCCACAGGCGCCACAGGAGTTACGGGAGCGACCGGCATTACGGGTTCTACGGGAATTGGAGCAACTGGAGCGACTGGTGCTCAAGGCGCTACAGGAGTTGGATCTACTGGATTGACTGGATCTACTGGATTGACTGGATCTACTGGATTGACTGGATCTACTGGCGCCACTGGCGTCACTGGAGCTACCGGAATTCAGGGAGCAACGGGAGCAATAGGAGCGACTGGAATTCAGGGAGCAACGGGTGCTACTGGAGCTACCGGAGTCATTGGTGCAACTGGAGTCATTGGTGCAACTGGAGTTATTGGTGCTACAGGGGTAGTAGGGTCTACTGGAGCTACCGGAGTCATTGGTGCAACTGGAGTCATTGGTGCAACTGGAATTCAGGGAGCAACGGGTGCTACTGGAGCTACCGGAGTCATTGGTGCAACTGGAGTCATTGGTGCAACTGGAGTTATTGGTGCTACAGGGGTAGTAGGGTCTACTGGAGCGACTGGTGCTCAAGGATCCACTGGAGCGACCGGAGCGACCGGAGCGACCGGCGTTATTGGGGCGACCGGAGCGACCGGAGCGACCGGCGTTATTGGGGCGACCGGCGTTGCTGGAACAGTTGGAAATACTGGTGCCACTGGTCTTACTGGTGCTACCGGTGCTGGGGCAACTGGTGCTACCGGCGCTACTGGAGTTGCTGGTGCCACTGGTTTCACTGGTGCTACCGGTGTTGGTGCTACCGGTGTTGGTGCGACTGGAGTTACAGGTGCGACTGGAGTTGCTGGCGCTACCGGCGCTACCGGTTCTGGCGCTACCGGCGCTACTGGAGTTGCTGGAGCTACTGGTGCTGCTGGGCAATCTAGTTCATTTTTTAATTATCAAGCTGATACTACAACTCAGTCACTGCCTCCAGGCACAGCAATTTCTAATGGTCATATAATTTGGAACAATGCAACACAGACGAGTTCAACTGTAATTGCCTTATCGCACATTGACGCAAACGGAAACGACATTGATATTTTCTTTCCGTTATACAAAGCAAACGACACGTTTACTTTACAGGATCAAAATAATTCAGATAATTACCAAACTTGGAAAATTACTGGCGCCCCAACAATTGGGACAAACGCCTATATTTTAATGCCAGTTACGCTTCAGGCTTCTGGAGGAACTGGAACAACGCCAGGGTTTGCAAATAATCATCAGTTGATTTTTGCGATTGTGACATCTGGTCTTCAAGGTGCCACTGGTCTTACTGGAGCGACCGGTATTGGTGCCACTGGAGTTGCTGGTGCCACTGGAATTGCTGGTGCCACTGGTGTGACTGGAGCTACCGGAGTGACTGGAGCTACCGGAGTTGGATCTACGGGAGTTACTGGTGCTACCGGTGCTACCGGTGCCACTGGTCTTACTGGAGCGACCGGTATTGGTGCTACTGGAGTTGCTGGTGCTACTGGAGTTACTGGAGCGACCGGATTGACTGGAGCGACCGGATTGACTGGAGTTGCCGGATCGACTGGATCGACTGGAGCAACGGGCGTTGTTGGCGCCACTGGAGTCATTGGATCAACAGGTGCAACTGGCGTTTTGGGAGCGACTGGATCGACTGGAGCAACCGGCGTTGTTGGAGCGACCGGCGCGACCGGCGTTGGCACTGCTGGTGCGACTGGGGCGACTGGCGTTGGCACTGCTGGGGCGACTGGGGCGACTGGCGTTGGCACTGCTGGGGCGACTGGGGCGACTGGCGTTGGCACTGCTGGGGCGACTGGCGCGACTGGCGTTGGCACTGCTGGGGCGACTGGCGCGACTGGCGTTGGCACTGCTGGTGCGACTGGGGCGACTGGCGTTGGCACTGCTGGGGCGACTGGGGCGACTGGCGTTGGCACTGCTGGGGCGACTGGGGCGACTGGCGTTGG
>Ga0209084_1000472_pt1 | contig 37798 bp, 36 predicted proteins | sample C_130820_MF_Meta_FD_187309 | JGI IMG/M metagenome (GOLD analysis project Ga0209084, IMG submission 187309) | Freshwater microbial communities from Lake Croche, Canada to study carbon cycling - C_130820_MF_MetaG (SPAdes) (version 2) | ecosystem: Environmental > Aquatic > Freshwater > Lake... | reverse complement strand
TGGCCGCCTTAGCTCAGGGGTAGAGCAACGCACTCGTAATGCGTAGGTCCGGGGTTCAAATCCCCGAGGCGGCTCTTTTCTTAGACCTTTTGGTCTAAGAAAAGAGCCTTTTATGTTTGTACCCCGGAGGGGTGGGGAGGGAATTGATTCTCATGCAGAGAATCGATGGACGGTTCCCCGAGGCGGCTCATCGGATGATGCGCAGGCATCATCTCGATGAGCAGAGTACATACTGCCCGCAGGTCGTTATTCCCGGATGATGCAAGGCGTCATCTCGATGAGCAGGATAGGTACTGCCCGCAGGTCGTTATTCCCGGATGATGCAAGGCGTCATCTCGATGAGCAGGATAGGTACTGCCCGCAGGTCGTTATTCCCGGATGATGCGCAGGCATCGACTGGTGAGCAGAGTAAGTACTGTCCGTAGGTCTTCATTGTTTCGAAACGACGCGACTACCGTTCCACTGCCTGACTTTCTGCCACAACCAAACTAATGCGCTGGCTAAAGCGACTAGCACTAGGGCCATTGCCGAGTACTGAGCCCAGATCACTAAGTACATAAGTGACGTCTGGACTATCGTCTGTGGCCAACTTCCAAATGTTGTGATGACTGTTCTTCCACCGTCATGCCACGTGCAAGTCACTAAGTCTGGCTGGCTGAACAGTTTGAAGCTACTCACTTGTTGATCAGCGAGCACACTATGAGCGTTCAGGGCGTGATCTAAACAGACGGTCCCGACACCGTTCTCAGTCCATGGCCAGTCGGAGCCTCCCAGAGACACAGCAGCCAGACCAAGTATCAAAATCAAGGCGAAGTTGGCCCCAATCAGGAGCAATATGAACTTCCGCAAGCGCCGCAGATTCACAGATGCAGTGTCCATACCCGCAGTCTAGCTTTCGCACCGTTATGGAATCGCGCTATCTTGACGCACGGAAGCCAGATGAAATCAGCACCAGCACCACCAATTTGACGGTCCGCAGCTCGAGTCGTCGCAACTGAGACTGCACCGCACTGAAATAGGGTCTAGCCTCTCATTGAAAGCACCAATATGGAGGAACTTATGAGTTCAGTGCGCACGTCAAAGTTTGTTGTTTTATCTCTCACAGTTGCGATGGGTCTGGGCATCACTTCCGCTCAAGCAAAGCCACAGCAACTACCAGCAGCACCCAAGGTGACCAAAGTCGTCGCCAGTAATGGGAGTTTGACCGTGAATGCCACTGTGCCGCGTTCTCCTTCAGCGATTCTCAATTTTGAATATTCGGTTGATGGCGGCACATCGTGGATTCCCGAGTCACCTGCCATCACAACGTGGCCGATCATCATCTCAGGATTAACTAACGGTCAGACTTATCAAGTCGCTGTCCGCGCCGTCAATGTATCTGGCGCTGGACCAGCTTCGAATATCAAGCCTGCAAGTCCAGCCACAGTTCCAGATGCACCCCATCTCGACTTTGTCACTGGAACAGGCATGTGGTTTAACCTGCACTTCACCGCCGGGGCGTCAGATGGCAGTTCGCCAGTGACCCAGTGGCAGTTTGATATCGATCAGAGCGGCGTGTGGAGGCACTGGGGCAAGAACGCAATCAGCCCACAGGTAGTCATGATGCCTTGGGCAAAACTTGGAGACTCGCACATCCTCAGAGTTCGTGCTGTTAACGCCATTGGTGCAAGCAGTGTCTCCAATGCAGTGACTGTCACCATGTTTAAGACTGGGCTTCGAACTTTTCAGTAGTACCTTCATCCTCACAAGCTTTCTCAACAAAGAAGTGGTTGGAAACCCCTTGTAAGGGATTCCCAACCACTGGTCGTAGTTACTGATGGCTAGTCAGTGACAACATTCGTACCTGAACCACCATCAACGGTGTCGTCACCTTCGCCGCCGACAACGGTGTCATTACCGTCATCGCCGAATAGGCGGTCGTTGCCGTTGTTGCCCATAATCAGGTCATTGCCGATACTGCCGTAGATGGTGTCTTTACCATTGGCGCCATTCAAATGGTCGTTACCCTGGTTACCTTCAACAAAGTCATCACCGATACCAGCGTTGACCAAGTCATCGCCCTGACCACCGATCAGGTGATCGTCACCGGCTTGACCATCAAGCTGGTCATTACCTGCATCACCAATGAGCACATCATCACCAGCGCTGCCGTTGATGTGGTCATCGCCCATGTCACCATTAACACGGTCATTTCCGTTTTGACCATAAATCTTGTCGTTATCAAGACCGCCATTGATCATGTCATCTTCAGAACCACCGTAGATAGTGTCATTGCCTGCTTCGCCAAAGACTAAGTCCATTCCTGGACCGCCATTGAGTGTGTCAGCTGTTGCTCCACCGTAGATGGTGTCATCACCGTAGCCACTGTCGATAGCGTCGTGACCGGCTGAACCACAGATGATGTCGTTGCCACCATAACTCGATACATAACCAGCAGCAGTCAAATAGATGACGTCGCTACCTGAAGTTCCGATAACACGACCGTGACCCACAATGGTTGCAGTCTGTCCATGACATTTTGGCATTGCTGCATTTGCAGAGACTGCGCTCATGGCTGAAACTCCGACAACTAATGCCACAGATGATGTCAATGAAATTAGCTTTCTAATTTTCATAGGATTACCTTTCAATTTTGCTTGGTTCATGAGTTGAGCCATGCGTCTGTAATTCGACGGTACGTCTGTCATTGGCAGCTTTGGTCGACTCAAGGAAACGGTGAGCAAAGTTCGCTTGCAATTTCTCGATGGACCTGTCTTACCTTGCGTTGAGTTCACGAATGGACGGTCCTAGTTGCTTTGATCTGTCGTGTCGATACACCGGTCACTCAAATGTTGTAGATACTTCGACGTTGGTTCGATACAAACTGCTAGGTTCAGCAAGTGACTTCAGCCGCAACAGTCAGACCTCTTTCAACGGCGTACACCCGTAATCATGCACTTGATGGGTTACGCGGTCTCGCTGCACTCATTGTTGTCCTGCACCACTTCACCCAGACACAGCCTTGGTTTGCCGAGCGGTTCCTTCGTCCGCAAGATTTGGCGCCTCGGCCGTGGACGAACACTTGGCAAAATTGGTTAGAGTCCACCCCACTGCATTTCTTCCATGGCGGTCCAGAGGCGGTGCTGATCTTTTTCGTCTTAAGTGGCTATGTCTTATTTCCAGTGATCTGTCGTTCGAATCTCAATGTGTATGTGCGCACGAGATTGGTTCGGCTCTACGCACCGATAGTTGCTTCAGTGCTTCTCGCTGAGCTACTCCTCAAACTCGCTCCGCATGGAACCGCAGGTCAGGCAACGTGGTGGCTGAACTTCTACCCAGACACTGCACACATGCCTGATTTTCTGCGCAGTCTGTACTTATTGGATGGCACGAGCAATCTGAATTCAGCACTGTGGTCTATGAAATATGAAGTCCTATTTTCTTTGCTCATCCTTGGCCTGTTGCCAGTTAAGCAACCTATTCTTCCTATGAAGACATTGAGAATTCTTGCACTGATCGGTGGTTTGACTGTCTTGGTCGTCATTGGGTCGCGTAATCACCTAGATGTCTTGACATACATGCCGATGTTCTTCTTGGGCGTAGTGCTCCATTACTTGCCAGAGCATCGCATCCCACCGAGTGTGGAGTTTCTGGTCGGCGTGCTCATACTCATTGGTCCGTGGCTCGTGTGGACCGGTGGGCACAACCTGAGTACTCCAACTGCCTATGCCTGGAATGCAATTGGGGCTTTCTTGATGGTGGATGCTGTACGCAAACCAGACACGAGTGTGAGCAAGTTCCTCGGCAATCGACCCATGCGTACCTTGGGTGTTCATTCTTACTCGCTCTATTTGGTACACGTCCCAGTGATTCTTGCAGTTTGGTACACCTTCGGTACTCCACTAACCGTCAGCCAAAATTGGAAACTCATTGCGTGGAGTTGTCTAGACATTGTGATTGTTACTGCGTTGTTCTACCGCTTCGTTGAGAAACCGTGTCTTGCATGGATTGCACGGTACAAGGCCGCTCATACAGGCGATCGGCACAACTGACCTACTTTCGAGCGAGCAAACTTCGATCAGGAAAATCAAACCGTGTTTGAAATGCGGTAATTGAATCTTCCTTCGATATTCCCGGCGTTGCAAAGTGCACGAGGAAATGCTCATCTGCGGTTTTGTCGAAGTGATACGGGCGGAAATTGAATGTGCTGTATGGAATTATGCGAGTTGCGCGACGGATTCGCAACGAATGAGCTCTTGCGTACACAATTTTGTCTTGATCGCCTTTGGTGAACATTCCGTATTTGTCTGTATCCCACCACTTTTGAATCATCACAAGATCGAGACTCAGCGCATTTTCAAAGAAGTCATGTACTGCTTGAGTGCGTTTAAAAAAGAAGTTACCTGAAGAGAGAGATGTCCATCCGCCTAGAGGATTCACTGGGCTCTTGGGAAAAATCATTTCGGTCCGTCTGGCCACATTGGTGAGGAACGACTCTAGCGGGATATCGAGTTGCATAAAGAATGCATCATCGTCCACCCAGAAGCACCATTCGTTATCAATGGGTTGATCCAGGATGGCGTACATTTTGTGATCATAGGGCGACTTGAGTTGTCGCGGTTTGGAATCAAATTCGTAACCGTAGCCATGGACTGCAGCGTATGAGCGGTGGTTTACTTCGGATTCAAAATGAGTTTTGGTACATCCAGAAATGATGTTCACAGTAACAACCCAATCTCTAGTGTCTAAAAATCAGTTTAGGTCGGCAAGGAGAACGACAACCCGAAACACTAAAACTCACAAAGTTGAGGAACTTTTGTGAGGAACCAGACAACAGCTCAAATTTGTGCAGAGTTCACCGTGAGCCCACCGTTAGGATGTTGTGAAGTCCTGATCAACTCAAAACTGGGGAACTCCTTGAAACTTGTGACTGCCACTCTTGACGCCATTTCTCTGGAGCATGCAATCCCAGAGCAGTGGGCGCATCTACGATCGAGCTACATCAGTATCTTCAACCCGACCTTGGCTGATTGCGATGGAAAACTTGTCATCGCATATCGCGTAGTAGGCGAAAATGACAGCCTTCGCCGAGTTGCAACTGCAGTTCTTGATGAGAACTTCCACATTGTTCCGGGAAGTGCGACACCATTTTCGGATTACATTGAGTTTGCGCTCCCCGATGATTTAGATGACGATTCTCGGATATGGTTTGCCGATCCACGCTACTTCCGTCTCGAAAATCGTTTGTGGTTGATGTGGAATAACGGCCATGTGGATGGAATTAACCGGCAGTTTCTCATTGAAGTGACTGAAGATGGGCTAAAGCCCGTTGGTAAGGCTCGCGAAATCCTGATGACTGGAGCTCGCCGAAAGACTGAAAAGAACTGGAGTTTTTTCGAAGATGAGAATGGCGTTTGGGCTGTGTATTCAGTCACTCCACATCGCATCCTGCAAGTTGATATGTCCTCTGACTCGGTCATCGCGTGTCGCTTAACGGCAGAGAGTGAGTGGTCAGCCAAGTATTCGCAAATCTATGGCGCACTTCGTGGTGGCGCTCAACCGATTCGAGTGGGGTCACAGTTTCTTAACGTGGTGCACTCGAGTTACCTGATGCCTGAAGGTCGTGAATACGTCGCTGCGGTATATCAATTTGAGGCACAGTTTCCCTTTAAGCCCGCGCAGGAACTAGTCACCCCAGTTTTTGTTCCAGATGTTCGCAAGAAATCTGAACTGGAAAACCTTCACGATCTTAATCCAGGTACCAGTCGTGTGGTTTATCCTTCAGGTTTTGTCTTGCGAGGTGATGAAGTAATTCTGAGTATTGGAATCAATGATCATGAAATGGGAATTGCTCGGACCAGTCTGAGTTTGGTTCAAGCTGAAAGCGCACCGGTCAAGAAAGTGCACACGACAAACTACAAATACAGTGCGCCAAAACTTGTCGCTCAACCAGCAATCTCTCCACAAGAGATAGCGATTCCCGTTTTTTGGTGGAACGCAGTTGGTCAAGTACTAAGCCCTTTGACGCGTCATATGAAGTTTAAGCATGGCAACTTCGGTGACGAAGCATCTCCGGACATTGTTGGCAAGCTAAGCGGGCTCAATGTTCGCCCAGTGATGTCAGGAGACAACAAATTACTCGCAGTTGGTTCTATTCTTCATCGAATGTCACCAGGAGATGTTGTGTGGGGTTCGGGCATCAAGGCGCCCGATGCCCTTGATCACATTCCTGTGTCTGACGTTGAGATTGTTGCGGTCCGTGGACCTTTGACAGTGGAAGCGCTCAAGCGAAATGGCTGGGATGTTTCTGGCATCACCGAACTCTTTGATCCCGGCATCTTGCTCGCGGGACTGTATGCCAAGGAACTCGCCGCATACGACACTTCGCGCAACGATGGTTTTGGGCCAGTGCGAATCATTCCGCACTTCCGTGATGAACTTGTCCTTCGGCGCAACCATCCTGATTGGGCTTCCAGTTTTGTGACAGTTGATTGTCACCCACTCGACATGCTCAAGCGACTTAAAGGTGCCGAGAAAGTCATCTCATCATCGCTCCACGGCGTCATTTTTGCCGAGAGTCTCGGGATTCCTGCAGTGTGGCTTGCATCTGTTGGCGGCGAAGGTTCCTACAAGTTCCTTGATTATTACGCTTCGTCTGGACGTACGTCTGTTCGTGCTTGCGAAAGCCTTGAAGAAGCTCTGCAGGCTCAAGCTCCCGAACTACCTAAAATCGAATTTCAGAAGTGGCTGGACACGTTCCCACTCGAGAGCATCAAGCGCCTCGCAACCCAACTGCCAACTCCACGAGACCGAGTATTCCCGCCGGTGAGTGAGAAACCGAATAGCCTGATTGAACTTGAATGGAATGAAGACTTCCGCCGTACTGGTGAGGGACTGTGGATGTATGGCAACAACGGCAGCCTTGTGCTGCCAAGATTCAGGTTAAATGACCGCACCAAATCCATCGTCATGGCCATTCGGCCGCGCAAAATGCTGCACAACCCAGAAGCTCAGAATGTTGAAGTTACATGCGGAGATAGCAAGGTGACCATGCATTGGGCCGCAGGTGATGTATCAGTGCGTTCTGTCATGCTGACGCCGACCAGCGCTGAATGGGAAGCTGGAGTCCACATCGAGCTTGCACACGATGGTCGTGCGCCGCATAAGACATGGCGCAATCGCAAGCCTGCCTTGCTTCGTCACCTATGCATTCGCAAGATTGACATCGTAGGCGCCTAATCAGGGGCGTGTGTATCGATACATGTGAAGCCGCAAATGTTGAACCTAAAGCAATGCTGCATCAGTAGGCTCAAGTCATGACTAAAAATGCTGTTGTCACAATAAGAAGCATCTCGGCCTTACTGCTACTTCCGGTTGGCGTAAAGATTCTTCCAAGTGTGTCCAAAGTCTTCCCTGACTTTAAAACAGCACCATGGTTTGTCATCTCACTACTGCTGTTCCTCATCTGTGCTCTGGTAGCACCAGTCCTCGCATTTCTCTCGGCGCTTAAGGCAGATTCTGCAGTTGGTCGTATTCTGGCTTGGACAGCCTTTGGGGTTGGCCTTGCTGCTTCGTTCTTACCATTTCTGGGTCGGTTTGTTCAGTTTCACAAGTGGATGCTGGACGAAATCAAAGTTGACTTCGGTTTCCTCGTTACCGATCCAAAGATTTTCCAGTACTTATTCATCGTTCGTGATTTAGGACTGGTCGTCCTTCTCGCTTCGATTTTTCTTAAAATCAGTGCGCCAGTGAAGCGCTCCCACTAGGAATCTCTACACTTCAACTTTTAGGCGTGTTGCTGAAAGCAAACATCTCATAAATGTCAGACCCCTGTGTCACAATGAAGTTGCTCAAGAAGATTGATCACAAGCCCTCTGGCTGATCAACTGCCAACCGCCCGCTCGATGCACGGTGGCCCCAGAGGAAGAGCCGCTCACATGATGTTCTTGTGAGAAGACGGGCGCTAAGGGGTCAACCATGCCAGAAGAAAATGTAAGGCCACTGTATTCAACGCAAGGTGTTGATTGGACAGATGACGAGTCAATCCTGACTTTTGCCAAGTTGGTTTATGCCAATCTTGTTGCCGCGCGTAACGCCGCAAGTGAGGTCGCCAATGAGAACTCAACAGAGGATTCCAAATGAGCGCAGATGAAGTTGAGAAGAAGCAGCAAATTCACCTAGTCAAGCCACCTAAGCGTCTAAAGCAGATGACCAGGGACGAGCGTCGGGAATGGTCAGGTGCACTTCATCAGAAATTGGTGAGCTTGAGGGCTGCTGAGATAGAAGCTGAAGCTGCACGCGAGCCCGGTGAAGTCCGCGAGGAATCCGAGTACTCCAAGTGGCGCCGCAGTGTTCGAGATTCTCGCATTGCCCAAGCAGAACGCGAAGCCCAAGCAGAACGCGAAGCCCAAGCAGAACGCGAAGCCCAAGTTCTGGAAGTCGATTCCACTGAACCCCAAACCGAAGAGAAATGAGGAAACATGAAAAACGATAGTCGTTTAAGTCAAGCGTTTGCTTTCGCTGAAGAGCTACATAGGCCCCAATATCGAAAAGTTGGAAAGTGTGAAGATGAGAATCTTGCGATTTCCTACCTCACTCACCTTGTTGAAGTCATGAGCCTAACCATCCAAGGGTTTGGCGATGAGGACCAACAGATTGCTGCACTGCTTCACGACGCTGTTGAAGACGTCCCTGAGACACCGGATGGCCTGGTCACAGCTGATGTGATTCGTGAATTCTTCGGAGAACGGGTGTCACACCTAGTCGACCTTTGCACGGATGCCCGACCAGCAATTCCTGGTGCACCCAAAGCACCGTGGTTTGATCGCAAGCGTGCGCACATTGCACATTTGCGTGCAGTCGGAGCCCAGGACCCATCAGTGCTGTTGGTCCCACTTGCGGACAAGCTCAGCAACGGCCAAGCGATTGTGAATGATGTGCTCTTGCACGGCAACGTCGTATGGGATCGTTTCAATGCAAAGCCTCATCAAGCCAAGTGGTACTACACCACGATGCTCAGCGTCTTCCAAGAGTTGATTCCAGATAACCCACTGATTCCTCGACTAGAACGTGTAGTTGCCCAACTTCAAGAGCTTGCAAATAATAGCGAAACTGCAAAACAAGTTGGCACGAAAAACACATAATGAATCATGAGGCTATTTCGTAGATTCCTGTTAGCCAGTGTTGTTGTGTTGTGCGGGCTCACCCTCGGGCAGCTCGCACAAGACACAGCAACCTAATGCTGTGCGTTTTGATGATGGATTGTTGGAGATAATTGTCATCATGCGCACGCGTCTTGTTGGTAGCACTCTGGCTCTACTTTCGGTGCTGTCTTGCAGTCTTGTTGCACCGGCATCTGCTGGGCCACAGCACGTCAATAATGTGCGCGTCGAAAGTGTTTTGAAGGCGTGGAACTTTCCAGTCGGTGCAGCTAACGGATTATTTGACCAGAGTACTCGGCAGGCTTTGTGTGCATGGCGTGATCTGGCTGGTCGAAATGTCACGCATTCTCTGCCATCAATCCAAGAACGTTTCATGATCAATCGGGCTGTGCGACCAAAGGTTCCCGCCCGCTTGGTAGTTGGACTCAATGTCAACATTGCATGCCAAGTCGTTATCTGGGTAATCAAAGATAAGGTCACCGGCGAGCACAAGGTCCGTAAAGTTTTCCAAGCCACGACTGGCATGAGTGAATTTCCAACTCGTACAGGCACGTACCACATCTATGCGCAAACAAATGACTGGCAAGAATCAGATCTCTACCCCGGGGCGATGATGTATCGGCCTAAATACTTCGATGGTGGTCAGGCGTTCCACGGCTCAGCAACTGATGCCTTGATTGTTCCTTACCCTGCGTCACACGGGTGCGTCCGCATGCTGCACAGCGCTATCAAGGAACTCTGGTATTCCAATGTCGGCATTGGAACGATGGTCAAAGTCTATGGAGTCTGGTCCTAATTCCTCTCAAGGTTCCAGATAGCCGGCCGCTCGTCCAGGATTCGTAAATATTTGTTCCGTAGGATTGCCCGCCTGTACTTCAGGTCAACTAGCCATTGAGACTTCATCAACGTCTCATTCACGAGGTCCGTCTCTTGCTTCTTCAGCCACGCTTCAAGCATCGCAATGTCCTGATGCTTCCCCAGCAATTTGTGCAGTTCGGTAGCGAGCACCACGATTGTGTTATCTGAAACTAGGTTGCGTTGTTGGTCGGCTGTGTAGAGGTAACGGACACGTTTGGCTTGGATGCGTACCTGATGTAAGCCCTGACGGGATGGATTCTTTATTGATTCTTGGGCCAATTCAAGCAACTTATGTTGCGATGCTTCCAAACAGGACATAGCCGCATCCACCTGTGCACGTGCAGTTAGAGTCAGGGTGTTTTTGCGAATAGGCATTTCGGTAGCCAAGGACGAGAGTCCGGCCATAAGTTCAAGTAAACGCCCATTATGTAGCTGCTCATGCAAAGAATCGACATGTACCTGTCTCTGATCATTCAGTCGGTCTATCAGGCGAATCATGAACTGATCTGTGGTGCTGTCGCTAATAGAAGTGACATTACTGAGTGATTGAGTTAGGAGCACCAGGGTCACATCAACATTGCGAAGCGGACCAAGCATTGAGTCCAGCCACTTCAATTCATGGCGCATTGCCATCGATTGAGATTTGCGCAGTAGGGGACTAAAAGTATCCAGATAAACTCGCACGGTCCGAACCAAGACGCGAATCTTGTGAATCTGTTCAACTGAACAATCTGTAGAAAGCAGAGCGAGTCGTTGCTGTAGTTCTTCAGTGCTAGGACGCAGTAATCGAATGAGAATGGATTCGAGAGATGTGTCTGGTCTTATTGGACTCAGATTCTTGGTAGCCATGTGAACAGTGTTACAAGATTGTCTAGGTGATTACGCTAGAACTACGAGATTGACAGCATTGTGAAAGGAGTCAGATGTACAAGTTACTAAAGCGCCCTTTGGACATCTTGGTTAGTGCCGCTGCACTAGTACTCCTATCCCCAATTGTGTTGGTTGTCGCCCTGATTAACGCCAAGATTCATGGACTGCCAGTTCTGTTCTCGCAACTCCGACCGGGTCTGAATGAGAAACTCTTTCGGATGTACAAATTTCGAACAATGACGAACGAGCGCGACATTCATGGAGATTTGCTGTCCGATGAAGTCAGACTGACTTCATGGGGAAAGTTTCTGCGATCGTCCAGTCTTGATGAGTTACCTGAATTATGGAATGTGTTGAAAGGTGACATGAGTCTTGTTGGTCCCAGGCCCTTGCTACCCGAATATCTAGATCACTACACGGCTCAACAAAAGCGCAGGCATGAAGTGCGGCCAGGGATAACCGGGCTTGCGCAGGTTCAGGGACGCAATGAATTGAGTTGGGACGAAAAGTTTTCCTTCGATGTCACCTACGTTGACCACTGCAGTTTGGCACTTGATGTGAAGATCATTGCAAAGACTGTGATGTCAGTACTTAAGCGTGAAGGCATCAATACTGCAGATGGTGCAGCCATGCCTAAGTTTGGATCTAACGAATAATTAACAGTGCGTTGGCGTAGCTGATTCACGCAACAGAATTGCGCTGGTCACTTGGTGAAGGAAAATTCGTTGAATGAGTGAAACTCATGTCGCGCCCGATACTCGTCACCAACGGCGACATCCTGCCTGTGCACGTTATTGCCTCGATCAAGCAGAAGGTAGGTGTCCCATCCAAGCGAATTAGGGATGAAGAAATCCTTGACAGGATTATCGCCAATCATTAGACAAGGTTGATTCTTAGCAATGGACAAGATCTCGGCAAAGAATTCTTTCTCAACTTTTAGGTGTCCAACTTCTTCACTGATTAAAGTATGCGAAATCTTTTTATCAAGACCAAGAGCTGTCAACTTGTTGCGCTGGGAGATGCTCCGACCTTCTGTGGCGATTGCGAGCAAGCATCCGGCCGAAATTGCTTGATCTATAAAAAGTGCAGCATCTGGGTACAGAGAAATCTCTGGAATATGTTGGCGATAAAGAGAAAGAGCAAGAGAGCGCATGTGCTCATCAAAGTTCAGTTCGTCAAATACATCGATTCCTTGAAGACTCAATTCAAGCAAGTCGTCAAGCACAACCGTGTGAGGCACATCTAGAGTTTCTAACATTGTGCGGAAGCCAGAGCGTTGGAAATCCCGCTCAGAGTAGAGAGTGTCATCTAGATCAAGAATGATGAGACTTCCCGGCTGCATGCTAATCACGCACTAACACCTCTGCGTCATAGCGAAGCATGATCAAGCCATCAATCCAGCCGTCAAAATAGTCAGCCGTTTGTCCCGTGAAGTGCTCCTGCACCAACCAGTCCACATAAGGGGCACCGGCTTGCTGCGTAAGTGGGTAGCCACCACCGAAGCGGGGATTGATTTCGATGCCCAATATTTCAGGTGTCTCAGGAGTGTCGAGCGCAACGAAAAACTGCAGAGTCAGGCAACCATAAGCCCCTTCAAGTTTGGTAAGAGCAGCGGCCAGCTGCGTGGCAAGAGCGCCCTTGTATGTGCGACTCTTCGAAACTTCACCGTCCCGAACCTCAAGGCGTTCACGTGGCACCACACTGCGAAGTGACCCATGTGAGTCGTAAAACGCATCAACTGTGAATTCTCTGAAGCGTTTGGTATCGACAAGTTCTTGATGCAAGTAGTAAGAAGTGTCAGAGAGGTTTGTGGTCATTTCGCTGACGTCTCGCACGATGTGGATGTCGATACTTCTGCTACCTGCGAGAGGCTTGATAAAGCGGGGGTAGGTAGATGAACCGCTTTCTAGCTCTGTTGGAGTGGCCAATCCCAATGATGCAAACAACGAGCTTGTCTGACGTTTATCTCGACACATGCTTACTAAGTGAGATTGTGAAACGACAATGTTGATGTTGTGTTCTGCTGCCCACTTATCACGGAGATTTGCAAGCAGCATGAGTTCGGTGTCGATAGTGGGCACAATAAGTGACACGTCATGCCGCTGACAAATGGCTAACAGTTGATTGCCGTAATCGGGATCATTGACCGAACAGATAGATTCAAATCCGTCAGCAATCTGGCAAGCTGCCGACAACGACGGATTCATATCTACGGTGAAAACCTGGCCACCGCTGGTTTGGGCAACAGCGTCCATGAAATATTGAACAAGCGACACTCGGCGACCAGCACTAGTGATGAGAACATTCTTACCAGTTGTCTTTTCAGCCATGCGTGACCCCATTCAGCTGCATTAAGTTTGTCATTCTTGACTTAAAGAGCCATGAACCATTTCGAAGTTTCTTGCAGTGCATCTTCAAACTTGGTGATGACCGGGTTGTCGAACAGCTCATTGAGTAAGACTGATGAGGCTTGTGAGTCACGAACGTCACCTACGCGAGGAGCCAGATAGTTCGCCGAAACTGGCAGACCTGTTGCATCCGCCAACTTTTCTAAAAGTTGATTGAGAGAGCGTCGGCTTCCAAAAGCTAAGTTCACTGGCGAGGTGGAAGCCTTACGCTCATGAGCTGCTCGAGAGAGCACATCTACAACATCACCAATGTAGGTGAAGTCACGTGTTTGCTCCCCATCACCATAAACATCAACAGGTAGGCCCTGCCTGATTTTGTCTAGGAAACATGGAATAGCAGCTGCGTAGGCATGTCCAGCGCGCTGGCGTGGACCGAAAACATTGAAGAATCTGAAAGCGATTGTGTCGAGCCCATAGGTAAGGTGCCATGCAACGGTGTATGACTCTGCCGCCAACTTGGCAACTGCGTATGGGCTTAGCGGCATGGGGCGTAAGTCTTCGCTCTTGGGCAGGGTTGGGTTGGCTCCATAAACCGAAGATGAGGAGGCTACGACTATGTGACCGTTATTCGCTCGAACGGCCTCAAGCATGTTCAGTGTGCCATTCACAATGGAGTCGTGACTTGGTAGAGGCGCGGCAACCGAGCGTGGAACTGAAGGAATGGCAGCGAGGTGTACGACACTGTCGACATCAGACACTGACTTAGTCACCAAGTCGGTATCAAGAATGCTGCCTTCAATGAGTTCAACATCAAGGCCGACCAGATTTTCTGCAGTCCCTGTGCTTAAGTCATCTAAAATCCGCACCTCGTCACCGAGTTGTAGGAACTTTTCAGCGAGATTGGACCCAATAAAGCCGGCGCCACCTGTAATTAAAACCTTCATGGTCTCAGCGTAACTGACCTAAACCCTTGACTGAGCATCTGATGGGTGGAATCTGCCCTGGTAATGGTCAAGAATAGAGACAACTCAAGATGTGAGGATTTGTTATGACTGTCGGACGCCAAGTGAAGATAGCAATCACTTGCCTGTTGCTCGTTTTTGTGGCTTCCGTCATCTGGATTGTGCGCACCGGCGCCGAGGCTCGGCGCGAGTTAGTTCAAGCCAAGTATCACTTGGAAATGGTCGACGTACACAAAGTCAGCAAGGAACCAGCCCGTATTGCGAATATAATCAATGTGGTTAATGGTCATGTTCAACGTGCCACCGATCTGACACATGATCCAATTTGGTGGATGGCAAGTCATTTGCCGTATTTAGGTCGGACACCTACAGCGGTGCGCACGACGGTCACTTCGTTGAGTGAAGTTCTCAATGCAATCGCTCAGTCTGATGACACACTCACCACTTACCAACGCAAACCGGGACACATTGTTGATCGGACTTTGCTGAAAATTGCAGGCTCGGTCTTGACCGACATAAAACAACCCGCACGCGTTGCTGTGCGCCAGTTGCAGGCACTCAACTTAGACGGAGTGCCCGATGTCATTGCTGAGCCAGTTCTGCAGGTTCGGGATCAGTTTGTAACCGCACAACCATATGTTGAACAAGGCACAACTTTCCTAAAGGTTGCACCGTTATTGCTTGGCCTTGATGGACCGAAGACGTGGTTGCTCGTAATGAACAATGGAGCTGAAGCGCGGGCAACTGGAGGAATTCCAGGAGGCTGGGCTACATTGAGCGCCAAAGATGGTCATCTGGAGCTGACTCATTTGGAAACAAACTCTGCAATCAGTGCGCGCACTTTGGAAGACTGGAAGAGTCTTGTTCCCGAGGACATTCGGAATCTGTACGGCTATGACCTTGCCCACTTGGCAGATATGAATTTGTCACCTGACTATCCAACCAATGCTCGGCTCATGAACGCTTTGTACGAGCAACACACTGGAGGATCTGTCGATGGTGTAATTTCCATTGACGAATTCACGCTGGCTGGACTGATGGCTGTGACTGGATCAGTGCAAGTAGGGGACAGGCGACTCACGGCAGGCACGGTTGCGGACTATGTGACCAAAGGTGTCTATTCGGACTATCCAAATCCACAGTTGAAAGATGAAGCGGTCATGGACATAACCCGCCGCGTGTTCAAGCATCTCTCACAAACGAATGTTCACGAAGTCGATTTGGCGCGTGCCTTCATTCCAAGTATTTACCGCGGTCGCTTGCACGTGTGGGCTACAGATTCTCGTGAACAAGATCTTTTAAGCACAACTTTGCTTTCTGGATCAATGTCTAATCCACGCAAACCAACGCATATGGCTGTCATCATTAATGCTGCTGGCAACAAAATTGATGCTTATGTAGCCAGCACGATTACTTATGATCAAGGAGCATGCCGCAATGATGTGCCTTACCGAGCATCAACCATTGCTGTCTCGCTTCATAATGATGCACCTCGGCACGGTCTACCTTCATACGTAACACCGCGAAATGACCTGGGTTTTCGGAATAATTCTGATCCAGGCTCCACGATGAGCGCTGCATTTATCCATGTCCCACTGGGGTCAGAATTCTCTGCGGCTTCTGTGAATGGAAAATCCGTCGAAATGGCGCAAATGGGCACCGACCACGGTCGCACTGTCTGGGAGTTCCATGTTGAACTGCCATCGAAAGCGACAAAAACCATGAAAATCCAGTTTATTGAGCCCATTGAGCCCGAAACTCTTCGTCCAATCCTTGGTGTTCAACCAATGGCCATTCCCATGAAGACCAGCGTTCATCTTGGACCTAGGTGCGATTCTGGATTAGCTGGTTCTTAACAAAAGCACCACAAAAACATCAATATTCAGGGTCACACTTTGCAAAGAGTAGATGTACAATCAGGAACATGAGTAAGCGCATTCTGACGGTTTTCGTCCTAGTTGGTTCGTTAGTCTTGCCCGGTCTTGGCTTAGGGTCGGCGCACGCTTATCCGCCTCGCGACAAGCTGAGCGTGAAGTTCTCCCAAATCTTTATCAAGCCTGAGACGGGAAAGACCATTCTTACCATTAGCAATGCCTGCCCAGGTGCTGTAAAAGTTTTGAAGGGTACAAGTTTCTACACAAAATTAAATGCCTCTCAAGGATTTGGCAAAGTCCTCTTTGGCAATGTTCCTTCGGGTAAGTACAAAGTGACGGTTCAGTCTTGTTCAGAGGCAGTGTCGCAACTTGTTTATGCACCTTCCTTCAGCGCCCCACCGAGCGCAAAGATTAGTAAGACCAACACGTTTACAGTGAAGTATGTTCCCCAAAAGACTTCCATTGTCTTGTTCATAAATGGTAAAAAGTACGGCAGTCAGCCTATGCCCAGTAGTGGAACGGCCCTTTTCAATGTCAAAAAGAAGACACTTAAATTAAAGAAGAATGTTCTGAGTCTCACCGTCGGCGTTAGCCGCGGCCAGAAAGTCATTCTGACCGACACCATTATTGGGACGAAGTAACGCCCATTACCGCTGAGCTCGAGTATGCTGGCGCGGGTTTTTCAGAGGATTTTGAACGCCTAAAAGTCGTTGATCTTGATCCAAATAATGGTTTGATGGGGTCAGTGCTTTGCAATTGTGGGAGCACATCGTAAGCGAAGCAAATCGCCGTGCACACCCAAATGTGTCTGAAGTTAATTGAGTTGTGACTAATTGCGCTGACAAGATAAAAGATAATCATCGTTCGAGTTCGTAGACCACCCATGGCAGCGATGCTAAGGCAAATGCCACCAATTGCTATCGGACCAAGCACTCCCATTTCCACTAGTGAAGAGATGTAGTCATTGTGTGCTTCTGGCGCAACGGTTAGAGCAAGATTAGGATCCGAAAAGTTACCAATTCCCAATCCAAGTGGACGCTCAAACCACGTTTTCAATGCGTCACCCCAGATGTAGAGGCGACCCTGAGAACTACGGCCATACCGGTCCAGACCTGTGAAAGTATCAAACGCCTGAAGGATGGTCGGCGCCAACACTCCAATCACGAATGGAAGCACCTGTTTGAGAAGATTGAGTGACTGTGAGCGCCGCGGGAGCCAGTAAGCAAGAGCAGTAACTGTGCAAAGAATTCCGCCAAGGCTGGCCATTTGGATTGACGCCAGAACCAGAACAAAGATGAGACCGTATCTCATCGCTAGATTTTCTGGAGTAGCAATGAGCAGCGCCAAAATAATGAGCGCAGCTGCCCAATTTCCTCCCACATTTGGGCTTCCAAAGATGCCAGCACTTCGGACACCTGCACCAGTGATAACGCTCAGTGAAACAAAGACTGCAGAGATAGTGATACTGGCGCGCAGCGCCAATGCGATGCGCTCCTGACGAACGACTCGAGCGATGGTCACGAAGGTGATTGGGAAAATGCTAAAGGAGAACAGGTCCTTAGCGAGCTGCACCCAAACAAAGCCACCACCAGAGAGCACAGGCAAGAGCGCGGCTAGTGCATATCCATACATCGAAACCAGCATGGGCTTGAGTTTTCCGGTCCAAGCCTTACGGTACGGAAGGTCTGTGCTTGAAGTGATGGCCATGAAGAAGGCAACAACAATGGGAATATCTGAAATTGACGCGCCAAATTTTTGCCATCGGAATGAGGCAAAACAAGTTCCCACCACGATAGTGCCCAGCAGAATTCCGTTTGTTCCTAGAACTTCCTTTGAGGCTTTGCCCTTGCTGTAGCGATAGCGTTGACGCATAGTTACAGCACCTCATTCCAGGCATTCATTTGGCAAAGAAAACCTATTGCATCTCAGTCAAACTCTAACTCACCATAGGGTTAGCAGAAAGCTAGAAGTGTCAGATATGGTGAACTGGACTTGAGGAGGTGTGATCGTTGTCTGCCGTGAATAAGCGAATTCTCTTTGCTGTGACTATTGCACCTACAATTCGTATTTTGATGGATGGCCAAATTCAGTGGCTTACTCAACGTGGTTATGAAGTGCACACCTGTGCATCGGGCGAACTAGAGTCCACGCGGGATAACACATCTTTTACACATAAACACCACACCATCCCCATGACTCGCAAGATGTCTCCAGTGCGTGATGTGTTCAGTGTGTTCAGGTGGTTCCTTGTTGTTGCCCGGGTTCGACCAGAGACCCTGGTTGCAAGTACGCCCAAGGCCGCTCTGGTATCGCTGATCGCAGGGAAAGTACTCCGGGTTCCCCGTCGGATATATTTACTCAGAGGCTTACGACTCGAGACCATGACGGGCTGGCGGAGGCATCTGCTGATGCTGTCAGAGAAGATTTGTGCTTCTTGTGCGCATGTTGTCATTGCAGTTAGTCCAAGTGTGGGAAAGGAATTTGTACAACTTGGTTTAGCTCCGGCAAGCAAGGTCTCTCATGTTGGCAGTGGAAGTAGCAATGGCGTCAACTCTTCATGGTTTACTCCCTTGCCAGAGAGCCAACGCTCGGCGCTTCGAACTCAGTTAGGATTTGACCAGGACACAGTTGTCGTTGCATTTGTTGGTCGATTGGTTACCGATAAAGGTTGGGATATTTTTTGTGCCGCAACCAAAATTGCGCAACAAAGAAACTCGCTCATCAAGGTGATTGCGATTGGCTCTAATGAGGAAGCTCTTGCAGTGCCGCCTTGGATTGAACACGTTGGTGTCTCTGACGACATGCTGAAGTGGTATCAAGCCATGGATGTACTAGTTCTTCCCACATTTCGTGAAGGATTTCCAAATGTTCCGCTGGAGGCAGCAGCCTGTGGAGTGCCCACGATTGCAAGCCGAGCCACTGGAGCGATTGATTCAGTTGTAGATGGTCACACAGGTCTGTTGGTCGATGTTCAAGATGTTGGCCAGACCGCTGATGCAATCAGTCGCATTGCCGCAGATGCCTCGTTTCGAACCCAACTTGGAGAGGCGGCTCGGTCCAGGGTTCTAAAGGACTTTCAACCAGAAAGTATCTGGCAAGGATATCTGGATATCTACCACTCGTTGTGAGCTACAAGATGCGGCGCATACTCGAACACTGGACTCTTTGGTAGATTAGGGCGATAGCGTTTGTGAATGTGCAAACCACTTACCTGTGGGAGATCGCGTGATTCCTAAAGTCATTCACTACACATGGTTTAGTGGTGATAAGAAGCCACCGCTGGTTGAGAAGTGTTTGCAATCGTGGCGCGATGTCTTGCCAGACTACGAGATCATCGAGTGGAATAGCCACAATTGTGATTTAGCAGTAGTCCCATTTGTTGAGCAGGCAGCTAACCTGCGTCGTTGGGCTTTTGTTTCTGACTACTTTAGATTCGACCTGTTAGCACGACTTGGCGGAATTTATCTTGATTTGGACATTGAAGTAAAGAAACCCTTCGGTGCACTTATGGATCATCGTGCCTTCACTGGCTTTGAGACTTTTAAAGGCACTCTCATTCCAGTCACATCCGTTCTTGGTTCTGAACCAGGCCATCCATTTCCTATTGGAGCAAGAGACATCTTTGCCTCACAGCCTTTTCTGCTCGAGTCGGGAAAGCAGGACGTAACACCAATGGGTGCGCGCCTTCGCGACTACATGATCGAGAGTCAAGGTGTGATTCTTGAAGATCGACTGCAAGAAGTTGCCAATGGATTAGTGGTCTATCCGAGTACGGTTCTCTGCAACGAAAGTTCCGAGAGCATTGTTGTAAATCACTTTATGGCAAGTTGGATCCCACGCCACAAGAAGATTAAAGCTCGTATTGGCGATGTTCTGCGCAAACTGAAGCTGATTTAGTTAGCCACTTTTGCGTCGCGGAAATGTGGGTGAAGAGCGATTCCACAGCCAAACTCGATGAAGGATTCGTGTAAATATTTGAGGGTATTTCAACTTCTTGGCCAACTGCAATTTCATGTCGAGTAAGGCAGCGCTTTCTGACTCCGAAATGCCAATCTTGCCGTTTGTATGTTGTCCAGGATGCACACGGTACTGAATGAGTGGCTCTGCCAAGTTCTCAACCGTTCCGCACAGAGCGAGGCGCAACCAGAGTTCGTAGTCTTCGGTGCGCATGCAATGCACGTTATAGCCACCGCTGAGTATTGCAATATTCTTGCGAAACATCACAGACGGGTGGATGAAACTATTACGTGTAATCAGCCGGCGTTTGAGTACTTCATTCCCGGTAGGCACGATCCGAGGCTCACTGGATGGACTTCCATGGTCATCAATGACTTCCGCTGAGGTCCCAAGGAGTATGAGGTCGCTATCGCGATCGAAGGCGGCAACTTGCGTAGCCAGTCTCTCAGGGTGATTGATGTCATCTGCGTCAGTGCGGGCAATGAGTTCACCATGCGCCTGATGCAGACCAGCATTGAGAGCTCTAGCAATACCTTGTGAGGTGTTGTGTTCGATGATTGTGATTGGACAAGTGAGTTCCGCTGCTTCCAGAATGTGGCGGTTGTTTTCTGGACTGCCATCAAGCACGATGACGAGTTCCCAAGAGTCATAAGTCTGAGACTTGAGACTCTTTAGAGTCTCACTCAACCATGGAGCGTTAGGTCCAACTGGCAACAGTACAGAAACTCGTACTTGAGTCATTCAGGCTCCTTGATTGTTTCACGCTTGTCTCACCCTACTTGTGGCTAGTAGAGAATCTTCAGCGTATCAACAACATCGGAGGCGATTTCGCTACTACTTGAAGGAAGACACAAGCCATGTACGAAGAGATCCTCTGCAACTCCCGTTCCCACGAATTGTGCTCCGGAAAAAGCTGGCTGCAGGTGCATTGGTTTCCAGACATGTCGTGACTCAATCTGATGACTTGCCAGATGGGCACGCACGGTTTCTACTTGGTTTGGGTCGTCAAAGTAGACCACTGATAACCAACCGTTACTTTTGCCCCAATCGGCATCTTGGATGATTCGGGCACCTGGCACTTCGCTGAAGAATGCCGAATACTCCTCGCGAGCTGCTCTGCGACTCTTGATGAAATCGGGTAGTCGTTTGAGTTGGGCTCTGCCTAAAGCGGCGAGGAGGTTGCTCATTCGGTAGTTATAACCGACCTCTTCATGCTCATACCAAGGCACTGGTTGCCGGGCCTGTGTGGCAAGGTGGCGAATACGGGATATGAAGTCACTGTCGTGCGAAACCACGAGTCCGCCACCACTTGTTGTCATGATTTTGTTGCCGTTGAAAGAGAAGACGGCAGCTTGACCGAATGCGCCGGCATGCTGGGCTTGATGAGTTGCGCCGAGGGATTCTGCAGCGTCCTCAATCAGAAGAACTCCGTAGCGCTGACAAATCTCACTTATCGCTGAGTAGTCGGCTGTTTGGCCAAAGACATCCACTGCAATTAGTGCGGCCGGCAGATTGTCTTGGTCTGCACGTTGGCTTAGGAAAGTTTCCAACAAGGCTGGATCGACGTTCCAACTGCGAGTTTCAGAGTCCATGAATATAGGCGTGGCTCCGACGTATTTCACGGCAAATGCTGTGGCGGCAAATGTCATAGTTGGCACAATGACTTCATGTCCAGAGCCAACTCCTGCTGCAACTAAACAGAGATGCAGTCCAGCCGTTCCGCTTGAGAGAGCAACTGCATGAGGCACATCGACGAAGTTAGAGATTTCGCGCTCAAAGCTATCAACGTGAGGTCCTAGTGGCGCAACCCATCCGGAATCGAGTGCATCAACAATGAATTCTTTTTCTAGCTCTCCCACGTTTGGTGGGGACAAGTAGATGCGAAATGTCATGCTTGTGCCTGAGTTTGTGTTACGTGAAAGAGCTTCATCTCAACTGGGATGCTGTGATCTGCTTCACGAATTTGGGAAATTGAAATCGCAGGCACACTCACTCTGGTGATCAGATGATGCTGAGTTTGTCTGTGCACTTCGTTAGATCCGAATAAATCTTCATGGAGCTTCTCACCCGTACGTAGTCCAGTGAAAGTAATTTCAATGTGCTTATGAGACATGTCGATAAGTTGCTGTGCGACATCGATAATGCGCACTGGCGTTCCCATATCCAGCACCAAGGCATCGCCACTTTTACCAAATGCCGCGGCTTGAATCACTAGCTGGACTGCTTCTGGAATAGTCATGAAGTAACGTGTGACATCCGGGTGCGTGACCGTTATTGGGCCACCCTTAGCTATCTGCTCCATGAATGTTGAGAGAACGGATCCACGACTGCCCAACACATTACCGAATCGGACTGAAACAAACCGCCCGCCGTGCTGCCTGTCTATGGCGGAGGTGAGTTGTTCAGCAATACGCTTGGAATGTCCGAGCACGCTAGTCGGGTCAGCGGCCTTGTCGGTACTGATGTTCACGAATACAGAAACGTTGCTTGCTTGAGCAGCTTCGAGAACATTTAACGTGCCTAGGACATTGGTTTTCCAGGCTTCGTCTGGGTACTGCTCGAGCATAGGTAAGTGCTTGAGCGCCGCTGCATGGAACACAACGTCTGGGGAATGCCTGGCAAAAATCTTGGTGAGAGTCTCCGCATCTCGAATGTCTGCAAGTACAACATCCGGCGTATCCAACAGAGCTCGACCACTCAGTGAAAGTTGCAGAGCATGAAGTGCCGATTCATCTCGGTCAAGCATGATGAGTTCACTTGGGGCATAGCGTTGAATCTGTCGGCATAGCTCGCTACCAATTGAGCCACCTGCGCCAGTGACCAGAACCACACGCCCAGCGAGATAGTCGGCAATGCTGTCCACATCAGTGTCCAGCGGCACGCGACCTAAAAGGTCGGCCACATTCAAGTCATTCAAATCATCGACACGAATTTCCCGGTGCAGGAGGGCCGATAGTGGAGGGAGCGTCTTGACGGATAGTTCAGCAGACTGCGCAGCTGAATTCAGATCGCGATAGAGATCAGCAGATCCGTCCGTTGCGGCAATAACTAGGGTGGTCGCACCGGTCTTGGCAGCGGCGCTTGCTACCGCTGTGCGATTTCCGAGGTACGGTATGCCGCGTACACGAATGTAACGGGATTGAACGCCGTCATCCAAAATGCCCACCGGAATGTAGATGGAATCTGGGTCGCTGAGCATGTTGTCAATAAGTTGCTGGCCTGCAGGTCCGGCGCCAAAAATAAGAACTTTCTCGGCGCTGTTTGGTTTCTGCGATGTTTCACGGGCCGAGCGGACGACCATACTGGTACCGAGAGTGCAGAATAGTGCACCCATTGTGCCACCGAAGACCGTTGACAGAGGTAGCAGATGTCCCGACGGCCACAGGTCAGAAGCAATATACAAAACCACGCCAGAGAACATGACACTTCTGGTAATGACGATAACTTCATCTTTACTGCCGATGATGTATCCGCCTTGGAAAATACGACTTTGTAGACCTAATAGTAGGTAGGCACTGACCGCTATTGCAGTGCCCGTGAAGGCCTGAGACCACTTAGCTAGTTGGGCTGCGTCAATGTATCGCAAGGCAAAGAAACCACAAATACTAATTGTCCAACTAGCGATACTCGTGACAATAAGTGTGGCAGAGCGATGGTTTGCTAGCCATCGATCCAAGATTGCAATTGCAGGCATGGAATGAGCGTAGCCTGTTGGTGCCCTGACTACAGAATTTTTTTGTCCTGAATTTGCTGGGCAAGTGAAACTTTTGACACTCAAGAGATAGTAGTGCTTTCTATTTCGGGGTTTCAGCATGTTTACCGTAGTGTGGTCACGTGAGTGAAGTAGACGCCGTGACGCTTAAAATACGCATTTTGCTGGTCTGTACTGCCAATATCTGCAGAAGCCCAGCCGCTGAAGCTCTATTTCGCAGCGCATGGAGCAGAGACCAGTTGTCAAAGTGGCTGCCGGTGGAATTTGATTCCGTCGGAGTCAAGGCGATTTCAGGTTCTGATCGCTGTGAAGCGAGTGCCTCTTTTGTAGGTGAGGCCTACACAGGAAGCTCGAAAGAACTCGGTGAGGTCGACTTATCCTCTCAGGACCTGATTTTGACTATGGACCGAACGCAGCGCGGCTACGTGGTTTCTGCGAATCCAGGTGCGCGGTCTCGTATCTTTACCATGATTGAAGTCGTTCAGTTGCTTGACTTCATTACTGGGCCCGATTTGGCATTGGATGCGGCCAGTGGTCGAGAAATTCCCGAAACATCAGACTATGAATTCGATCAAGTCCCGCCGCTGCCGACTGATTCGCTTGATCGCTGGACGTGGCTCCTTTCAGAATTGGACGCCTGGCGTGGGCAGATTCCAGTCGGAAGCAACCCAGATCCTGCTTCATTGCTTGATATTCCAGATCCTCATGATCACCAGGAAGATCTGCATCCAGAATTTTTGTCTGCTGTTAGTACATCGGTTGAGAGTTTTATCCGCGCCATTACTGAGGTAATGTCTCGTTAACGAAGTTAATTCAGTTTCTTTGTAGTAGATAGAGGCATTTGTGGAGTTTCAATATCTCCTGCGCGTTCTCCGTAAGCGTTGGAAGCAAATAGTCGGCATAGTCCTGCTCTCGATTTCGGCTGCAGCTGTCTTAACATCGACTACTCCCCGTTCTTATCAGGCTGTCAGCAAGTTGTATATTTCAACGAGCGCAGCTGAGGGACAACTGGGTGTCTTGATTGCTAGCAACAACTATGCTCATGATCGAGTTAAGACTTATCAGCAGTTGGTGCAAACCCCTGGTGTTCTGGATGTCGTATCTACCAAACTTGGTTACAAGGTGTGGGGCAACCAGGTCGCTGCCAAGTCACCTGGTGGAACTGTACTTATGAACATCACCGCGAAGGCTTCCACAGCCAAAGCTTCAGCAGACATTGCTAATGCAATTGGTGAACAGTTGGCCCGTGTCATTGAAAAAGTGGAATCGCCGCTGGGACAAGGAACAGTGAGCCCGGTCAAGGTCAGCATCGTTCAAGAGGCGAAAGCGCCTGGTGGACCGAGTTCACCTCGACCACGATTTAACTACCTGGTGGGTACGTTACTTGGATTTGTTTTGGGCGCCGGTTTGGTGCTGGTTTGGGAAGCGCTAGACAATACAGTTCGCCGACTCGAAGACGTTTTGGAAATCACTGGAGTAAACCCAGTCGGCATTATCGGATTCGACCCGAATGCCAAAGACAAGCCTTTGTCCGCATTGAATTTGCGAAGTTCACGATCTGAATCCTTCAAAGCCATTCGAACAAACCTGCAATTTGTTGATGTCGACAAGCAGCCAAAAGTTATCGTGGTTTCTAGCGCCTTGCCGAGTGAGGGCAAAACTACAACGGTTCTTAATCTGGCTATTACGTTCGCGCAAGCAGGTCAGAGAGTGTGTCTAGTCGAGGCCGATTTGCGCAAGCCGCGTGTTGCTCAGTACCTCGGCATTGATGGATCAGTCGGTTTGACGAATGTTCTAGCCGGTCAGATTCCACTGAGTGAAGCCCTAGTGCCGTGGAACCGTGGCATGTTGCAGGTACTTCCATCTGGCCCTGTCCCACCGAATCCAAGTGAATTGTTAGCTAGTGAACAGATGGGTCACCTTCTTGATTACTTGCGCAATGACTACGACTATGTCTTTATCGACGGTGCACCGCTGCTACCAGTGACCGATGCTGCTGTTTTGGCTCGAGTTACTGATGGCGTTCTCATGATGGTGAGATTTGGTAAGACAACACATGAGCAGCTTCACCGCGCAACCGAGACTTTGAGTGCAGTCGGCGCTAGATTGCTCGGCCCCGTAATCAACTTCGTGCCAAGTGGTAGCGAAGGTTACGGCTACGGTTATGGCTACGGTTATGGCTACGGTTACGGGTATGGCTACGGATATGGCCGGGGCTACGGAGATCCTGAGAGTAAGCGTTCGCAGTGGATCGATCCGGGTATGGTGCAGTATTCGTACGATGGCGACCCCGTTGTCTTGATTGACGCGGCACCTCAAGTTGAAGCACCTGAAACTGAAGCACCTGAGACTGAAGCACCTGAGGCTGAAGCACCTGAGACTGAAGCACCTGAGACTGAAGCACCTGAGACTGAAGCACCTGAGACTGAAGCACCTGAGACTGAAGCACCTGAATCCGCTAAGGACTAGTTCTTTTAAAGGTCACGGTAATGAGTCGGGGTAAGAACGCCACACATTTTGAACATAAGAAGGGGTGGAGTGCATTGCACTCCACCCCTTCTTATGTGTTTTACGACTTATCGTTTCTTACTTCCGGAGAGCTCTCGGCGCCCGATTGCCCAGAAGACTAGTGCTATGAATACGAATGTCACCAGCGGAATCAGCTCGATGAGCAGGTAACGCCAACGCTCATCATGGGTCCAACCATCTGGCAGATAGTCCGGACCAAACCACTGATCACCAAGTCCTGGAGCCAACACCTGAATGGTTGCAAAGAAGACAACGATAGTGAGCCATACTGAAAGCACAGGGGCAAAAGGCGCCCTGTAGACACGAGGCGTATCCGGGTGTGACACGCGGAGCTTCCACAATGCAGGGAAAATCGCGATGTAGGACATCAATGTTGTCGAGATTGCCACGTTGAGGATGACACCAAAGTACTTGGCCGAGTCACCTTCACTCAGGAGTCGGACAGAGACGAGCACCGTTGAAGCGACTAGGCCCGAAATGACATTTACGCGTACAGGTGTACCGTACTTCTTGCTGAAAACTCCGAGCCAACGTGGTGCTGCTCCGTCGTATCCTGAAACTGCAAGTGCGCGGTCTGAACCCATCAACCAGGCGACCCCAGATGAAAGAACGCACAGGATAAAGAGAATTCCAGCGAATCCTCCCATGACAGCACCAAAACCAGTTAGCGTGACCACGCCATCGGCGTCAACGGTTCCCCCGAATACGCGGAATGTGGCCTTCACTGAGTCAATGAATCCACCCAGCCCTGAAACCTGGTCGGTTGGCAGCACGAGAATCACACCAAGGATTGGCACGCCGTAGAGGAAAGTCGCAGCAATTGCGGAGCGAGTGACGGCAAAAGGAACATCCTTTTGAGAGTCTTTCATCTCATCGCCGGCACTGTTTGGATTTTCAAAGCCGACAAAGTTGAACAGAATCAGGGCGATGACTGCCACAAGGCCAGACCATGAAACCCCAAAGTCGTGGATTGTTGGACCATGAATGCCGAACTTGTTTGCATACATCAAGATGGAAATGGTGAAAACGCCAAGAACAGTGAATCGTGCGTAGGCACCTAGAATTGGCACCCACTTACCTACGTTGAAAGACAGGATGGAAGCGAAAGTTCCAATCCAAATGAAGGCAAAACCTATGACATAGAACATCGGCGTTGATACTGTCTGACCGTTCATAAAGAAGGTCTCAATGGCTGTGATGACTACCAATGCCAGTGTGCCTCCCATCCACACTGGGTTGGTTATCCAGTAAAGGAAGTTATTGATAGAACCAGCTAGGCGACCAAAAGCTAGTCGTGCCCAGATGTATGGTCCGCCTTCCTCAGGGAATGCGGTACCAAGTTCAGCAAATAACAAGGCACTTGGAATAAAGAAAACTAGAGCCAAAATGGCTAGCCATGAGAATGCTTGGGCACCAGCCGAAGCGATAGCGCCAATGGTGTCGACGCCGACAAGTGTGCAGATCGTGAAGAACAAGATTTCTTTGCGACCGAAGTGCTTTTGAAGGTGTTGTTTTTCAACCAGTGACGCCTCAGTGAGGTCAAGACCTTGACTGTCGACGTGTGCAGTTCCTGAATTATCCATAAACAAAATGTAGAGCAGTAATGCACTAAAGCGGTGCAATTAATGTTACAAAATGTGACAATCGTGTGACAGTACTAAGAGACATCGGTATCTGGAACTGCTTCAAGTGACGGTTCATAGTCCGAGGCACGCGCCTTAACGTCGACATGTGGAATGTTTTCAATCACGCCGTCAAAGTTGCCAAGTGCAGCAACTTTTCGAGCAGCTGGCATAACTTTCCGATCGAACGAGCCAATTGAGTCGTTGTAAGCGTCGACAGTCTTGGTGAGTGTTGCGCCAACTTTTGCAAAGTGACGAATAAATACAGTGAGTCGCCCATGCAGTTCACTTGCTTCACGAACAATGTCAGCAGAGTTCTTGGCCTGCTTTTCCTGCTGCCACAGGAGCGAGATGTTGTTTAGCAATGCGATTAAAGCAGTAGGGGACGCCAGAATTACTTGCTCTTTGGCCGCATCTTCAATAAGGCGTGGATTGATTTCACACGCTGCTGCAAGTGATGATTCGGTCGGAACAAACATCACCACATAGTTCAAAGAGTTTTCACCATCGGTGTAGTTTCGACGCTTAAGTGCTGTGACATGCTCTTTGATTGAGCGCGCGTGCGCTGTGAACTTCTCAGTACGCTTCGCCAGGTCGGACTCCTGGAGTCCATCAAGGTAGGCGGACATGGGTGCCTTGCTATCTATATAGAGAACGCGTTCGCCTGGAAGGTAGATCGTGAAGTCTGGGCGACCAGTGCCCTCGCCTAATTCTTGTTTCTGCTCGTGAAAGTCAGTTCCTTCATTCATGTTGAGCATTTCTAGGATTCGGCGCAATTGAAGTTCGCCCCAGCGACCGCGAGTGTCACTGCGGCGCAAGGCGTTCGACAGCGTAGTTGTCTCATTCATCAAGCTGGTCAGAATGGTTTGAGTGCCCGTCACTTGCTCGTCGAGTTTGGCGTAAGCACCGACGCGTGCCCTTTCTAGGTCGCCCACCTTGCCATCGAGTGCCCTAAGAGTTTCTCCGATTGGCGCAAGGAGTGCCTTGAAAGTTTCATTTGCCTGCTGTTGCTGTGCAGTAAGCGCCTGTGCATTAGCAGTGAGGCGACTTTCAGTAGAGCGTTCCAGAATTTGGGAAGCCGTCAATAGTTCCTCGCGGGCAGCATCACCAGCTTGTTGGCGCATTTCGGCCTGAGTTGGGCCTTGTTGACCCTTCAGTACGCGACTGACCAGGAAACCAACGGCGGCAGCAGTAATAAGGGCAGTAATGAGGGCAACAGCGATGACTAGAGCAAAATCCATGAGGTAAGTGTGGCATGTGGCAGTGACAAAACTAGATAAACGGTGCTGGGATTAGGTGATTACCTACTTGTCACCTACCGTTAAGGGGTCTACCGAAAGAGTGAAATGTCAGCATCAAATAGTCCGAAGAAAAAACCGCGCGCTCGCAAATTAGAGCGTGATCGGTCACAGGGCGATGCTTCGACCCCAAAAAAGACCTCATCTAGGCACGATGCAGCTAAGGCTGCCGCTGTAAAAAAGGTTAAAAAGCGCACTCCATCTGTCGGCCGCGATGATGCTCGTTCTTTCCGCGACGACCGCCCAGCTCGTGATGATCGTCCTGCCCGTGACTCTGGAGATCGCCCAGCACGCGATGACCGTCCTGCTCGTTCTTTCCGTGATGATCGACCTGCACGCGATGACCGTCCTGCTCGTTCTTTCCGTGATGATCGACCTGCACGTGATGATCGACCTGCACGTGATGATCGACCTCGCCGTGATTTTGGTGAGCGTCCAGCACGCTCCTACAGCGATGACCGCCCTGCACGGGATGACCGTCCACGCCGTGACTTCGGTGACCGACCTGCACGCTCGTTTAGCGATAATCGTCCACGCCGCGACTTCGGCGATCGCTCGGCCCGTCCTTACCGCGATGACCGTCCACGCCGCGACTCTGCGGATCGTCCAGCTCGCTCTTACAGCGACGACCGTCCGGCTCGTTCTTTCCGCGACGATCGTCAGGCACGTCCGGTTCGTGAAGATCGCGTCCCACGCGCACCTCGTGCGATTGACCGTCCAGACATCAAGGTCACTAAGGCCGAGAAAATTACGCACGCAGAACTTTCACGTTCCTGGAGCGAGCTTGGCGTAGATGAGGCATTACTTGCTGTGCTCAAGCGACATGACATCACATCACCGTTCCCAATTCAGGCTGCTACTTTGCCGGATGCGTTGAGCGGTCGCGATGTTCTAGGTCGTGGGCAGACCGGTTCAGGTAAGACACTGGCCTTTGGTCTGGCGCTGCTTACCCGTTTGGCTTACCGCAAGGCAAAAGCTAAGCACCCACTTGGTCTCATCATGGTTCCAACGCGTGAACTTGCCATGCAGGTTAACGATTCACTCATGGCCTATGCCCATGCAGTTGGTCTAGACATTCGTCTGATTGCTGGCGGAATGCCGTATGCAAAGCAGGTTGATGCCCTTAAGCGTGGCGTGCCAATCGTGGTGGCAACGCCAGGTCGTCTGAATGACTTGATCGAGCAGGGTCACATCAACTTGTCTGAAATTGAGATCTCAATTCTTGATGAAGCTGATCAGATGTGCGACATGGGTTTCTTGCCTCAGATTGTTGAAATTCTTGACCTCACTCCAGATGGCGGACAGCGCCTTCTCTTCAGCGCGACTCTTGATCGCGATGTTGACAAGATTGTTCGTCGCTACCTGACCGATCCAATTGAGCATGCGACCGAATCCGGTAAGGCATCAGTTTCCACCATGAGCCACTACCTCTTTGTTGTGCATGGTGAAGACAAGTCACAGGTACTTGCTGAAATCGGTTCACGTAACGGCAAGACGATGTTCTTCGCACGCACGCAATTGGGTGTCGAGCGCATTGCTCGCGAGTTAGCTGAACAAGGAATCGCTGCAGGCGCATTGCATGGTGGCAAGACTCAGGGTGCTCGTACCAAGACTTTGCAGCAGTTCAAGGACGGCATAACCGATGTACTGGTAGCGACTGACGTTGCTGCTCGTGGCATCCACGTTGATGGTGTGAGTCTTGTTGTGCACGTTGATCCTCCGAGTGATCCTAAGGATTACTTACATCGCGCTGGCCGTACTGCTCGTGCTGGTGAAGAAGGCTCAGTTGCGACAATCGTTGGTCCTCGCCAGTTGCGTGGAGTTCAGCAGATGACTGATCGTGCAGGTGTTGAACCTGAAGTTATTCGCATTCGTCCGATGTCTCATGAGTTAGTTGAGATCACAAGTGCCCAGAAGCCATCTGGTGTTGCATGGATTGCACCTCGTGAACCAGAGCGTCGCGGCGGAGGTCGTTCAGGTGGCGGTTACCGTGGCGGCAGTGGTGGTGGACGTTCAGGCGGACCACGCCGTGAAGGTTCCCGCCCTCGTCGACGCGACTAAGGCACAATAGTCGCATGATTGAATGCGACATGTGTGGCGCGGAGTTTGAGCCAGTTCGTACACGTTGGCGTTGTACTGCTTGTGGTTTTAAGGCGTCTTGCTGTGAAGGTGAACCTCAGTAACACAGCGAAGATCTTGACAGTGTGCATTAGGGTGACGATGCGCGCCGTAAATTCGCTAAGGTGAACGTATGCGCGTTGATGTAAATAATGTAGACAAGCGATTCGGCAAACTTCATGCAGTTAAAGACTTGTCATTTTCTATCGAGCCCGGTCGTGTTACTGGATTCCTCGGACCTAACGGTTCGGGTAAGTCAACAACTATGCGGCTCATGCTCGGTCTAGATAACGGTGCAGGTTCTACACTTTTTGATGGCAAGCCTTTGGTTTCGCACAAGCCTGTAACTCGAGTTGTCGGTGCTCACCTTGATGCCAAGTTCTTTCACCCCAAGCGTCCAGCTCGGGCACATTTGCGCATGCTTGGCACCGAAGCTGGCATCAGCAATAAGCGAGTAGATGAAGTTCTCGAGCTTGTTGGTTTGACCGGCGTTGCGCGCAAACGTCCTGGCGGATTCTCGCTAGGCATGGGCCAGCGCCTTGGCCTAGCTGGAGCAATCTTGGCTGATCCTCAAGTGCTGATGCTGGATGAGCCAGCAAATGGTTTGGACCCTCAATCAATTCAGTGGTTGCGTGATTTCTTGCGGAACTACGCTGCGCAAGGTCGCTCGGTCTTTGTGAGCAGTCACTTGCTTAGTGAGATGCAACTTCTTGCGGATGATCTCGTGGTCATTGCACGCGGCGCACTGATTGCCGATGAAACAATGAGCGAATTTCTTGCTCGAGCAACAAACAATTCGGTTCTTGTTCGCTCTCCTGATGTTGTGCGGCTCGCATCCGTCCTGGCCTCCAAAGGTATCGAAGCAACGATTGCTGGCGAAGGTTCCATAACCGTCGCTAATGTGACACCTGACTTCGTGGGTGAAGTTGCTTTCCAAGCTGGAGTTCAGCTTTCGGAACTTGTCGGGCAAAAGGCTAGCCTTGAGGATGTATTCCTTGAATTGACCGAAAGCGGTCAGGACTACCAAGTGGGTGGTGCTATTCCAGCCGCAGATACAACCGATAGTCAGGCGAACTCATGATTGCAGCATTGAAGTATGAATGGCGACGGCTCTGGTCAATTCGTGCCACCTACGTTGTCTCAATTGCCTACTTAGGCTTAGTTGGTTTGATGGCGGGCCTTCCTATTTTCTATGCAAATCCTGGATATGCAATAAGTTGGAAGGCGCTTTACGGCACGCCAGCATTCATATTGTGTGCTGTCGTTATTTCCGTTATCGCTGCTCAGACATTCGGACATGAATATCGCTACGGTTTGATTCGCCTGACACTTTCGGAGTTTCCAAATCGTTCGACAGTGATTTTGGCGAAGTCAATAATTTTGACGGTGTACGTACTTGGTATGACTGTGTTGGCGTGGGCAGTGTTGGGTCTTATTGGTGCCTTGGCCCCGGACGGTACAGTTACCGCTGGTGGAATGAACACGAGTCCGAATGGTGCACAAGTATCTGCGCTTTGGGTGGTTCCAGCTTTCACTATCGGCTACTGCATTTTTACTATGAGCGTGACAATGATCACCCGCAATCTTCCACTGGGCATCACTGTGCCACTGTTGCTAGCAGCATTTGTTGAAGTGCTGCTCTCAGGACTCCTTACCTTGGTCAGCTCTCATTTGAGTTGGATGACAAATAATTTGCCAATGACAAATGCGATGGCTTGGATAGACGGCCAGGGTTCACATCATGGTGTGGTATTCGGTTGCTGGGTACTCGGCATGTTTGCTATTGGTTCGACATTGTTTATTAAGCGTGATGCGTAGTTAGTTTCGTGAGCGAAAAGACAACGCACGTATTCAAGGCGATAGTAATTCCACTGGGCATTGGCCTGCTTGCAGGATTGTCATCCGGATTGTTTGGAGTTGGCGGTGGCTTCATTATGGTGCCGCTTTTTGTTTACTTGCTCAAACTTGATCAAAAGCGTGCTCATGCAACATCGCTTGCCGCGGTAGTACCCATCGCATTCGTTGGTGCGTTGGGCTACGGCAATCAAGGCAATGTTGTTATTTCAGCGGCTGTGTTTGTTTTGGCTGGATCGATTATCGGTGCCACGTATGGCGCGCGCTTATTGCAGACAATCGCGTTGCCTCGCATTCAAATTCTGTTTGCTGCAATCTTGATTGCAACGGCAATTCGACTCGTGTGGTCTGTGGCTCCCACGCAACTTGTTCACGGTTTGAACAGCCATGTGTTTCTCTTTGGTGTTGGCCTAGCGAGTGGGGTTCTGTCTGGTTTGCTAGGTGTGGGTGGTGGACTGTTTGTGGTTCCGGCACTCATCACTGCCGCCGGGCTTTCATCGTTAGAAGCTCGTGGAACAAGTTTGGCTGCCATTGTGGGCACAGCACTTGGTGGGGCCATCACGCATGTATTGCGCGGCAATGTTGAAATTCGCCTTGCCGTGCTTTGTGGGCTGGGTGGTATTCCAGGTGTATTCCTCGGTGTTCTTGCTAGTCATGATGTGAGTGAAAGTATCGCGGTCAGAGCGCTAGCGGCGCTTATTGTTTTCGTCGCCGTTCAACAGTTGCGTAGTGCTAGGCAGGGTTTAGCCACCGTCTAGGTTTCTCGATTGGGTGCTTTTGCAGGTAATCTAGGCGACGGTGTCGTGTCCGAGCGGCCAAAGGAGCACGCCTCGAAAGCGTGTGAGGGTTTACGCCCTCCGTGGGTTCAAATCCCACCGGCACCGCCATGCGAAACCCCGCCTTGAGCGGGGTTTTTGCTTGGCGAGAATCTGTAAGGGGGATTTGGGAGGAGTTCGTGCGAAGAGCACGAACGACGGTTCCCACCGGCACCGCCATTTGAAAATCGCTTCTGCGATTGTATGCCATCGAATAGCTTCGCTGTCATCCCTCGCGCAGTGGCTAGCGCTCCTGCAATTACTGCACTAACGGGTCAAGACGGCTCAATCAAGGTTGAGTTTGTAGCACCAACAAATGATGGCGGTAGTGCAATTACTCGTTATGCCTATTCGGTGAATGGCAAGCCGTGGGTCAACTGGGGTGCGTCAACAAGTCCGCAAGTCGCGAAGGCACTTCACAACGGAGTGGTGTGCTCAATCCGTGTGCGTGCTTTGAATGCTGCTGGTTGGGGCGCTCCATCTGAAGCGGTGGAAGCTACGCCGCATCGCTAAATATAGTTAGATACAAAGTTGGTGGGTCCGTCAGAAAACTGGCGGGCCCACTACATGTTGGTAGCACTTGTGACTGCTTGTGAATACGGCGAGGTTCCTAGGTAGCAATGGTGAATTGCAGAGGAAAGTCGATACACAAATTGGCTCCAGTGTCACAAGGTTCGAAGCGCCATTGACCGCCATCCGCTTCAATATCATGCAACCCGATACCAGCTGTGATGCTCTTATGAACGCCGCGACCGTCATCAACAATGCTCAGCGTAAGCTGCCTTCCCGCATTTAAATGGAAAGCCAGTTCCACTTGAGTGGCGTAGCCATGGCGACTGGCATTTGTAATGGCTTCCGTGCAGGCTGCCACAACTTTCTCTGTCAGGTACCTATCGTGCGTGAGCCAACGGTGCGCATCGTGATCTATGTGCCAGGACACGCGGATGATGCCACGCCACTTACTGGCAAGGGAATCAAGTGCATGGTCCAGAGAGGTTTCCAGTGGAACCGCATGAATAATTCCTAGATTTTCGATCTCCTGTGAAATTTGTTCCAGTAAATCAAGAACTTGCGCGATATCAGAGTTGTCTAGGAGCGAGCCAGTCTCCGATGATGTTTCGGTCATCACATGTAACTTCAGTCTGATTGCGGCCAGTCGTCCCTGAATGGGGCCGTGCATGATGCGGGCAACATTTCGGCGAACGACTAGTCGGGCAGATTCATTGTTTTGCACACTCAGGGCCAATTGCGTATTGACTTGTTCTTGCTCACGCGTGGCAGCAGCATACGAGTCGGCAAAATACCTATTTAGGGACCCGAGCACGATACTTATGGCGTAGAGGACTGCCATTACGAGCCCCAGCTCTGGTGGTCCATCTCGCAGCACGAGGAGTGGTGACTGCGAAGGTAATGAGAGCCTAAATGCCATTACAGCGATGCAGGCGCCGACTACCCAAAGGACTGGTTGAGTATTCTCTGCCAGTGGTCTCCACTGTCGAATGTAGTTGAGTAAAAAGACAGGCATCAACAAAGCAACAACTTGCAGAACCATCGTGACTGGCTTGTGGAATCCTGAAGATGGCAAAGTTGCTGCCACACTTACGCTCGCAGCAATCCAGAATGTGCACCAAGGATCAAGCGTCAAGAGACGCCAATTGAGAAGCGGGACTTGTTTGGTGGGCTGTGCCACAAGCGCCGAAACTTTTGAGCCCGTGGCTTCTGCAAAGAGTTCATCAATGAGTCGTCGAACTGTATGAATTGAGTAGTTGTCTACTTGTTCCAGGATGTTCCTGAACCCATCGAGGCTAACCCGAGATCCTAAGTTTCTAATTTCTGCGGCAATGTGTTGTAGTTCTGGTTGAACACTCCCACGCACACCATCAATAAGTTGCCGACGTTCAGCATCAAGTCTTTCTTGTGATGTTCGTTCTAGTTCCGAGAGCGTTTCCTCGGTTTGTCGAAGTTGTTGGTAAGTAGTGACGAAGTCAGAGCGTGACTGGAGAACATGTGTGACACTCGCCAGACTGGCTAACCACACGACAGGTATTAGGACGGTCCGCCAGCCATATGCCATCTGCTGACCGCCAAGAAAGCGTTGTAAAGCATCAGCCGTGGGTTTGGTTTGAATTCCGACAGCAAGCCACGTGACCAAGGTAACTAATTGTCGGCGTTGTTGGAGAAATGGCAGTAACCGAAGTGCCAAGTTAGCTAATCCAAAACAAATTGATGCGCCGGCCACGAGCCCGATAGCAAGGTCCACTCGCATTAGTGGATGCTTGCTGCTCCATAACGTGCGACTAGAGAAAGCAAGAATGAATGCAAGCGGGAGTTGTAAGAGCAGAACTGGCAATGAAAGTGATGTCGAACTGTTCAAGATTCTTTGAACGTTATGCAGTCTCACTTGACTCGTACCTTGCCCTGTTGCCACATGCGGACTGCTACGACTCGAGGGTTAAGATCTGGATGAGGCGCGATGCCGAGCGATGCGAACAGTCTGTGCACCATGGCTTCGGTTGCATGCAGACTTCTGTTTCGGTGCCGAGCGAGCGCAGCATTGGACAAGCCGTCGGCCATCAATCTGAGAAGTTCACCTTGAGACTGACTCACAATGTGAATCTCATCATTGATTTCCAATGACATGTTGCGTGGTGCATTGACTTGCTCAAGTGCCTCCACTACAGCCTCATAGATCTCCTCAGTTGAGACGCGAGGCTTGATCAGCAGAGTGACGTCATTGGAGAGTGTGCGACCTGGGCTGAGCGCAAGCGTTGGTGACGAGTGAGAGGTGAGTACGACTTTTCCAATCCATGGGAAATGCATATCGATGTATTGGAGTAAATCGGAACCATCTGGTCCGTCGCCTAGATCTAGATCTGTTACCAATACATTTGGTTCGAATTCCGGCAGGGCATCAATGGCACTTGCTACATCGCCAACAGAATGCACGGTGATATCTCTGCGCTCAAGCACATCTGCAACGAGTTGCTGTGTAAACATATCATCTTCAACAAGCAAAACTTTTAGCTTGAATTCGTTGGATGATGATGTGCCCACACACTAATTGTTCACCATCTAGTCATCTAAATGCGCTTCGTTGTGCGGCTAAAGGGTCAAAGCCTGCCAGTTGCGTGGGGAAAACTCACGATTAGGTCTCATGGTCAAATGACATTCCTACAGGACATTAATAGGTTCAGGGTAAACAGACCTTTAGGAGACTCGCATGTTCGTTGATGTTCGCACATTAATCCGTACCCGCAGAAATTTTGTCCACGTCGTCATTGCGGCGCTGGTGGTGATTTCAGGTCTCAGCACCGCTGCACCAGCAAGTGCTCGCAATTCGGGACCTTTGGCTCCGAGCTCGATCACTCTTACACCGGGCGATGGCCAGTTGACTGCCGACTGGACCAAATCATCAACGGCTGGTAACTCACCCATAGAGCACTACACACTTTATGTGTATCCAGAGGCCGATGAGGACAGCCCGACAATCGTCGATGTCCCAGTGCCGACACTGACCTATACGGCCACTGGTCTTACTAATGGAACAAGCTTCTGCGTGGCAATCGAAGCAACTAACACAGCCGGTTTCCGATCAGCCCTAACCCGGTCGTGTGCAACTCCAGTTGCATCAGCACCGAGTCCATCTCCGACTCCAGAGCCGTCAGACACGGCTTCGCCATCGGCAAGTCCGTCAGATACAGCTTCTGCAACTCCAACGCCGTCAGACACGGCCTCTGCAACACCATCTCCATCTGCCTCAAGCCTGACAGCTCAGGGGATCACCTACTATGTGGATGGCGACGGCAATGCCGTTGTGACTGGCTGCGATGGTGCATGTCCT
>Ga0209084_1000471_pt1 | contig 37814 bp, 32 predicted proteins | sample C_130820_MF_Meta_FD_187309 | JGI IMG/M metagenome (GOLD analysis project Ga0209084, IMG submission 187309) | Freshwater microbial communities from Lake Croche, Canada to study carbon cycling - C_130820_MF_MetaG (SPAdes) (version 2) | ecosystem: Environmental > Aquatic > Freshwater > Lake... | reverse complement strand
GGCGAATGGCACCTGACCGGCGATGAGGAGTTCTTCGCCGGTCATTTCCCGGGTCGACCCACGCTGCCCGGCGTCTTGATGCTCGAGGCCATCGCCCAGCTTGGCGCCTATGCCGTGCTGAGCGATCCGGCGCACGCCGGGAAGCTGCCGCTGTTCGGCGGGGTCGAGAAGGCCCGTTTCCGTCGTCAGGTGGTTCCCGGTGACACGCTCCGCCTCGAGATCACCCTTGGGCGAATGTCGGCCCGTGCGGGCAAGGGATCAGGTCGAGCGATGGTTGGCGACTCAGTGGCGTGTGAAGCCGAGATCCTGTTCGTGTTCGCTGATGCCCACTGATTCATGACCATCGGCGTGCTCGTTACACCGATCGGCCCGCTCTGTGTGGTGACCAACGACCTCGGTGTTGCCCGGGTCGATTTCGGAAGGGCCAGTCGGGCCGGTGGTTCGCTCGGAAACGACTCTGTTGCTGCGGCCGGGCATCTTGATCAGGTGCTCTCTGAACTCGGCGAGTACTTCGTCGGCGAGCGAGAGAACTTCACCGTGGCGCTCGACCGATCGGGTCGGCTGGGGTTCAGCGGAGAGGTGCTCGCCGCGCTCGAGTCGGTGCCCTATGGGACCACGCTGAGCTACGGGGATTTGGCCGCGTTTGCCGGTCGACCGAAGGCTTTTCGGGCAGTTGGTACGACCATGGGCCGGAATCCGATCGCCGTGATCGTTCCCTGCCACCGTGTGGTGCGCTCTGGTGGAGCGCTGGGTGAGTACGGAGGTGGAGTCGCTGCGAAGCAGTGGCTGCTCGACCTCGAGGGTCTGAAACCGAGTTCGACCTAGCGGGCTGGGAGGGCAGGAACCCTCAGTCGGCCGGACCGATGACGATGCAGCCGTTGTGGCCGCCGAACCCGAAACTGTTCGACAGTGTCGGCCCCGGGCTCCAGGGGCGGGCCTCGCCGATGACGATATCGATCGGAGCCATCTCGGGATCGCGGTTGGCAAACCCTGCCGTGGGGGGCAACAGGCCCTTCTGCATGGCCAGGACGATTGACACTGCTTCGAGGGCACCGGCTGCGCCCAACGAATGACCGGTGACACCCTTGATCGAGGTGACCGGGGGACTGGCGGGGCCGAATACCGTCTCGATGGCGGCGGCTTCGGCGGCATCGTTAAGTGGGGTCGACGTGCCATGGGCGTTCACGTGGGCGATATCGGCCGGGGTGAGTCCGGCGTCGTCAATGGCCATACGCATACAGGCGATGGCTCCGACGCCACCGGGGGAGGGAGCGGTGATGTGATGGGCATCGGCGTTGGATGCGGCGCCCATGAGTTCGGCGAGGATGTTGGCGCCTCGGGCCTTGGCCGACTCCCATTCCTCGAGCACGAGAACGCCAGCACCCTCGGCGAGTACGAATCCGTCCCGGTCACGATCGAACGGACGCGACAGGCACTCGTTGGACATGGCGGTCATGTTCGTGAAGCCGGCAATCCCCGTGGGGGTCATGGCGGCCTCGGATGAGCCGGTTATCACGGCGTCGCAGCGACCGTGACGAATGAGGTTGAAGGCGTTGCCGATGGCGTGGGTGCCGGCAGCGCAGGCTGTGCAGGTGGTCTCGCACGGCCCTTGCCAGCCGTAGCGCATGGATACCGCAGCCGACGCGGCATTGGACATGAGCATCGGCACGAGGAACGGACTGACGCGGCGGGAGCCCTTCTGATCCTGGACCAGCACCTGTTCCTCGAGGGTATTGAGCCCCCCGATACCGGTGCCGATCCAGACGCCGTGACGCGCCGGATCGCCGGGGATGTCGCCGGCCATGGCCAGGGCCTCGGCCGCGGCGGCAAGGGCGAACTGTGTGAAGCGGTCGCTGCGACGAGCATCCTTCGGATTGTCGAAGAACGGTTGTGGATCGAAATCGTGCACCCGACGCAGTCCAACGGGTGCGGGGGACAGGAGTCCGTTCCAGAACGCCTCGGTTCCCAGCCCGCAGGGGCTGATGACACCAATGCCGGTGATCGCTACGCGACGAGTTTCCATCACTGCTTGGAGGTGACCAATTCGAACGCTTGGCCGACAGTCTCGATGCCTTCGAGTTCGGACTCGTCGACACTGACGTCGAAGACCTCTTCGAGTTCCATGACGAGCTCGACGAGATCGAGGCTGTCGGCGTCGAGATCCTCAGCGAAGCGTGCGTCCATCGTGACCTGTTCGGCACTGACGGAGAGCACCTTCACGGCGCAGGCCTTGAACTTCTCGAATGCTTCGTCACTCATGTGATGCTCCTTGCGTGATGTGGTTTCGTGGACACGCTAGTGGCCGTAGTTGGTGAAGCCGGACCGCCAGTGGGGCGATCCAACGGTTGTGGATCAGGTAGCGCCCATGCCGAGACCACCATCGACCGGCAGTACGACTCCGGTGATATAGCCAGCAGCGTCGGAGGCGAGAAAGGTGACGGCGGCGGCGATCTCATCGGGTGTTGCCAAACGTCCGAGTGGCACTGCACCTTCGATCGCGGATCGGGTGTCATCGGAGACCGCGGCGAACATATCGGTCTCGACTGGTCCCGGGGCGACCACATTGACGGTGATGCTGCGGGAAGCGAACTCCCGGGCCAGTGAGCGAGCCAGACCGATGAGTCCGGCCTTCGATGCGGCGTAATTGGCCTGTCCAGCCTGTCCGGTGGAACCCACCACGGAGCCGATGAAGATGATCCGACCGAACCGAGCGCGCATCATCTTCTGCACAGCTCGTTTGGCCACCCGGAACCCGCCGGTGAGATTGGCGTCGAGCACCGACGCGAAATCCTCGGTACCCATGCGCAGCACGAGCATGTCGGCGGTCATTCCGGCATTTGAAACAAGTACCTCAACGGGGCCGAGCGTGGTCTCGATCTCAGTGAAGGCAGCGTCGACCTGCTCGGTGTCGGTGACATCGCAGCGCACGCACAGCAGGCCTTCGGTATCGGCGGGTGGTTCGCCCCGGTAGGTGATGGCTACGCGATGGCCATCGGCGGCAAATGCCCGGGCGCACGCGAGTCCGATGCCGCGGTTGCCGCCGGTGACGAGAATGACACGGCTCATGATCGACCCTCCGGAAGTCGTCCTGTCCAGCGCAGAACCGCACTGGCCCAACTCATACCTGCACCGAAACCCACAAGGAGCACCAGATCGTCCTGGGCGATCCGACCGTCATCGAGTGCCCGGACGAGAGCGAGTGGAATCGACGCCGAAGAGGTGTTGCCGGTCTCATGGAGAACAGTGGCCACCCGGTCGGCGGTGACATCGAGTCTTGAGCACGCAGCTTCGATGATGCGGATGTTGGCCTGATGGGGGACGACGAGCGCAAGGTCCTCTGCGGTGATGCCGGCGTCGGCCATCGAGGCGCGAGCGCTGTCGACCATCACCGTGACCGCACGGCGGAAAACCTCCTTGCCGTTCATGGTGATGTAGCCGCCGATCGGCGCTTCGAGCAGGGTGCGGGCTGAACCATCAGAGCCGAGGTCGAAGGCGAGCAACTGATCGTTCTCGCACGCCTCGAGCACCACTGCGCCGGCACCGTCGCCGAAGAGAATCGCTGTGTTGCGATCGTCCTGATCGGTGACCCGGCTGAGAGTCTCGGCCCCGATGAGCAGGACCCGTCGGAGGCCCATAGCAATGAGCCCGTGCGCCTGTACGAGCCCGTAGACGAAACCCGAGCATGCGGCATTGATGTCGCAAGCTCCGCCGGCGACGGCCAGCTCCTCCTGGACCTGAGATGCGGTTGCGGGGATCTGATAGTCGGGGCTCGTTGTGGCGAGGAGCACGAAGTCGATGTCGGCGCCGGTGAGTCCGGCCATGCCGAGTGCGGCGCGCCCCGCCTCGACTGCCAGCGCAGCGGTGGTGCTGCCATGGCGTCGCTCGCGGATTCCGGTGCGTTCGGTGATCCACGCATCGGTGGTGTCGAGGCGAGCTTCGAAATCGGCATTCGTGACGATGGTGTCGGGAAGTGCGGTTCCCCAACCGATAATGGTCGCTCCACTGCCGGACTGTCGTTGTGTGGTCATAGGGATCGGAGCCACGCGATGGGTTGGCTGGGAGTCACTCGTTCACCCTCTACTGCGAGCATGTTGACGAGCGTGCCGTGGAATGGTGAGCGAACTTCGTGATCACCAACGGTGCCCAGTACACAGCCGGGGCTGAGTTCGAAGCCCGAACCAACTCCCGGAGCGGGAGTGAACACGCCGGCTGCCGGGCTCACGACCATGCGCTCGGTGGCGAAGAGGTGTTCGCCCTCATGGATGCCATGGCTGGAATCGCTCGGCATGGCGAGAAGGCTGAGAAGGCGGTCGAGGTCACCGGGAGTTGAGACACTGAGAGTTGAGGCTCCGGTGAGCGTGCGCTTCGCCATTCCGGTGAGTACCCCGCCCGGCCCGAGCTCTACGACGACGTTTGCGCCGGCATCGCCCAGGTTGTGCAGGGTCTGGCGCCAGCGCACCGGACTGCACAACTGTGCGCCGAGCAGGCTTGACCATTCGGAAGCCGCAGTGTGCGGCCGAGCGTCGACGTTCGCATAGATCGGAAGTTCTGCCTCTCGAAGGTCGGCGGTGTCGATGGCGGCTCGCAGCGCTGAACGGGCCGGTTCCATGAAGGGGGTGTGGAATGCACCACTGACGGCCATAGGCATGACCTTCTTGGCGCCGAGTTCCTTCGCAACAGCTGACGCATCAGCGACGCCCTCCGGTGAACCAGCGATGACCACCTGACCGGGTGCGTTGTAGTTGGCGACCCAGACATCGGATTCACAACGGGCGCAAGCGACCTCGACATCGTCGTCATCGAGACCGAGCACTGCGGCCATGGTTCCGGCGCGCGATGTTGTGGCAGCGAGCATCGCCGAACCACGGGCGTGCACGAGGTGGAGTCCATCTTCGAAGGCGAGCGAACCGGAGGCCACGAGCGCGCTGTACTCACCGAGGCTGTGGCCCGCAGCGACCGCCGGTTCGACACCGAGACGTTCGACGGCGTCGAGCACGATCAGGCTCATGAGGAAGGTGGCAAGCTGCGCGTTGTCAGTGCGGGTGAGTTCCTCCGCGCCGGTATGGAGCAGCAGTCCTTCAAGGTCGCGTCCGAGTACTGATGACGCTTCGGAGACCAATTCCCAACTCGGGTGCTGCTGCCAGTGCTCGCCCATTCCCGCCTTCTGGGACCCCTGACCGGGAAAGGTGAACACGATCATCAGTGCAGACGGTCCTTTGAGGGGTCGTGGGCGGGGCGCAGGCGGAGAGGGAAATGGGATGAGGGCAGTGCCTCGGAGTGCGGCGGGAGGGATTCGAACCCTCAAGCCCTTGCGGGCAGCGGGGTTTGAGCCCGCCCTGTATGCCAGTTCCAGCACCGCCGCAGATGAGGTGCGTCCCTCACGCTACCAACCAGCCAGCACCGTCCCGAATTACCTGCGGGTAACCGGCGGCGGTGCCTCGTGTGTGACCCGGAGCAGAGCCGGGCTCTGCCCGTACACTCATTCGGTGAACCGCAACCTGGTCGAACGTCGTCTGCAGGAACTGAGCGTGCAGTTGCGTGATCTCCGCAAGGAACTCATGGTCACCGATGAACAACTGGAGAGCCTCGCTGGCGTCGCTGACGATGCCCGGATCCGCTCACTCGTTTCAGAGACTCCTCTGGCTGAGCGCGAGCACCGTGAGGCGTCGCGGCATGCCGAGGCGATGAGCCGCCATCGGGCCGAGGTGATCAGCGATATCGCCCGACTCGAGCAGCAGCAGGATGAGCTGCTCGATCGACTCACTGCAACTTCCGACTGAGCGAGAAGCCCCGGCCGGTACGATCAGCGCGGCGATCAGTCGAACGACCGGGTCGCTCAGAAGGGAAGTCAGTGTCGATCCGAGTCATGCTCGCTGAGGATGAGGCGATCATTCGTCTTGATCTCAAAGAGACCCTCGAAGAGGAGGGCTATGAGGTCGTCGGCGAGACCGGACGCGGCGATGAGGCGGTGGCCCTCGCCCGTGAACTCAAGCCCGATCTCGCGATCCTCGACATAAAGATGCCCGGACTCGATGGCCTCGAAGTGGCGCGGGAACTCACCAGCGACCGCGTCTGCGCGGTACTCATCCTCTCGGCGTTCAGTCAACGCGATCTCATCGAACGGGCCCGAGACGCCGGAGCGCTGGCCTATCTCGTCAAGCCGTTCCAGCGCAGTGAGCTCGTACCAGCGGTCGAGGTGGCCATCGGCCGATTCCGGGAGCTTCGGGCTCTGACCGAACTCACCGAGTCCCTCGAGGAACAGCTTGCTGCACGCAAGATCATCGACCGCGCCAAGGGTCTGCTCATTGACACCTGCGGGCTCTCGGAATCCAGCGCGTTCTCGTTCATCCAGCACACGGCCATGGGCGAACGTGCGACGATGCAGTCCGTGGCCGAGCGTGTGCTCGCCGGCGAACTCCGACCAGAAGGACCCTGATGTCCACGCTCATGCTCATCGACGGGCACTCGCTCACCTACAGGGCATTCTTCGCCCTGCCCACCGACATGGCCACTGCTTCCGGCCAGGTCACCAACGCGGTGTATGGCTTCACCTCGATGCTCGTGAATCTTCTGCGTGATCAGCGGCCCGACCATCTCGCCGTGGTGTTCGATCGATCCGAGCCCACGTTCCGTCATCTGGCACTCGAGAGCTATAAGGCCAACCGGGAGTCCTCCCCGGACATCCTTCGCCAGCAATTGGGACTCGTCCGTCAGGTTGTCGAGGTTCTGCGCGTGCCCGTACTCGATCTCGTGGGTTTCGAGGCCGATGACGTCATTGCCACGCTCGCCACCGAGGCAGAGGCTCGTGGCGATGACGTCATCATCGTCACGGGCGACCGCGACAGCTACCAGCTCGTGCACGATCCCCACATTCGCGTGCTGTACAACAAGCGCGGAGTCTCTGACTACGCGCTCTACGACGAAGCGGGCATCTTCGAGCGAACGGGCGTCACGCCCACCAGCTATGTGGAATACGCCGCGCTGCGTGGCGACCCCTCCGACAACCTTCCCGGCGTGCCGGGGGTGGGTGAGAAGACCGCGGCGAAATTGATCACCACGTATGGCGGCATCGACGGCATCTACGCCCATCTCGATGAGCTCACACCCAAGCTCCGCCAGAACCTCGCTGAGAACGAGGACCGAGCCCGGGTCAATGTGGACCTCATGCGTCTGCGCCGTGATGCTCCCGTTACGGTGAATCCCGACGACCTCCGCATCGGTGATTACGACCTCGACGAGGTCCGGCAGGTGTTCGACTTCTTCGAGTTCCGGGCGCTCTACGAACGACTCCTCGAGGTTCTCGGTGCCACTGACACCTCCACCGGAACCGCTGCGGCGCATGGTCGGGTGTTGGAGGCCGAGCGAAGCGACATCACGAGGGTGGTCGATGCGGTTGGTGTTCTGCGCGCTCTCGCCGATGCCGATGAGCCGCTCGCTATCGCCGGGGCATGGATCGGAGCTGAAGGTCGATCGGCGCTCGAAGGACTCGCTGTCGTCACCGACGCATCGACCGGCGATGTTGCATGGCTCCCCGCCGATCTGCTCGCCGTCGACGAGGTGCGCGATGCACTGTCGGCGTTGGTGGCGCACGGTGGCCGTCCGGTCGCTGCCCATGACGCCAAAGCGATCATTCGTAGCTTGCAGTTGCTCGACATCGACATGCGGTCACTTGCGCTCGACACGATGATCGCGGCATATCTGGTCGATCCGTCCGAGTCCCGGTACGAGTTGGATCAACTGGTCGTGCGCTTCGCCGATGCGTCGCTCCCCATGGACGACTCCGCCCCGAGCGGGCAGCTTGATCTCGACGGTGGCGGCGATTCCGGTGCCGATGCCCAGACCGCGGCCCGTCGTGCGCTCGGCGTCGATGCGCTTGTCACTCCGATGTTCGAGGCGCTCGAGTCGCGTGGTCTGACCCAGCTCAATCGTGAGATCGAAGTGCCGCTCATTCGGGTGTTGGCTCGAATGGAGATCCTCGGCGTGGGTGTCGATGTCGATGAACTGCGCCGTCTGAACACCGAGCTCACTGCACGTTGCGATGAACTCCGAACCCTGATCTGTGCCGATGCCGGCGAGGAATTCAATGTGAACTCCACCGTCAAGCTCCGCGAGATCCTGTTTGATCGCCTCGGGCTCGCTCCGCAGAAGAAGACGAAGACTGGCTACTCCACCGATGCCGCTTCTCTCGAGAAGCTCCTCGGGCAGCATCCGATCGTCGAGCATCTCCTCTCCTACCGCGAGGTGGAGAAGCTCCGGTCCACCTACGGCGAAGGACTTCTCGCCGAGGTTGCCTCTGATGGGCGTATTCACGCCACCTTCAACCAGACCGTCGCTCGCACCGGTCGTCTCAGCTCCGATGCGCCCAACCTCCACAACATCCCGGTGCGTTCCGAGTTGGGGCGCAGCTTCCGGCGGGCCTTCGTGCCGGCCGAGGGCTACACGCTTCTTGTCGCCGACTACAACCAGATCGAACTGCGCTGTATCGCCCATCTTGCCGAGGATCCCGGGCTCATCGGTGCGTTCGAATCCGGTCAGGACATCCACAACGCAACCGCGGCGCGGGTCTTCGATGTCGATTCCGCAGCGGTCACAATTGAGCAGCGTTCAAAAGCCAAGATGGTCAGCTACGGATTGGCCTATGGCATGGAGGCCTACGGGCTTGCCCAGCGACTCGGCGTCGGCGTCGGCGAGGCCCAGCAGATCCTCGATTCCTATTTCGAGGCCTTCCCCTCGGTGCACGCCTACATGGACCGCACCGTCGCCGAGGCCCGTGAGCGGGGCTACACCGAGACCCTCTTCGGCCGTCGTCGCCAGATTCCCGAACTCGCCTCCTCGAACTTCCGGGTGCGTCAGGCGGGCGAGCGACAGGCCATGAACGCCGGTATCCAGGGACTCGCCGCCGACATTTTCAAGGTTGCATTGGTGCGACTCGAGGAATTGCTCGAGCAGTCCGGTGGTGGCAGTCGGCTCATCCTTCAGGTCCACGACGAGGTCATCTGCGAGGTCATTCCGGCTGAACTCGAATCGGTCACCGCCCTTGTGCTCGATGCCATGTCCGGCGCCTTCGATCTCCGGGTGCCGCTCGAGGTCAACCTGTCCGTCGGTGACTCATGGGCTGCGGCGAAGGGTTGATCCCGTGACCGATCCGGGTCGCGCTGACGATCATTGGTTCGAGGAACTCGCCGATCACCTCGGAGAGGCCTACCTGCGTTATTCGTTCACGATGGGAACGGCGAACGAGGTCGCGTTCCTCGCCGATGTTCTCAGTCTCGAACCCGGAATGCGGGTGCTCGACGTGGGCTGCGGTCCGGGTCGTCATGCCCGGGCGCTGGGGGAGGCCGGCATCTCGGTGCATGGCATCGATATCTCGCAGCGATTCATCGACATCGCCCGAATCGATGCCCCCGCCGGGGTTACCTTCGAGCGACTCGATGCCCGGAGCCTCACTTTCGATGGGGAGTTCGATGCCGTGATCTCGCTCTGCCAGGGGGCCTTCGGGCTCGCCGGTGGGGGGAACTCGATTCCGCTCGTCGACCCTGATGCCACAGTGCTCGACGGCATGGCGCGGGCGCTGCGGCCCGGCGGTGCGCTTGCAGTTTCCGCTTTTTCGGCCTATTTCCAGGTGCGATGGCTGGAGGAGTCCGACAACTTCGATGCCGACACCGGAGTGAACCACGAACGCACGGAGTTGCGTTCGCCCTCAGGTGCCCGGGCCCAGCACGACCTCTGGACAACCTGCTTCACCCCTCGTGAGTTACGTCTTCTGGCCGCACGGGCCGGACTCGGGGTGGAGGCGATCTGGTCGGTGTCACCCGGGGAGTACGGCCGTCGGCCACCGGACCTCGATCATCACGAATTCCTGTTGCTCGCCCGGCTTCCGCTGGCCGGCTGATGACCTCAAGTGGCCCAAGGGGTCTTCGAGTGCCTAGCATCTCGGTTTCTAGTGCGCGATAGCGCGCTATCCATCGCTCCCGTCGTGGGGCCCGATTCCCTATCCACCAAAGAGAGAACCACCTTGTCCGACCAACTCACCACCGACGCGGCAGACGCCGCAACCCCTGCTCCCGAAGTTGTCGCTCCTGACACCAACGGCTCCGAATCAAATGGCATGGGTACCTTCGACTTCGAGGGCCGCTACATCCCTCGTCAGATCATCGAGAACGATCTCGGTGCTGAGTCGCTTGACGAGGCGTACACGACCTCGATGGTGCAGGTGGAGGACGGACAGATCGTCGAAGGTACGGTCGTCAAGATCGACCACGATGAGGTGCTGCTTGACATCGGCTATAAGTCCGAGGGTGTTATCCCAGCCCGTGAACTCTCCATCCGCAACGATGTCGACCCGTCCGAAATCGTCTCGCTCGGTGAGCGCATCGAAGCTCTTGTTCTCACCAAGGAGGACAAGGAAGGTCGTCTCGTCCTCTCCAAGAAGCGCGCACAGTACGAGCGGGCTTGGGGCACGATCGAGAAGATCAAGGAAGAAGAGGGTGTCGTCAGCGGCCCGGTCATCGAGGTCGTCAAGGGCGGTCTCATCGTCGATATCGGTCTGCGTGGCTTCCTGCCCGCATCGCTCGTCGAACTGCGCCGAGTCCGTGATCTCGCTCCCTACGTGGGACGCACTGTCGACGCCAAGATCATCGAGCTCGACAAGAACCGCAACAATGTGGTGCTCTCCCGTCGTGCGTGGCTCGAAGAGACGCAGAAGGAACAGCGCGATGACTTCCTCACGAACCTCAAGCCCGGCGAGGTCCGCCGCGGCGTGGTGTCGTCAGTCGTCAACTTCGGCGCTTTCGTCGACCTCGGCGGTATGGACGGCCTCGTCCACGTCTCTGAGCTCTCTTGGAAGCACGTCGATCATCCCGGTTCCGTCGTTGCCGTTGGCGACGAGATCGAGGTGCAGGTTCTTGAGGTCGATCTCGACCGCGAGCGCATCAGCCTCTCGCTGAAAGCCACCCAGCAGGACCCATGGCAGCAGTTCGCCTCGGCCCATCAGGTCGGCGAACTCGTCTACGGCCGGGTCACCAAACTGGTGCCGTTCGGTTCCTTCGTGCAGGTCGGCGACGGTATCGAGGGTCTCGTTCACATCTCCGAGATGTCCGCCCACCATGTCGACCTGCCCGAGCAGGTCGTCACCCCGGGCGAGGAACTCTGGGTCAAGATCATCGATCTCGATCTCCAGCGTCGTCGCATCAGCCTCTCGATCAAGCAGGCTGCAGAGGGTGGCATCGTCGCTGCTGAGTACCAGGAGCACTTCGGCGAGCACGCCTACGACGATCAGGGCAACTACATCGGTGGCGCTGAGTCCACCGAGGCCCAGGAGGCATGGGCGGAGTACTACGCCGAGCATGGCGATGAGGGCATGGTCCCCGCCGCCGAAGATGCCCAAGAGGCTCCTGTGGCTGATGAGATGGTCGCCGACGAGGCAGTCGCCGACGAGGCCCCAGCGGCCGAATGACCTGAGGTTCCGACGCGGCCTCAGGCCGCGTCGGAACGCTCCAGATGCACGATGCCGAGACGCAGGGCGATCAACACTGCCTGCGTCCGGTCCCGCGCGTCGAGCTTCTGGTAGATCGAGGCCAGATGGTTCTTCACCGTCTTCTGTGACAGGTACAACCGTGCGGCGATCTGCGGAGTTGAGCAGCCATCGGTGATGGCCTGTAGAACCTCGGTCTCGCGTCTGGTGATGCCATCGAGCGGCAGTCGCCAGCCGATCAGGTTGGTGGGCGAATGTGACGTTGAGGTGATTCGCAGGTCGGTCATGACGCATCAGTCGGCAGCGATGTGCAGAAGTTAAGGAGAAACACCGAAATTTCCTGAGATACATTCAGTGCTCATGTTGCTCCTTGGCCTCACCGGCGGTATCGGTTCCGGTAAATCCACTGTCTCGTCCGCCCTCGCCGAGCGCGGCGCAGTCGTCATCGATGCCGATGGTGTTGTGCGCGAGCTCCAGGCGCCGGGTGGGGCGGTGCTCGCTGCCATGGTCGAGCATTTCGGCGATGGCATCCTTGCTGCCGATGGCGCTCTTGATCGTCAGGCGGTGGCCAACATCGTGTTCACTGATGCTGAGCAACTCAAGGCGCTCAATGCCATCGTGCACCCGGCGGTTGGTGCGGAGATCGACGCGCGTATTGAAGCCCAGCGCTCACTCGACAACATCGTTGTCCTCGACATTCCATTGCTGGTCGAGAACAAGCCGTATTCACCTGAAGGTGTGATCGTGGTCGACACCGACCCGGAGATCGCCGTCGACCGACTGGTGCGTTTCCGGGGATTCAGCGCCGATGACGCCCGTGCCCGCATGGCTCGTCAGGCAACTCGTGAAGAACGTCTCGCCGAAGCCGATTTCGTGGTTCCCAATGATGGAACCACCGAGGAGCTCGTTCCCTACATCGAGGCATGCTGGGAGTGGATCAAGGGTCTGGAGTCGGCGAAGCAGACTGCCGACCCTGACCCGGCCACCGCCAGCTAGATCGAATCCGGCCTAGAGCGACAGCCGGCGGGCCAAGTCGCTGTTGATCCGACGCTGCGGATCGACCCGCTCTCGTACGGCCCGCCATTCGTCGAGGCGGGGATACATCTGCGGTACCAACTCCGCTCGCACGCGGGAGTCCTTGGCCAGGTAGATCCGACCACCTGCCTCGACGACCATGTCATCAAGACGATCGAGGAGTGCAGCGAGGCCGGGCACCCCGGTGGGGATGTCGAGCGCGAGTGTCCAGCCCGGCGCGGGGAAGGACAGCGGCGATGGGTTACTCGGTCCGAACGCTTTGAGCACGGCCAGGAACGACGTGCAGCCGGCCGCACTGAGTTCTTCGATGATGCGCCTCAGTGTTGCCTCGGTGCCGAAAGGAATGACGAACTGCCATTGCAGGAAGCCACCTGGCCCGTAGATGCGGTTCCATCCGCCGACCATGTCGAGCGGATGGAAGAACGTGGGGATGGTCTGTATCTCGTCGCGGCGTTCCTTCGGGGCCTTTCGGAACCAGAGCTCGTTGAAGGCTCGCACCGTGAGCTTGTTGAGGAGACCACCCGGCACGAACGGCGGAGCCGACGCGATGACCCCGGCGCGGTAGTCGAACGGATCTGAGCCCGGCGCTGCGCCGAGCTCCTCGGCCGTTGCGAAGCGGCCGCGGGTGAGTACGGAACGCCCCATTGCTGCCCCGGTGGCCATGAGATCAATCCAAGCAACGGAATAGTCGTAGTCCGCATCGCCAGTGGCCATGAGCTCGACCACGGAATCAAGATCAGGGGCTCGGTCGGTGTCGACGAGCAATCGACTCGAACCGATACGAGGGCATCGGAACGTGGCATCGAGGATGACGCCGGTGAGTCCCATGCCGCCCGCTGTCGCCCAATAGAGCTCAGGGTCCTGTGATGGGCCGATCTCGACGACGGATCCATCTGCGAGTTGCAGCCGCAAGGACTCCACGTGGTCGCACCAGGAACCCTTGCGGTGATGGTTCTTACCGTGGATGTCAGCGGCGATGGCCCCGCCAACCGTGACGTAGCGGGTTCCCGGCGTGACCGGCACGAAGAGCCCCTGGGAAACCAACGATTGGAGGAGTCGATCGATGCTGACTCCGGCCTCGGCAGTGACGAGCACGGACTCGGAGTCGGGCGGGGCCTGATGCACGGTGAATGCGTCGACGTCGATCGTCTCGATGACCCGGCCCCCGCTGTTCTGGGCGGCGTCGCCATAGCTGCGACCGAGGCCCCGGGCCAGCAGGCCGCGGGGGTTGCTTTCGGGAAGCGAACGACGCAGTTCGGTCGCTGACGTTGGACGTCGAAGGTCTGCCGCTGTGGGAGCGGTTCGTCCCCATCCGAACAGTTCGGTGGAACGGCGGTGCGCCAGTTCGGCGGCCGGTTCAGGCGGTGTAGATGGCAAGGCCGTAGGTGAGGATCCAGGCGGCACCGGCGATGAGCAGGGCGCGATCAGACAGGACGAGATTCTCTGGTTCGGCACCCTTGCCCTGATCGAGCAGGAGCGCGTAGCGCAGGATGGCGATGGCGAACGGAACGATCGAGAGTTGGAACAGGATGTTGTTGGACCCATGCAGTTCTGCTGACGAGAACGCCCAGAGGCAGTAGGCGATGAGCGCTCCGCCGGAGAACACCGCCCGCAGGTAGGTGAGAAAGCCCGGCGTATAGAGAGCCAGCACCGGACGCAGTTCACCGGCCTGATCGCCGAGGTCGGACTGCTCGCCTTGTCGCTTGCCGGTGACCATGAACAGGGCACCGAAACTGGTGACGATGAAGAACCACTCGGAGATCGGCACGTTGGTGGCAGTGGCTCCACCGATTGCGCGCAGCACGAAACCGGCGGCCACGGAGATGATGTCGAGCACCGCCATGTGCTTGAGCCACAAGGTGTAGGCGGTGGTGAGCGCCAGATAGGCGAGGATCGTGAAGCCGAAATCGCGCCGGATCAGGAAGGCGCCACCGACCCCGCCGGCGAGCAGCAGCATCGAGAGCACGATGGCGAAGGGCACGGGAACGATGCCGGCGGCGATGGGTCGGTCGCTCTTGGTGGGATGACGGCGGTCAGACTCGACGTCGGAGATGTCATTGATCAGGTAGGTCGCGCTGGCCGCAGCGGAGAAACACACGAACGCACCCAGTGCATGCAGCAGTTCGGCCCGCTCATCAATGACCCCGGCAGCGGCGGGAGCGGCGAAGACGAGCACGTTCTTCATCCACTGTTTCGGCCGCAGTTCGCGGATGACTCCGGCGAGGAATGATCCACTCGAAGCAGTGGTACCGGGGGAGGTGCTCACAGACTCAGCCACCCAGTCGGCGCCAGATCATGCGTGGCGCATGGATGAGTCCGGCGAACACGAATCGCAGGATGGAAGGGGCGAAGATGAGCTCACGGCCCTTGGCCAGTCCGTCGACAACAACTTCGGCAACTTTCTCAGGAGTCGTCGAGAACGGCGCCGGCTTCATGCCCTCGGTCATCTTGGTGTGCACGAAACCCGGCCGCACCACGACGACACGAACGCCCGTACCCACGAGGGCGTCGCCGAGACCCTGGGCGAAGAGATCCTGTCCTGCCTTGGTTGAGCCGTAGACGTAGTTGTCGGCCCGTCCGCGCATGGCGGCGATGGAGGTGATCACGAGCAATGTGCCGTGACCCTGCTTTCGCATGAGATCGGCCACGATGAGACTCGAGGTGACTGCACCGCCGAAGTTCGCGTTGACGACCTGTAGGGCGAACATGGGATCGGCGTCGAACTCGGCCTGCGAGCCCAGGATGCCGAATGCGGAGATCACGAGATCGATATCGCCCCCGGCGAAGGCGTCATTGAGGACCGTTGCGTGGGTCTGCGGCTTCAGGGCGTCGAACGCAATTGCCGAGGCGGTGATCCCGGCGGCGGTCAGACGATCGATCGTCGGCTGCGCGCCCAATGGTTCTCGCACGGCCAGCACGACGCGACGAGTACGGCCCTCGATGAGACGGTCGACGATGGCGAGGGCGATCTCGGAGTTCCCCCCGAGCACCAGCACCGATTGCATCGCTCCTAACGCGTCTCGCATCAGATTCGCCCTTGTCCAGGTAGAGGGTTGACCGCAGGTGCGGGACCGAAGTTCTTGCCGAGCGGCAAGGTTAGACGGCGTGCACCTCCGTAGACTCACACCATGCCGCCGTTCCGTCTGGTGTCCGAGTTCTCACCAGCCGGCGACCAGCCCAAAGCCATCGAACAGCTCACCGCCAGCATCAACGCCGGCAACAGGTTCCAGACCCTGCTCGGCATCACCGGCTCGGGCAAGAGCGCCACGATCGCTTGGACAATCGAGGCCCTGCAGCGGCCAACGCTCGTGATCGCTCCGAACAAGTCGTTGGCCGCCCAGTTGGCCAACGAGTTCCGTGAGTTCTTCCCCGAGAACCGGGTCGAGTACTTCGTCTCCTACTACGACTACTACCAACCCGAGGCGTACATGCCGTCCTCGGACACGTACATCGAGAAGGACTCCTCGGTGAACGACGAGATCGATCGGCTCCGCCACGCGGCAACCTCTGCGTTGCTCACCCGACGCGACACCATCGTGGTTGCCTCGGTCTCGTGCATCTACGGACTCGGATCGCCGCTCGAATACAAAGATCAGTTACTGGTGATGCGTCCGGGCGAGTCCCACGACCAGCGCCACATCCTGAAGCGTCTCGTTGACATGCAGTACGAGCGAAACGACATGAATCTCGTGCGCGGCAAGTTCCGGGTGCGGGGCGACACCATCGAGGTGCACCCGGCCTACGACGAAACGCTCATCCGAATCGAACTTTTCGGCGACGAGATCGAACGGGTTCTCGTGGTCGACCCGATAACCGGGGAGAAGATCACCGAACTCGAGGAGCTGATCATCTTCCCGGCCACGCATTACGTGGCGGGCGAGGAGCGGCTGCACTCTGCGATGACCCGCATCCAGGCCGAGTTGCAGGAGCAGCTCGCGCATTTCGAGAAGGAGGGGAAGCTGCTCGAAGCCCAACGCCTGCGCATGCGCACCCAGTACGACCTCGAAATGATGGAGGAGCTCGGCTACTGCAACGGCATCGAGAACTATTCGGGTCAGATCGATGGCCGCAAGCCGGGTGAGCCTCCGTTCACCCTGCTCGATTACTTCCCGGACGACTTCCTCGTTGTCCTTGATGAGAGTCATCAGGCGATTCCACAGTTGCACGGCCAGTATGCCGGTGATCGCTCCCGCAAGCAGACGCTGATCGAACACGGATTCCGCCTGCCATCGGCTGCCGATAATCGGCCGTTGCGCTTCGAGGAGATCATGGATCGCCTCAAGCAGGTGGTCTTCCTGTCAGCCACGCCGGGGCCGTTCGAACTCGAGAATTCCCAAGCGATCGTGGAGCAGGTTGTTCGTCCGACCGGCCTCGTCGATCCCGAGATCATCGTCAAGCCCACGAAGGGACAGATCGACGACCTCATCGAACAGATCAACAAGCGTGTCGTCAAGGGTGATCGCGTGCTCGTAACCACGCTCACGAAGAAGATGTCCGAGGATCTCACCGATTACCTGCTCGAGCTCGGAATCAAGGTCCGGTATCTCCACAGTGAGGTCGACACCATCGAACGCATCGAGATCCTGCGTGATCTGCGTCTCGGTGAGTTCGACGTTCTGATCGGCATCAACCTTCTCCGCGAGGGGCTCGACCTTCCCGAGGTTTCCTTGGTGGCGATCCTCGACGCCGACAAGGAAGGGTTCCTGCGTTCGGTCACCTCACTGGTGCAGACCATCGGTCGTGCTGCCCGCAATGTCGACGGCCAGGTGATCATGTACGCCGACAGGATCACCGACTCCATGCAGCGAGCCATTTCCGAAACGAACCGTCGACGGGGTCTCCAGCAGCAGTACAACATCGATCACGGCATCAACCCGCAGACAATTCGCAAAGCGGTCACCGACATCCTGGCCAGCCTGCGGCCCTCACAGGGCGCGCCGGTTCCCGGGTCCGATCGTCGATCCACCAGCCGCGACAAGGTGCGCAGTGGCCTCGCTGATCTCCCCTCGGACGAACTCGCGCGTCTGGTACTCACCCTTGAGGAGGAGATGAAAGAGGCGGCGGCCGATCTCCGTTTCGAGTACGCAGCGCGTCTGCGCGATGAGATCAAGGAACTCAAACGGGAACTGCGCGAAGTCGGCTGAACACAGCCGGGCTGTTGGATACCCGCTCACCCAGCCGGACCCGGCTCTCCCAGTGGCCGGTAGGGTGGCGTGGTGGAAAAGCTGGTCATTCGTGGTGCGAGAGAACACAACCTGCGCAATATCTCGATCGATCTTCCCCGTGATCGACTGATCGTTTTCACCGGCCTGTCGGGTTCGGGAAAGTCATCCTTGGCATTCGACACCGTCTACGCCGAGGGCCAGCGCCGATACGTGGAGTCACTCTCGGCCTACGCCCGTCAGTTCCTCGGGCAGATGGACAAGCCGGATGTGGATTTCATCGAGGGGCTTTCGCCAGCAATCTCGATCGATCAGAAGTCGGCCTCGCGCAACCCACGATCAACCGTCGGCACGATCACCGAGGTCTACGACTACTTGCGGCTGCTCTACGCCCGCATCGGGGTGCCCCATTGTCCGATCGATGGCGCCGTCATCAAACGGCAGACTCCCCAGCAGATCGTCGATCGGGTACTCGAACTCCCCGATGGCACCCGGTTCCAGGTTCTGGCGCCGGTGGTGCGTGGCCGTAAGGGTACCTATGACACGTTGCTCTCGGATCTGGCCTCCCAGGGTTTCGCCCGCGCCATCATCGACGGCGAGCTCCACGAACTCACCGACACGGTCGAGCTGGCACGGTACGAGCAGCACACCATTCAGGTTGTTGTCGACCGCCTCGTGCGCAAGGACGGGATCGAACGGCGACTGACCGACTCGCTCGAGACCGCGCTGCGTATTGCGGAGGGCGTGGCCGAGGTGCAGATCGTCGGCCGTGGCGACGACTCCGGTCTCGACGACGAGATTCTCACGTTCAGTCAGCATCTTGGATGTCCCGAATGCGGGCTCAGCTTCGAGGAGCTCGCCCCACGGAACTTCTCGTTCAACTCGCCGTATGGGGCGTGCGAGCACTGCGATGGCCTCGGTACCCGGTTCGAGGTGGATGCCGAACTCGTCGTGCCGAACCCGGACCTTTCGATCTCGGAAGGTGCGCTCGCCCCGTGGGCGACGGCTCGCACGCAGTACTTCGGGCGACTGCTCGAGTCGGTGTGTGAGATCAACGAGATCGACCCCGACACCGCCTTCGCCGAACTCCCGAAGAAGTCCCAGAAACTGCTGCTGAACGGCACTGGCTCCACGGGAAAGGTGCAGGTCCGGTACAAGAATCGATACGGGCGCCAACGCTCCTACGACGCCCGATATGAGGGCATCATTCCGTGGCTGCAGCGGCGCCACTCCGATGCCGAGAGCGATAGCGCCCGCGAGCAGGTCGAGAGTTATATGCGCGAGGTGCCCTGCCCGGTCTGTGAAGGCTCACGCCTTCGCCCCTTCAGTCTCGGCGTCACCATCGATGGTCATTCCATAGCTGCCATCTCTGCCATGTCGATCTCCGATGCCGCTGCTGCACTCGAAGGTCTCGAACTCTCCGAACGCGATCGCATGATCGCCGAGCGCGTCGTCAAGGAGATCAACGCTCGGATGGGGTTCCTGCTCGACGTCGGCCTCGACTATCTGAGTCTTGGTCGTTCGGCTGCGACACTCGCCGGTGGTGAGGCGCAGCGCATCCGACTGGCCTCACAGATCGGCTCCGGTCTCGTGGGTGTGCTCTATGTGCTCGACGAACCGTCCATCGGTCTGCATCAGCGTGACAATCGACGTCTTATCGACACCCTGCTGCGCCTTCGTGATCTCGGCAACACAGTCCTTGTCGTCGAACACGATGAGGACACGATCAAGGTGGCTGATCATGTGGTCGACATCGGGCCGGGTGCGGGCGAGCACGGGGGAGCGGTCGTCTACTCGGGCAACGTCAAGGGTCTGCTGAAGTCCAAAGAGTCGATCACTGGTCAGTACGTGTCAGGCCGCCGCAGCATCCCTGTTCCGGCGGTTCGTCGTGTTCCGGGTGCCGACAAACTTGTCGTGCGCGGCGCTCGCGAGCACAACCTCAAGAACATCGATGTCGAGTTCCCATTGCGTGTCTTCACCGCCGTCACTGGTGTGTCGGGTTCGGGCAAGTCCACGGTCGTCAACGACATCCTCCACCGGTCACTCATGCAGCATGTCTATGGCGCCAAGGTGGCCCCGGGGCTGCATCGCAAGGTGGAGGGTCTCGAACACATCGACAAGGTCATCAACATCGACCAGTCGCCCATCGGTCGTACCCCTCGATCCAACCCGGCCACTTACACCGGCGTGTTCGATCACATCCGCAAACTTTTCGCCCAGACCCATGAGGCAAAGGTGCGCGGGTATCTGCCCGGTCGGTTCTCGTTCAATGTTGCTGGCGGTCGCTGCGAGGCCTGCTCCGGCGACGGCACGATCAAGATCGAGATGCACTTCCTCCCTGATGTCTACGTGCCCTGCGAGGTCTGCAAGGGGGCGCGCTACAACCGTGACACCCTCGACATCACCTTCAAGGACCACAACATCTCCGACATCTTGAACATGAGTTGCGCCGAGGGAGTCGAGTTCTTCGCCAACCAGCCGGCCATCGCTCGCCATCTGCAGACAATCGTCGATGTGGGCCTCGGGTATGTCCGGCTAGGACAACCGGCCACGACGCTGTCGGGCGGGGAGGCACAGCGTGTGAAACTGGCCAGCGAACTCGCCAAGCGCTCCACAGGTCACACGATGTACATCCTCGACGAACCCACCACGGGCCTCCATTTCGAGGACATCCGAAAGCTCCTCACTGTGTTGTCTCGATTGGTTGATCAGGGCAACACCGTGCTGGTGATCGAACACAATCTCGACGTGATCAAGACCGCCGACTGGGTCATAGACCTCGGTCCCGAAGGGGGCAACGGCGGAGGCACCCTCGTTGTTGAAGGCACTCCGGAGCATGTCGCGGCAACGCCGGCCAGCTACACCGGTCAGTTCCTTGCACCTCTGCTCGCTTCGTCCTAGGGAACCAGTGAGCCTGAACGCCCTCAGGTGATGGAGAGCATCCGATCGAGGGCGACCTTCGCCCATTCGGCGGTGGTGGGGTCGACAGTGATGCGGTTGACCACTCGACCTTCGACGAGGTTCTCGAGCACCCAGCACAGGTGCACGGCATCGATCCGGAACATGGTGGAGCAGGGGCACACGAGCGGGTCGAGAGAGACGACGGTCTTGTCCGGGGTCTCGGCGTCAAGGCGGTTGACCAGATGTATCTCGGTGCCGACTCCGATGACTGATCCCGGGGGTGCAGCTTCAACGGCGCGGATGATCGCGTCGGTCGAGCCCACCTGATCAGCGAGCTCACAGACCTCATGAGCGCATTCGGGATGAGTGATGACGATCCCGCCCGGGTTCGCCGCCCGGAAGTCCGCGATGTGCTCGGGGCGGAACCGCTGGTGCACCGAGCAGTGGCCGCGCCACAACAGGAAGGTTGTGTCCTTGATATCGGCGTCGGTCAAGCCGCCATTCTCGGCGCGGGGATTCCAGATGCGCATGTCCTTGGCGCTGAAGCCGAGATCGAATCCGGTGTTACGGCCGAGATGCTGATCGGGGAAGAACAGCACCTGCTTACCTCCCGCTCCGTCGTTCGCCCGATCCTCGAGCGAGAGCGCCCATCGCAACACTGCAGCCGCATTCGAGGAGGTGCACACAGCACCGCCGTGCTCACCCACGAATGCCTTGAGTGCAGCCGAGGAGTTCATGTAGGTGATCGGGATGACACGTGAGATATCGGTGGTTCGGGCGAGGATCTCCCAGGCTTCTTCGACCTCTTCGAGGTCGGCCATATCAGCCATGGAGCAGCCGGCGTTGAGGTCGGGAAGGATGACCGCCTGATGATCGCCGGTGAGGATGTCGGCTGATTCGGCCATGAAGTGCACGCCACAGAAGACGATGTACTCGGCCTCCGGGTGCTCTTGGGCCAGCACTGACAGGCGGAATGAGTCGCCACGGGCATCGGCCCAATGCATGACTTCGTCGCGTTGGTAGTGGTGCCCGAGGATGAAGAGACGCTCGCCGAGGGTGGATCGCGCCGCTTCTATGCGCGCCACGAGGTCGTCGGGCGTCGCGTCGGTGTAGCGCTCGGGTAGGGGAAGTTGGAGCCGCATGGTGGCTCTCCAGACTGGTTCGGTTCTCAGAGTTTGTTCTGTGGTGCGGTGGTGCTCGGGTGCTGCATCTTCCGATGTGACCGGTGGGGGCAGCCTGGACGCCGCGCCACGGGGATGTCGGTCTCGGGAGATTCGGTACTGCCGGATTCCAGGCCGGCTCAAACAGCATAGGCCCAGACTCGGATCCTGACGCCCTCATCGGGCCGTACGATGCGACGATGGTGCAGCGACCCCCGGCCGGCACGATCCCCGATGAACCCGGTTCGTACCAATTCAAAGACGCCCACGGTCAGGTGATCTACGTGGGCAAGGCGAAGAGTCTCCGGCAGCGGCTGTCGAACTATTTCCAGAATCCGGCCCTTCTGGCGACGCGTACAGCGCAGATGGTTGAGACCGCCGAGACCGTCGAGTGGATCCAGGTTCGCACCGAACTCGATGCACTCATGCTCGAGTACAGCCTCATCAAGCGCTACGAGCCGCGATTCAACATCGATCTGAAGGATGACAAGAGCTACCCGTTCCTTGCCATCACCACTGATGACGAATGGGCCCGGGCCACCGTGATGCGCGGTGTCAGGCGCAAGGGGGCCAGATACTTCGGGCCCTATGCGCAGGCTTGGGCCGTGCGCGACACCCTCGACCTGCTCCTACGCACGTTCCCGGTACGCACCTGCTCGGACACCAAACTGAACCGGCATGCCAAGTTGGGTCGGCCCTGCCTGCTGTTCCACATCGAGAAATGCAGCGGTCCGTGTGTGGGGGAGGTCACGCGGGAGCAGTACGACGCGATGGTGCGCGAACTCATCGAGTTCCTCGAGGGCGATACGGACGCGGTCGTGGGGCGACTCGAGACCGAGATGCAAGAGGCGAGCGATGAATTGGAGTTCGAGCGAGCGGCGCGCCTGCGCGATCGACTCGGCGCCGTTCGCTCCGTCATCGAGAAGCAGCAGATGGTGCTCGAGAAGGAGGAGGATCTCGACATCATCGGGCTTGCGGGCGATGATCTCGAATCCTCGGTCCAGGTCTTCCATGTGCGTCGTGGCCGGGTGGTGGGACGTCGGGGATTCGTACTTGATCTGGCGGAGGATCTCGCCCCCGGTGAACTCATCGATCGGGTGCTCGAGCGGCTCTATGGCGAGATCCCGCCGCTCGGAATCCCGAAGCAGGTGCTGGTGGCCGAACCTTCCGCGCAGTTGGAACTGTACGAGGAGTGGTTGACCGCCCAACGAGGCTCACGGGTCACGATCCGGGTCCCGCAGCGCGGTGACAAACGCGAACTCATGGCAACGGTTGTGCACAACGCAACCGAGGAGTTCGGGCGCCATCGACTGCGACGGGCGGCAGACCACAACACGCGTGCTCGGGCGCTCAGTGATCTGCAGGAGCATCTCGGGCTGCCCGAGGCTCCGTTGCGAATTGAGTGTTTCGACATGAGCCATATCCAAGGCACCGACTATGTGGGTTCGATGGTTGTGCTCGAGGATGGTCTGCCGAAGAAGAGCGAATACCGGCGGTTCAAGATCCGAGGCGATCAGGGCAACGACGATTTCGCCGCGATGGAGCAGGTGCTGACCCGTCGGTTCACAGCCTATCTCGAGGAGCGGGCTCTTCCAATGGCCGAACGCGAGGGGCGATTCTCCTACCCGCCGCAGCTGCTTCTCGTCGATGGCGGGAAGGGTCAGCTCTCGGTTGCGGTTCGCGTCCTCGAAGAACTCGGACTCAGCAATGAGATCCCCGTGGCCTCGCTGGCGAAGCGATTCGAGGAGGTCTTCGTGCCCGGCCAGTCCGAGCCGAGGATCGTCCCCCGCAACAGTGAAGCGCTATTCCTTCTGCAACGCATCCGTGATGAGGCCCACCGCTTCGCCATCTCGTTCCACCGGGAACTTCGTGGTAAGCGGATGACCACTTCCGTGCTCGACGACATCGCCGGCCTCGGTGACGTGCGTCGTAAGCGGCTGGTGCGGGAACTCGGGGGCGTGGGTGCAGTGAAGAAGGCGTCACTCGAGGAACTCACGGCGTTGGCATGGCTGCCCGATTCGGTGGCGCAGGCCGTGTACGACAAGATTCACTCGCCCTCTTCGGGCCGAACCAGCGACTGATGGAGCCCGAGTTGAGCGATCACGATGTCAATGCTGATCTTTGGGAAGCCCACGCCGATTGGTGGCAACGGGAGTTCACTGACGGTGTTGATCCCGAGTACACCGAGCAGATCATCCCACTGGTCGTGGAGTGGACCACGGGGTTCGAGCGCATCCTCGAGGTCGGCACTGGTGAAGGCCAGGTCGCACGGGCCATGGCAGCGGCTGGGGCCACGGTCGTGGGGCTCGACCCGACCCGCAATCAGATCGATGAGGCCGCCAGACGCGGGGGAGGACCCACGTATCTGCGGTCCGGTGCCGAACTGATGCCTTTCCCCGATGCCAGTTTCGATGCTGTCGTGTGCTGTCTGGTCTTCGAGCACATCGATGCCGTCGACGAAGCGTTGGCTGAGGTGGCCCGCGTGCTGCGTCCCGGTGGAAGGTTCGTCTTCTGCCTCAACCATCCACTTCTCCAAACACCGGGTTCTGGATGGATCGACGATCAGATGATCGACCCTCCCGAGCAGTACTGGCGTATCGGGCCGTATCTCATGGAGCAGGCAGTGGTCGAGGAGGTCGAGAAGGACGTCTTCATCCGTTTCGTGCACCGGCCCCTCAGTCGGTACATCAACACCATGGCTGACAATGGTCTGATGCTGGAGCGACTCCTCGAACCGGCCCCGCCGCAGGGGTTCATCGATCGGGCGCCGGAGTACGTCGAGGTGGCCACCATTCCGCGGCTGCTCACGCTGGTGGCGCGCCGCGCCGCTGACTGACCGGCAGGTTGCCTGTCGGTCGGTCAGAGCCAGACACTCAGGGGCGTCGGCCCATGAAGTCCAGCAACTGGATGTCAAGTGATGAATCGTCGCGATCCCCGCTCGGCCCCTCGCCGAACTGGCCGACCTGGCCGATGAACGGTCGCATCGGCTGCACGCTCTCCCAGACCATCGCCACGAGTTCGTCGTCAAGGGTCTCATCAATACCGGCGCCGCGGGCGAGGTCCCAAGCGTGCACGAGGTTGTCACCGATACGGAAGCCGAGCATCTGGGCAACCGGCATATCCATAGCGGGATGGGCCACCATTCGCTCGAGTGCGCCGGGCTCGGCGAAGGCGGCAGCGAGATCGTCGGCACAATTGCGGAACTGGGCGATCACGTCGTTGTTGAGGCTGGTTTCCGCCAGCATGACGATCGCTTCCTCCCGCGAGGCACCCCGGATGAGCGCGGCAGACATCGTGGCTCCGGCGATCGAATGGCGGATCACTTCGGCGACGTCCCAGCCCTCGCAGGGGGTCGAGTTCGACATGGCGGTCGGGGCGACGGAGCGCAGTTTCGCCTCGAAGAGATCTGCGGAACGGGCAAGGGCGTCGAGTTGATCCATGAGCAGACTCTACGGTCCCGGCTGTGCCGACCTCGCCGATCGGAGCAGGGATCGCCCCTCGACCGCCGCGCTACTAGCTTTGCGGCGTGAGTGACTTCGTGGTGATCACCGGGTTGTCGGGTGCAGGCCGGTCCCAAGCTGCCGACATCCTCGAGGACCTCGGCTGGTTCGTCATCGACAACCTCCCGCCAACGCTGATCCCCAAGGTCGCTGAACTGGCGCAGGCCCCCGGCACCAGCATCTCCAAGATTGTGCTGGTTGTCGGTACAGGGCCGTATCACTCCGATGCTCTTCCTGCGCTCGCTGAGCTGCGGGCCCAGGGTTTCCGTTTGCGAATCGCCTTTCTCGAGGCGGGCACTGATGTGCTCGTTCGTCGCTACGAGAGCACCCGTCGGCGACATCCGTTGGCCTCGGCAGAACTCACGCTCGCCGAGGCGATCGAGCAGGAACGCGATCTTCTCCAGTCGGTGAAGGCGGAGGCGCATGTGGTGATCGACACGACGGATCTCAATGTGCACCAGTTGCGCAGCCGGATGCTGGATCTCTTCGCCGCCGATGCGCCGGCCGGTGGGATGCAGACCACGATCTCGTCGTTCGGCTACAAGCATGGGCTACCGCTCGACACTGATCTGGTCATCGACTGCAGGTTCCTTCCGAACCCCCACTGGATCGAGGAACTGCGTCCTCACACCGGACTCGACCCGGATGTGCGCGACTACGTGCTGGGCCAACCGCTGAGCCAGGCATTCCTCGACCAGATTGACGGTCTGCTCGAACTGCTCATGCCGGCCTACGTTGCCGAGGGGAAGTCGTATCTCACGGTGGCATTCGGCTGCACGGGGGGTCGCCATCGGTCTGTGGCGATCGCTGAATCAGTGGCTGCCACTCTTAGCGCCCGCGGATTCGACCTGCGGGTCACCCACCGCGACATCGGGCGTTAGCGATTTTCGGGTGACGGCGGGTGCTCGCCTAAGGTCTCCCCGTCGCTACGAGCAGCCCTCAGGAGGCTTCACCCATCATGACGATCCGCGTCGGCATCAACGGCTTCGGCCGCATTGGACGGAACTTCTACCGCGCAGTACGCCAGTCGGGCGCCGATATCGAGATCGTCGCAGCAAACGACCTCGGTTCGGTGCCAGCTATGGCCCACCTTCTGAAGTACGACACGGTCATGGGCCGTCTCGATGCCACGGTGGAAGCCACCGACGACGGGATCCTCGTCGACGGCAAACTGCTCAAGATCACGGCCATTCGTGAGCCCAAGGATCTTCCGTGGGCCGAACTTGGAGTCGACATCGTTGTCGAATCGACCGGCTTCTTCACCGATCGCTCCAAGGCGGCCGCTCATCTCGATGCTGGCGCCCCATTCGTCATCATCTCCGCCCCCGCCACCGAGGCCGATGCCACGTTCGTGGTCGGCGTCAACGACGACACCTTCGACCCCGCGATCCACAAGGTCGTTTCCAACGCCTCGTGCACCACGAACTGCTTCGTGCCGATGATCAAGGTCCTCGATGACGCCTTCGGTGTCGAGAAGGGTCTGATGACCACGGTGCACGCCTACACCGGCGATCAGAACCTCGTTGACGGCCCGCACTCCGACATGCGTCGTGCTCGTGCCTCGGCCGCAAACATCACTCCCTCGTCCACCGGCGCAGCCCGGGCCACAGGTCTGGTGCTCGAAGCCATGAAGGGCAAGCTCGACGGCACCGCACTGCGCGTTCCGGTCCCGGACGGGTCAATCACCGACTTCGTCGGCGTGCTCAAGCGTGATGTCACTGTCGAGGAGATCAATGCTGCTTTCAAGGCTGCCGCCTCCTCGGGCCCGCTCTCCAAGGTGCTCGTGTACACCGATGAGCCCATCGTGTCCTCCGACATCGTCGGTGAGCCGGCCTCATGCACCTTCGACTCCAAGCTGACCATGGCGATGGGTAACCTCGTGAAGATCCTTGGTTGGTACGACAACGAATGGGGCTACTCGAACCGTCTTGTTGATCTCGTCACGGTCATGGCCGGCTCGAAGTAGTTCCGGGCCGATGAGCGTTCCCACCCTCGAGGACCTCGGAGACGTCTCAGGTCGGCGGGTGCTGTTGCGCGCCGACTTCAACGTCCCGATTGCCGGCGGCGAGATCGTCGACGACTTCCGGATCCGCGCGGCGCTGCCAACGATCGAGTGGCTCACCAGTCGTGGTGCCACCGTCACGGCATGCACCCATCTCGGTCGACCGAAGGGTGCTCCGGATCCGAAGTACTCCGTGGAACCCGTGCGCCGTCGTCTGGCGGAGCTCGCCCCGGGTGTGGAGTTGCTCGACAACCTGCGATTCGATGCGGGTGAGACCGCGAATGATGCGGCATTCGTGCAAACCCTCATCGCTGGCCAGGATCTCTATGTCAATGATGCGTTCGGCGCTTCGCATCGATCGCACGCATCTATCGTCGGTCCGCCGCAGTTCCTGCCTTCGGCTGCCGGACGGCTGCTCGAGCGCGAGGTCGAGGTGCTGCTTCCGTTGCGAGAGTCGCCGGCCCGACCTTTCGTCGTCATCCTCGGGGGATCAAAGGTCTCCGACAAACTCGGGGTCATCAAGGCGCTGAGCGAGGTCGCCGATGCGCTCATCATCGGTGGCGGGATGTGCTTCACCTTCCTGGCGGCTCAGGGTCACCGGGTCGGCGATTCACTACTCGAGGTCGACCAGATCGACACCTGTCGTGAACTGCTCGACTCCGGCATCACCATTCACATTCCGCACGATGTCACTGCGCTCGGCCCGGGCGGTCAGATCGGTGATCCCTCGGCCGGTGGTGAGGTTCGTCAGATGGGTGCTGATCTCCCCGATGGGTGGAAGGGTCTCGACATCGGTCCGGGAACGGCAGCCGAATTCGGCGACATCATCGCCGAAGCTCGCACGATCTTCTGGAACGGTCCAATGGGTGTGTTCGAGGACCCCCGCTTCGCAGCCGGCACCCGCCATGTTGCCCAATCGATGGCCGAAGCCCGAGGGTTCACCGTTGTCGGCGGTGGCGATTCCGCCGCTGCGCTCGACGCCTTCGGTCTGGCCAACGAGGTCGACCATGTCTCCACCGGTGGGGGTGCGTCACTCGAATTGCTCGAGAACGGCGACCTCCCCGGGCTCGCAGCGCTCAGAGGAGCCTCCAATGCCCGCTCGTAAACCTCTCATCTCGGGCAACTGGAAGATGAATCTCAACCATTTCGAGGCGACCTCGACGCTCGACAAGTTGCGGTATCTGCTCACCAAGGAGGACTACGAGGTCGTCGATGTGTCGGTGCACGCGCCGTTCACCGACATCCGTACGGTGCAGACCTTCCTCGAGAGCGAGAAAGTGAGCATCTCCATCGGTGCACAGAACTGTCATTGGGAGACCAATGGCGCCTTCACCGGAGAGATCGCTCCCGGCATGCTCGCCAAACTCAACGTCGCCTATGTCATCCTGGGACACAGCGAACGACGTGAGATCTTCGGGGAGACCGACATCGAGATCGCCCGCAAGGTCACTGCGGTATTCGCAAATGGCATGACTCCCATCCTGTGCTGTGGCGAGACCCTCGCCGAGCGTGAGGGTGAGGCCACTCATGGCAAGGTCACCGGTCAGGTGCATGCAGGTATCGAGGGACTCTCGGCTGAGCAGGTGGCATCCATGGTCATCGCCTACGAGCCCATCTGGGCCATCGGAACCGGCCGCACGGCGAGTTCCGAGGACGCCCAACAGGTGTGTGGCTGGATCCGTGCCAAGGTCGCCGAACTGAAGGGTGCCGATGCCGCCGCTGCGGTTCGGATCCAGTACGGCGGTTCCGTGAAGGGCGCCAATGCCGCTGAACTCATGGCCCAGCCCGATATCGACGGTGCGCTGGTCGGCGGGGCGGCGCTCGACGCCGACGAGTTCGCCCGAATCGTGCAGTACCGACTCGCCTGATATCGTCTACAGCCGTGATCATCGCCGTCCTCATCCTCCACGTCGCCGTCTCGCTGACCCTCATCTTCCTCGTGCTGCTCCACAGCGGGCGCGGTGGCGGTCTGTCCGACATGTTCGGTGGCGGACTTGGTGCATCGGCGGCAGGCTCAACGGTGGTCGAGAAGAATCTCGATCGCCTCACGGTGGTTGCGGGTGTTGTGTTCACGTTCACGTCTATCGCCCTCGCCCTGCTGATCGACAAGTAGGGCCGTGGCCGTCACGGCCGTTGAACCGGTTCCCGGCGCGCCCGCGCTCATTCTCGAAGACGTCGGGCTGACTCGCGATGGACGGTCCATTCTTCGAAACATCGATTGGACGGTTGAAGCCGGCCAGCGATGGGTGGTGCTGGGTCGTAACGGTTGCGGCAAATCTTCGCTGATCCGGATCGGTTCGCTCTATCTCCACCCGAGCAATGGTTCGGTCCGACTGCTCGGGCACGAGCTGGGCCGAACCGATGTGCGCTCACTGCGGCGGCTGGTCGGTGTGGCCAGCAACGGCATGGCTGACATGCTGCGATCGGATCTCACCCCGATAGACGTGGTGATGACAGCCAAGAACGCAGCGCTCGAGCCGTGGTGGCATTCCTACGATGACGCCGATCGGGCCAGAGCCCTCGAATGTCTCGAGCGTATGGGGGTCGGCGGATTCGCCGAACGAAGCTTCGTCTCGATGTCCTCGGGGGAGCGTCAGCGGGTACTTCTTGCCCGCACGCTCATGCCACGACCGGGCATCGTGTTCCTTGATGAACCGACCGCGGGTCTCGACCTCGCTGGCCGCGAGGATCTCGTGGGTGCGCTCGGTGATCTCGCCGGCGATGTCGATGCGCCTGCAACGGTGCTCGTCACCCATAATGTCGAGGAGATCCCCGCAGGGTTCACCCATGTTCTGCTCATCGCGGATGGTGGGGTTCAGCGCTCTGGGCGGATCGAGGAGGTCCTGTCAGCCGAAGAACTCTCCCGGTGCTTCGGTACGCCACTCGAGCTCGAGCATCGTCATGGTCGCTGGTGGGCGTGGGCGAGCCGCGGCACCATCCGGCACGGACAGTAGGCTCAACCCATCAACGCCTCGCTCGGACTTGTCGTCGTCTTGCTGCTGATCCTCGCCAACGGTTTCTTCGTGGCGGCGGAGTTCGCGCTTGTGGCCGTTGACCCGAATCGAGTTGAGTTCTCCGCCGATGCGGGTGGTCGCAGGGCGCGCCTTGCGCGCGGTCTTCTCGGTCGACTCTCGCTCCACTTGTCCGGAGCACAGTTGGGCATCACGGTCACATCGTTGCTGATCGGCATCGTTGCGGAACCCTCGATAGCGCATCTGCTCGAGCCGGTCCTCGAACCCCTTGTGGGTGCGAGAGCCACGGCGGGATTCTCGCTGGCCCTTGCCATCGGTCTGGCCACAGTTGTGCAGATGGTTGTCGGTGAGCTGATTCCGAAAGGACTCGCCATCGCCCGTCCCGAAACCACAACGCTGCTCCTGGCACCCGTGATCCGCATCTACGGCATCGTGTTCGGTCCGCTCATCAAACTGCTCGACAACGCTGCGAACGCTGCTGTGCGGTTGATCGGCATTGAACCGACGGAGGAACTCTCGCGGGTGCGAACGCTGCCTGAGTTGCAGGCGCTCGTGGAAGCCTCTGCCGAGGGAGGCACCCTCGATGTCTCCGCCAGTCAGTTGCTCACCCGGACGATTCGCTTCGACCGCAAAGTTGCCGAGGATGTCTTGATTCCGCGAACTTCCGTCGTGGCTATCCACTATGAAGCCTCGGTCCAGGATCTGGTGGATCTTGCCCTTCGATCGGGTCATTCGAGATTCATCGTCCACGGAGAGGATCTTGACGAGCTGGTCGGCGTGGTCGAGATCCGACGCGTCCATCAGGTGCCGTCGGCTTTGCGGAGCACGACGCCGGTCGGATCGCTCGTGCAGCAGGTCCTCATGGTTCCCGAGAGTCGGGCACTCGACGAATTACTCATCGATCTCCGGGTGGGCGATGCGCAACTCGCCGTGGTGGTTGACGAGTATGGAGGCACGGCTGGAATCGTGACGCTCGAGGACATTCTCGAGGAGATTCTCGGTGAGATCGCTGATGAGCACGACACTGAACCACAGACGTCGAGCCGTGCTACCCGAGCGGGGGAGTGGATGCTCGTTGGCACGCTGCATCCCGATGAAGTCTCCGATGCGACCTCGTTCGAACTTCCCGAGGGTGAGTACGAGACTCTTGCCGGGTTCATGCTTGATCGGCTCGGACATATCCCGGGCACCGGAGAGATTGTCGAGTTCGCGGGCTGGAGCCTTCAAGTGGCATCCATGGACCGGCGTCGTATCGCCATGGTTCGCGTGCAGTCACCGACGTTCGACGGTCCGCGCACCCCGAGCAGTGGCTCTCGGAGTCTTCCAGGGCGAAGGACGGAGCCATGAGCATCTGGCCCTTCATCGCGATCATCGTGCTGCTCGCGATCAATGGGTTCTTCGTGGCGCTGGAGTTCGCACTCGTGGGGTCACGAAGCAGCCGTCTTGAACCAATGGCCGATGATGGCGACCGGTCCGCTGTCCGTGCGCTGGCCGCCATGCGCGAGCTCAGCGTGCAACTGGCCGGGGCTCAACTCGGCATCACGATCGCGTCGCTCCTGCTCGGCCTCATCGCTGAACCGGCAGTTTCCGGACTCCTCGAATCGCCGATCGCGCGTCTACCGAAGCTTCCGTCCGGTTGGGTGCATCCCCTTGCCGCGGTGATCAGTTTGCTCATCGTTGTATTCGCCCACATGGTGCTTGGTGAGATGGTGCCGAAGAACATCACGCTGACTCGTCCGGAGTCCACGCTCCGATTGCTTACCGGGCCGAATCGGGCGTATCTGCTGCTTGCCCGTCCATTCGTTCGGGTGCTCAACTTCGCGGCCAACGCTGGAGTCAGACTTTTTGGGGTCGAGCCGCGCGATGAACTTGCCAGCGCTCACACCACAGCGGAACTCGCGATGCTGGTGAACGCGTCGAAGAACGAAGGAACCATCCCGGACACTGCTGCTCAGATTCTTTCCGGGGTCCTCGATTTCGGTGGTCGCACTGTCGCCACGGCATGCACCCCTCTCGAACGGGTCATCACCGTGTCAGCATCTTCGAGTGCGACCGAGGCTGAGGAACTCGTGCTGGCCAACGACCGGACCCGACTCGTTGTCGTTGGCCGCCGGGGCTTCGAGGACGTCCGAGGATTCCTGCACGCCAAAGACCTCCTGCCGATCAGCCCTGATGCAGCACCGAGCACTCCGGTGTCCTTGCTGATCCGACCGATGCCCGCCGTGGGAAGTTCGACGACCCTCGAATCGGCGCTCGCTGTGATGCGTGAACATCGGGTGCACCTGCTGCGGGTCAATGATGACCACGGTGCGATGGTCGGCATCATCACGCTTGACGACCTGTTGCGTGAACTCCTTGCCGATCTCACGCCGGACCTCGGCGAGGATGCCCGGACAAACCGTTCCGACTCGGGTCCGACACCCTGAGTCGGGCCTGACCGTCTCGGTCAGGCCCCGGTGGCGTGATAGCCGCCATCGACATGAATGACCTCGCCGGTGGTCTGTGGGAACCAATCCGAGAGGAGCGCGACACATGCCCGGGCCACGCCTGGGGCATTGCGCACATCCCAGCCGAGTGGGGCTCGTTCATCCCAGACATCCTCGAATTTCGAGAAACCCGGGATGGATCGTGCCGCGATCGTCTTGATCGGACCGGCCGCCACGAGATTGACGCGGATCTGCTGTGGGCCGAGATAGCGAGCCAGATATCGGGAGGTTGACTCGAATGCCGACTTGGCCACACCCATCCAGTCGTAGGACGGCCACGAGACGGTGTTGTCGAAGTCAAGCCCGACGATCGAACCACCATTGGGCATGAGCGGAGCAACCACGTCAGCGAGGGTCTTGAGTGAATAGGCGGAGATGTTCATTGCGATCGAGACGTCATCCCATGTGGCGTCCATGAACGTGCCGCCGAGACAGACCGAAGGGGCGAAGCCAATCGCATGGAGAGCACCATCGAGGGTCCCCCAACGCTGCTCGAGTTCGTTTCGCAGGGCGGGAACATGGCTGGGATCAGAAACATCGAATTCCAATACGACCGGCTCGGTCGGGAGCTTCCTCGCGCTCTTCTCGGTGTGCTTCATCCCATTGCCGGCACCGGTGAGGATGATCTCGGCACCTTCCTGCTGGGCGAGCGCAGCAACGCCGAAACCGATCGATGCTTCGGTGAGCACTCCGGTGATGAGCAGACGTTTGCCTTCGAGAAGTCCCATGGTTCCTCCTATGGATGTCCTCGAACGATAGGCGTCGCGTGAGCGTGAGCCGGACCGTGTGGGTGATCGACGGCGCCAGTCCACTGTGAGCAAATTACCGATCGGTAACAAAGATTCCCTGATGCGACTACGGTCTCGCTCGTGAAGATCGGAATTCTTGGTGCAACTGGTCCTGCTGGAAGTGGTCTCGGCGTTCGTCTCGCAGTTGCGGGTCACGAGGTCATCCTCGGCTCGCGTTCGGCGGATCGCGCCCAAGAGGTCGTGAACGAACTGAAGAGTCGCTGGTCCGAGCATGACCTCAACCTCTCCGCTGCGGACAACGAAGGCGCGGCGATGGCTGATCTCATCGTGATTGCCACGCCATGGGACGCGGCCTGGACCACTGCCAAGGCGGTCGGCGAACATCTCCATGGCAAGGTCGTTCTCTCCATGGCCAACGCTCTGGTGCGCGTCGGCCACGAGTTCCAGCCGCTTGTCCCGCCACGGGGTTCCGTGGCGGCGAGTGTGCAGGCGGCGGTACCGGACTGTCGTGTGGTTGCCGCTCTTCATCATGTTCCGGCGAAGGAACTCGGCGATCTCGCCCACCCGGTCGAGAGTGATGTTCTGGTCTGCTCCGATCATGCTGATGCCAAGCGGGTCTGCATGGATCTCATCGGCCAGATCCCGGTCATGCGGGTGCTCGATGCCGGCGACCTCACACAGGCCGCGCCGATCGAAGCGTTCACCGCAGTGCTGCTGGAGCTGAACCTTCGTTACAAGACTCGCGTGGCGATCAAGTTCACCGGCAGAAATCTTCCGGAGTAGGTGCTCAGCAACCTCTGTGCGTACCGGTAGCCTGCGTGAGTTCTGAGCCCGGGGATCATCGATGACTGACAACGCCATGTACATGCCATTCGAAGCGGCGGCATCATGATGCATCTGTACGACACCGCCAAGCGGGCCATCGTTCCCTTCGGACCCGGTCCCGTGGTCACGATGTACACGTGCGGAATCACGCCGTACGACGCCACGCATCTTGGGCACGCCGCCACCTATGTCACCTACGACGTCCTTCAGCGACGGCTGCGCGATCTCGGTCACGAGACCCGGTGCGTGCGCAACGTCACCGATGTCGACGACGATCTTCTCCGTAAAGCCCGCGAGCTCGGTGTCCATTATCTCGATCTCGCCGCGGCCGAGACCGCCCGTTTCGACGCTGACATGGTGGCGCTCAATGTCGTCGAATGCTGGAGCGAGCCTCGGGCCACCTCGGCGATCGCCGATATCCGCGGCTTCATCGGCATGGTGCTCGAGCACGGGCACGCCTATGTGAGCGGTGGTTCCGTGTACTTCGATGTCAGCACGGTCGACACCTTCGGGCAGATCTCGCACTACTCCCGCGACGAAATGATCGAACTCGCCCGCGAACATGGCGGCAACCCTGACGATCCCAACAAGCGCGATCCGCTGGATTTCGTGCTTTGGCAACCATCTGCTCCTGATGAACCGGCGTGGGAGTCGCTCTGGGGCCCCGGTCGACCGGGCTGGCATATCGAGTGCTCCGCTCTCGCACTGCGCGAACTGGACACCACAATCGACCTCCATGGCGGAGGTTCCGATCTGATCTTCCCGCATCACGAATGTGAGGCTGCTCAAAGTGAGGCGGCAACCGGTGTTCCGTTTGTTCGGCACTGGATGCATCAGGCCATGGTTCGCATGGACGGCGAGAAGATGTCCAAGTCCCTTGGCAATCTGGTGTTCATCAGCGAGCTCCGCAAGACCTACGACACCCGGGCCATCCGTCTCGGCATCGTGGCGCACCACTACCGCGATTCCTGGTCGTGGAACGACGAGATCATGCCCGCCGCTGCCGGCCGACTCGAAGCTTGGCTCGCCACCGCGTCCGTTGAGGGTGTTGCGGACAGCGACAGTGCTCTCGACGAGGTGAGGGCACGACTCGACGACGATCTCGACACCCCGGGGGCCGTTGCGGCCATCGATGCGGCCGTCGCCCGCGGTGAGAGCGTCGTGCGTGCCGCCGCTCTGCTCGGAGTGTTCCTCGTGGGAGAGCCCACGGTCTGAACCGTTCAGAGGCGCCGGGAACCATCTTGGAACCATCCGGGGTTCATCCGGCCCTCAGGTAACCTCGGCCCCATGTCTGCGCAGATCACGATCACCCTCCCCGATGGTTCCGAGCGTCAACTCGACGAAGGGGCAACCGTCGGCGATCTCGCCGCTTCGATCGGGTCCCGCCTGGCGAAAGCTGCGGTGATCGGTTCGGTGAATGGCACCGAGCGAGATCTCGTCTGGCCGCTCACCGATGGCGATGTCGTCTCGATCATCACCGAGACCGATGATCGCGGGCTCTACACGATCCGTCATTCAACGGCCCATGTGCTGGCGCAGGCCGTGCTCGACCTCTTCCCCGGTGCCACCTTCGCCATCGGTCCGCCGGTTGAGAACGGTTTCTATTACGACTTCGAGCTTCCTGAGGGCGGAACTTTCACCCCAGATGATCTCGAGCGTATCGATACGCGTATGCGCGAGATCATCAAGGAACATCAGCCGTTCATCCGCGACGAGATCCCCGAATCGGCTGCGCTCGAACTCTTCCGGAATCACAAGTACAAGTGCGAGATCATCCGGGGTGCTGCTGACGATCCCATGTCGGCCACCGAGACCGGTCTGGTTCGAACCTACGAGAACCCGCCGAGCTTCATCGACCTCTGTCGTGGGCCCCATGTGCCCGACACCGGCCGACTCGGTCACTTCAAGCTGATGCGAGTCGCCGGCGCCTACTGGCGGGGCGACGAGAAGAACCCGATGCTGCAGCGCATCTATGGCACCGCATGGCCATCCAAGAAGGAACTCGAGGCGTATCTCACCCGTCTCGAGGAGGCCGAGAAGCGCGACCACCGCAAGCTCGGCGTTGAGCTCGACCTGTTCTCGTTCCCCGAGGAGATCGGCTCCGGTCTCGCCGTGTTCCACCCGAAGGGCGGCATCATCCGGCGAATCATGGAGGACTACTCGCGGGTCCGACACGAGCAGGCCGGGTACGAGTTCGTCTACTCACCTCACATCACCAAGTCGAATCTCTTCGAGAAGAGTGGACACCTCGACTGGTACGCCGATGGCATGTACCCCCCGATGGAGTTGGACGGCGGAACCGAGTACTACCTCAAGCCGATGAACTGCCCGTTCCACATCCTCATTTTCGGATCGGGTCAGCGTTCGTACCGCGAACTCCCGCTGCGACTCTTCGAGTTCGGCACGGTGTATCGCTATGAGAAGTCCGGTGTGGTCCAGGGACTCACCCGGGCCCGAGGGTTCGCGCAGGACGACGCTCATATCTTCTGCACCCTTGAGCAGGCTCCGGATGAGCTGGCACGTGCCCTTGACTTCGTGCTCGACCTGCTGCGTGACTACGGACTTGATGACTTCTATGTCGAGCTCTCGACCAAACCCGAGACCAAAGCAGTCGGCACCGATGAGGAGTGGGAGGATGCGATCGAGGTCCTTCGCACCGTGGCGCTCAACAAGGGTATGACGCTGGTGATGGACGAGGGTGGCGGCGCGTTCTACGGTCCGAAGATCTCCGTGCAGGCTCGCGACGCCATCGGCCGTACTTGGCAGATGTCAACCATCCAGCTCGATTTCCAGCTTCCGCAGCGATTCGATCTCAGCTATGTCGGTGCCGACAATGAGCGTCATCGTCCGGTCATGATCCATCGGGCGCTGTTCGGGTCGGTGGAGCGGTTCTTCGCCGTCCTGCTCGAGCATTACGCGGGCGCATTTCCCGCATGGCTGGCTCCGGTACAGGTGCGGGTGCTGCCTGTTCGTGGCGACCACGACGAGTTCGCTCGCGGGTTGGTGAACCAGTTGAAGGCTGCTGGATACCGTGCCGACACGGTTGTGGCCGACGAGCCCCTCGGTGGTCGGATCCGCAAAGCCAAGATGGAGAAGCTTCCCTACGTGCTCGTCGTCGGCGACGACGACGTCGCGAATGACACGGTCGGTGTCAACCCCCGTGGCGGCGATGTCGAGCGTGATGTCTCCATCGAAGCTTTCATCGCTCGTCTCGGCAACGACGTCACGTCCCACGCCTGAGTCATGACCACCCCCGGACTTGATTACCTCTGGGCCGGTTGGCGTCATTCGTACATCACTGCGGTCAGCACCACGGGCGACACCTCTCTCGAGCCTGACGAGACCGGTTCGCTCTTCGAGCGGATCCTTCGTCTTGACGACGATGCTGCGTTCGTCGTGCACCGCGGCGTTACATGTTCGGTTCTGCTCAACGCGTATCCCTACTGCAGCGGACACATGCTCGTGGTGCCCAACAGGGCTGTGGCGGCTCTTGAGGACCTCACGGTCACCGAACGCCACGAGCTCGCCGATCTCACCACGGCGGCAGTC
>Ga0209084_1000469_pt1 | contig 37901 bp, 41 predicted proteins | sample C_130820_MF_Meta_FD_187309 | JGI IMG/M metagenome (GOLD analysis project Ga0209084, IMG submission 187309) | Freshwater microbial communities from Lake Croche, Canada to study carbon cycling - C_130820_MF_MetaG (SPAdes) (version 2) | ecosystem: Environmental > Aquatic > Freshwater > Lake... | reverse complement strand
CGTGCTGACCACCATTAGTGGTAGTGAGCCCAAACTGAACATATTCCCCCTGAACGAGGTACTTGTACTGCTCTGATCCGACTTTGACACCGCTGTGGTGAACAAAAATATCAGAACCTGAACGAGGGCCATCGGTGACCGTAATAAAACCAAAGCCGGCTTGATTGTTAAACCACTTGACTCGCCCAGTAAGACGATCCTGTGATGTAACGAGGGAAGGTGTTTCGCTAGTAGTAGTTGCCATATTCACTTTATGATTTATTATAATGGGTTATCTTTATATTCTTTTGCAATATAAAACATATATTACCACGTTCAATCTTTCATAGAGAGAAGAATGACTGAAACAATCGCAAGAATGATGCCAATAATGGATCTTGTAGTAAATTTATTATTGAATGCAAAAATATCAAAACCAGCTGTTATCAATATTGCAGAAACTTTCAATATGGAATAAATTACAGTAATGTTATTGTCCTTACTCTTCAGTAAAATTGTGTATACAAAAATTAAAACTAGATAAGATATTGATGCTAGTGTCAACCATATACTGTTTTCTGTTTTCAAATAGTATTTTACAAATGGCGCAGGCAATGCGCTAGTAATAGTTCCAATAATAAACCAAAAAATATTTATAAAATTCATATATTGTATTTTTATTATTATTTTTATTATTTTTGAAATTTTTTCATTGTTATCTAACAAATGCCTATGTCTTAACGTTTTGCAATTAAATTCTTATATCTTCTCCAAGCACATTCTGCCTTAACATCACCTATGGTATCCAACAATTCATCAAAATTTTTGGTCTCAACCAATCTAATCTTGATCCTTTCATATTCACCTGTCCCAAAAGTATTTACCTCCATATTTTTCAATTTTGCGTCACTGATTTCTGTCTCATATAACCATAAATCTATTGCCTCATCACATCCTCCTGGAGAAGGATAAATCTTTGAACCAAGCTTCACAAGTTTTGCATCATCTTCATTCACAACAATACCAGTCTCTTCTCTGATCTCATCTAAAACTGGACCCTTCAAACTATGCGTCCTGGCATCCTTCATCCCCGCTGGTATTTCTATCATATGTCTTCCTCCAGCAAACCTTAACTGCTCACAAAGTACAACAACTTGTTTGCCTGTTTCTTTCACAGTGGCTATTATAAGACACGCTACGCACTCACCACGATTAAAAGCGATTGCTGGAAGTCGGTCATTGGTTTTCTTATTTATAACTGTTCCAAATCCCTTGTAAAATCCAAGACGATCTGGCTGTGGTGGTCCAAAGAAGTCCACATCAGTAATAGTGAATTCTTTGAACTCCATTGCAGTAAAATCAAAAGTATCTATCCAAAACCGGAATTTTGGAGAATTCATAATTGGTTCCAAATACGGTTCCAAATGAGAATATGCTGCTTTCAAATGAACTCCCTTATAAATATAACTTTTCTCATCTAGAGACGACTTCTTTTTCATCTCCTCATTCTGCATTTTAACACAACCGTTTGCGGATCCCATTCTGTTCTCTGTTATAATGTAATACTTGTAAAAATGTTTAAAATAATTTCAATTTTTTGTATTCAAATTTATTTACAACCTGCTATAAAATTGTTTAATACTTGGAAGAGATCTTACTAATGATCTTAATTCTTCTGCTTTATCGTCATATTCATTTCTTAAAATTTGAAAACCTCTGATATTTTCTGCATTTTCAGATGCAACAAATGTTTGTTTGTGATCATAGTTATCCATTTTTTCTCTTAATTCTTTCATTTCATTTCTTAATTCTTTTTCTTTTTTATTCAACTCTCTTAGTCTATCTTGTATTTTTTGTTCTTTGGTTTGAGAAAAATGACTGGCTTTTGATTCCAAATAAGAAGTTGATCCTTTAGCCTTATTGTTTTTGGTTTTATTTGACCTTTTGACTTTCCTTTTAGTTGTTGTTCTTTGTTGTTTTATTAATCCTTTTATTATTTTTGTAGTGTCTGGTCTTTGGCATAATATAAATATTTAAGATATTATAATTTATTCAAAAATAAATTTTTCAAATATTCATAATTTGGTCGTTCATAAAATCCTAGTCTTCTGCAATAAGTCAAATAACTCTTCAAAAAATCTGGTAAATTTTGTTTTAGAAGATTTATTTTTTGTTCTATTATTTGCTCGTGATTTTGACAATGAGACCAAGGTAATTCACCACTTTTCAATAGTAGAAACAAGATAATATAACCAACCGACTCCAGATCATCACGTCTGGATGGTTCTATTCCCTGATGCACATTCACGCTAATATAATTCGCCGTCCCTAATGGCGATCTTTCAGTGCGTTCTTTTATATGACTTCCTTCCTCTGTCTTCCATTTTTTAGACAGTCCAAAGTCAATCAAATATAGTTCCTCCTCTTTTAATAAAAAGTTGTCCGGTTTAATATCCCTATGTATTATCCCCTTCGAATGGATAAATTCCAACCTTTCTACCATTTTTCTACTTAGTAATTTTATATGGAAGAGAGAAAAAAGATTTGAATTAGGGTCCTTTTGGTATGTAGGGGGCGTTTTTTTAAGGGCTGTCAAAGAAGGTCCTAGCAAGGTCAACGCCATAAAGAATTTGTCATCTTGAATGCCAAACCATTTCACTTGTGGAAAACCAGGCTGATTGTCCAAGTGCTGATAGATCTTCGTCTCGTGTTTCAGCATTTTGAATTCGGAATCTGTTGGCTCGGATTTAATAGCGGTCTTCTCTCTACTCCGTATGTTTTCTGCTTCATAAATTTGTCCGAAAGCCCCTTCTCCAATCGGTTTCAAGAGTTTGTATTTGTTTGCAATAATCATTGGATTTAAGATTTTGATTTAAATATTAACGAAATATCTAAGTTAATAATAATATCTATAATATGTCTGAAATTATTTTGGATCATGACAAGTTTATGAAAAGGGCTTCCACATTAGCAGAACTCGGAATAAAACGTGGTGCTGGACCTTTTGGATGCGTTATTGTTCAAAAGTCTAATGGAGAGATAGTAGGCGAAGCCCATAATATGGTCACGCTTAGAAATGACCCATCACTACACGCAGAAATTATGGCAATTAGTCACGCGTGTCATTTTTTAGACAAGATTGAATTGTCTGACTGCATTTTGTATACAAGTTGTGAACCTTGTCCAATGTGTTTGTCGGCTATTTATTGGGCCCATATTGATGCTGTTTATTATGGGAACTCTGCAGAAGATGCTGCTGCTATTGGATTTGATGATAAGTTCATTTATGATGAGTTTGCAAAACCGAAGGAAGAGAGAAAGATTAAGATTACTCAAATTGGGACCGAAGACGCGGCTCTTGCGTTTAGACAATGGGATGAAAAAGAAGATAAAGTCCCTTATTAATTTTTTTGTTTATACTATATAAATGAGTTGGAAAAAGTGGAAAAGTTGCAAAACTTTAAAATCTTGTTGGCCATTATTCAAAAAGAAAAAGTTATCATCTAATCAATTCCTGTTAGATTCCGAAAACGAAGAAATAACACCATTAGTTCTTTTAGATGAGACTCTTAACATTGAAGAAGATAATACTGTTACTATTGCTTTTGACGATGTTGTTAGATCAGACTCTGGTAATAAACATTTATTGGCAGATTACGGCAATCCTCGGAAAAATAAAAAGAAAATTCTTCAATTGTCTAATTTTGGTTATACAAGTTCAGGGGCTTGGAGAAATGACGATTTTGGACCCGACCCTAATTTTGATCCCCCTAAAAAAATAACTCTTTGTGATAAAGTAGGCAATTGTTTTCGCGGAACCTTAAAAAATTTTGGTCTAATAAAAGAAAAAGGAAAAGGAATTAATAGAAAAAAAAGTTTAAAATACAAAGTTTATAAGTTGAAAAAAAATATTGCGTCAAATCATAGAAAAACCAAAAATCATAAAAAACATTCTAGAAGATTAAAACATACTCAAAAGAAACATTAAAAAACAAATATAGAAACATTTTTCTATATTTATATAACATTATGGTATTCCACTGTCCTTTAACATATCCTGCATCCAATGAAGAAACATATCAAAGTCATTTTAATATGTTCCCTTATCCATTAAGTCCATTTCAAAAATTTGCGATTCAAGGTATAGTTGAAGGAAATCACGTCCTAGTGACTGCTCACACAGGATCTGGAAAATCTACACCGTTTGAATTCGCAGCCGAGCATTTCCACCAGTTAGGAAAGAAGATTATTTATTGTAGTCCTATCAAGGCCCTCAGTAATCAGAAATTTTATGATTTCACTCAACGTTACCCTCATATTAGTGTGGGAATTGTGACAGGTGATATTCGTGTCAATCAAGAAGCATCATTACTCATTGTGACAACTGAAATCCTCCATAATGTTCTATTCTTGAAGAAACATAAGGCCAATAATACAAATGGGGAGACTGTGTCAAATTGTGTGAACAGCGCGTCATCACTATTGTCATTTGATATGGACTTTGACAATGAACTCGGTTGCGTCGTTTTTGACGAGTTCCATTATATTAACGACCCTGATCGTGGTTCAATATGGGAGAACTCTATTATGATGCTCCCACTTCATATTCAGATTCTGATGTTGTCGGCCACTTTGGACGCCCCGCATAAGGTCGCCAATTGGATTGAAGGACGCGATTATAACTGCAAATATGGTAAGAAGGTGTATATTGCAAGTACAAGTCATCGCGAGGTCCCGTTGCAACATTATTCCTTCATAACTGTAAACCAAGGTATTTTCAAGGCTGTTAAGAAAGACGAAGCATTATGCAAAGACATTAAAGACTCTACCAACTGTTTGACATTGTTACAAAATGAGAAAGGGACTTTTAATGAGGTTGCTTATCATAAAATGAAGAAGATGTTGAAGCTGTTCTCGGACAAACAAGTGTGGGTCAAAAGGCAGCACGTGATCAATAATGTATGCAAGCATTTAGTGGACAACGGTCTTTTACCAGCTATTTGTTTCGTCTTGAGCAGGAAACAACTAGAAAAATGTGCCAAAGAAGTCACGGTGGTCTTATTGGAAGACGATAGTAAGGTGCCTTATATTGCACGTATGGAGGCAGAGACCATTTTGCGTAAGCTCCTCAATTATAAGGAATACTTTGAACTGCCTGAATTTTCGGAATTAGTTAGCCTCTTGGAAAAAGGCATCGCCATTCACCACGCGGGTATGATCAGTGTTTTTCGCGAGATCGTAGAGCTTTTCTTATCAAAAGGATATGTTAAGGTGTTGTTTTGCACGGAGACCTTCGCCCTTGGCGTAAATTTTCCTATTAAAACTGTCTTGTTCACAAGCGATTCCAAATTTGATGGCAATTCAATGCGGACATTATGGTCTCACGAGTATACACAAATGGCTGGCCGTGCTGGGCGTCGTGGTCACGATAAAGTCGGCACTGTAATCCATCTTAATAATTTGTTCGGAGATACAGAACTGACATCCTATAAAAATATGATGCGTGGAATCCCGCAAACACTTGTATCAAAATTCAAGATTTCATATAACTTGATTCTGAATCTGATTGATATTGGTTCGGATGATTACTTGAAGTTCTGTGAAAATAGTATGATCCAAGACGATATTTTGACGAAAAAGGGTGGGCTCTATAGGGAACTTGCTGAATTGGAAGAACGTCTTATGAAACAAGATTTGAGTATGGCTAGTATGCGCACTTCGCGCCCTGATGTTGAAAGATTGTTACAACTGGAGTCATCTCTTCAAATGGCCTCTAACAAGAAGAAGAAGGAAATGATTAGAGAAATTCAGGGTCTGAAAGATTCTTTTAAATTTATTGAATCTGATAAACAACAGCTCATCAAATACAATGGCGTTTTGGCTGATATTTCACGCGTTAAAAAAGAATATTATGACATTGAACAAGTATTGAATAACAATATTCAGGTCATTCTTGGTTACTTGACAGGAAGTGGCTATATTACAAAATTAGATGAAGGGAGCTATATTTTGACACCTCTTGGATTTGTATCTACACACTTGAAGGAAGTACATTGCCTTGTTTTCGGGAAAATGATACACGAAGGAACTCTAGACAGGCTTTCTAGTAGACAACTAGTTGCGTTGTTCAGTTGTTTTACCAATATTTCGGTGGCCGACGAGTTCAAGGCACATAGGCCAAAATGTGCCGATAATTTGGTGAAAGAATTGGTCATTAAAGTGAAAGATGAATTTGAGAAATGCCAGAACTTTGAAACAGAAAGCCAGATTAATACAGGCATTGATTATGAGATGCATTATGATCTGCTGGAATATATGGGTCACTGGTGTGATGCAAGTTCAGTAGAAGAATGTAAATATATGTTACAGCAGCTGGAATTGGGGAAAGGGATCTTTTTGGGTGAATTTGTCAAGGCTGTCTTAAAAATCAATAATATTTCGGGGGAAATGGAGAAAATTGCCGAAAGCATTGGAAATATGGAATTTTTGAGTAGGCTTCGGGAAATTAGCGGATTGACTCTTAAATTTGTGGCTACTACACAGTCACTTTATATTTGAGAGTTATTAAAGATATGTATAAACAAAAATGGCACATCCAGAACCTCCTCCACCGCCTCTACATGTTGTTGAAGTAAGTGATCCTCCACCTCCACCTCCACCACCACCATAGCCACCACCTCCTCCGCCTCCTCCACCTCCACTACCTTCACCAGTTCCTCCTCCTCCTCCTCCAATTGCAGTACTATTACCGCCTCTTGCACCATTTATTCCGCCTCCGCCACCACCATAAATGTTACTACTTCCAGAAAAACCATCACTACCACCAGCGCCTCCACTAGTAACATTATTAATTCCTCCGCCAGTTCCACCATTTGAATCAATACCGTTAGACCCTGCTTTTCCACATCCTCCGCCTCCTCCGGATCCACCAATTCCGCCACCAGCATTAGCACCTGAACCTCCTCCACCTCCATAATAATAACCTGTAAAATTATTTAAAGTACCATCTTGACCTGCTGTAGCAACGGTTCCATTACTTGATAATAATGTTAATGATAAAGTTGAAGATGCTGATGTTGTAATAGTATTTGATGAACCAACTGTTACATTTATTGTTGCTCCAGATGTAAGATCAAGTGAACCAGACATTGGGTAATAAATAACTCCGCCGCCATTTCCACCAAGTCCTCTTGAACTACCACTATTGTTTGCTCCGTTACTACCTCCTCCTACCAAAAATAATTGGTAAACTTTTATACTAGAATTCACTGTTATTGTATAATTTCCTCCTGGACTATCTAAAATAACTACATTATAACCATTAATAAGAGTATCAGAATACGTTCCTTCATTAGTAGAACTTATTGTAATAGCGGGAATAGGTGCGAAAATTTGTGATAAGTCAAACACATCATAACTTGGATTAGTATAAATTTTACCAGTTTGGCCGACCAACGAACACGCTGCAAGTTTTGTTCCATCTGATGATGATGTTACTGCTTTAAAATCTGTACCAGATATAGTTGCCTGAATCCAAATATCTCCATAATTATTTGACGTCCAAATATTAGTTGCTTCACAAGCTGCAAGTTTTGATCCATCTAATGATGATGTTATTGATTTCCAATTTTTATTAGGTAATGATAAATTTCTAGTCCATGTAACTCCACTGTCAGATGAAGTTAAAATATAAGCTGTATTACATACTGCAAGTTTTGATCCATCTGATGATGATGTTATTGATTTTAAATCAGAATAAGAAATAGTTTGTTTGGTCCAGTTAATTCCAGAATCAGTTGAAGTATAAAGACTAATTCCACAAATTGCAAGTTTTGTTCCATCTGATGATGATGTTATTGATGTAAAGTTTGAATCTTGTGACTGATAACTAACTCTTAAACCCCAGCTATTTCCACCATCATCTGAAGTATAAATATCAGTTTCTGTACAAGCTGCAAGTTTTGTTCCATCTGATGATGATGTTATTGATTTCCACAACCCTACAGGCGCGGATGATGCAGTGAAGCTGTTTCCACTATTTTCTGAAATCCAAATGTTATTTTGAACGCTAATACTTCCAGTTGTTGCAAGTTTTGTTCCGTCTGATGATGATGTTATTGATAATAAAGCAGTACTATTAGGTCTTACTGTATATGAAGTCCAGTTTGTCCCATCATTAGATTCAACTAAGGTCCAAACATATCCATCACTTGTACAAGCTGCAAGTTTTTTTCCGTCATATGATGTTGTTATTGCAGTCCAATAACCATTACTAGGTATAATACTACTCCATACTGGTCCTATAGTTTTTGTATAATAACCTACTGTATTCGCTTTAGTAGGTCCTGTAAATAATGCAAAACTGTTTCCTATATCAGCACCGGTTGATAATTTGTATCCTGTTTCTATATTACTAATTCCTGATTGGAATATACTTGCTAAGTCCGTATTTGAATAATCGGATTCACTAGTTTCGTATCCTGTTGGAGCTGAACCAGTATATAAAACTATAATTATACCGGAACCACCTGTTCCACCACTTGCAAAACTACCATTCATTTGACCACCACCTCCACCACCACCTCCTGTATTTTGACCACCATTTCCTCCTGCTCCAGAACCTCCATTACTAGGGGAGGAGTGTGTATTTCCTTGATTGCCTCCACCTGTACCACCTGTTACACCTGAACCACCGTTTCCTCCATCACCAGCAAAAACGTAATATCCTCCAGCTCCTCCACCTCCTCCTCCTCCACCATAATTACTATTTGTTCCAGAAAATCCGTTTCCTCTATCAGCTGTATTTCTCGCACCACCTGCACCACCTGTTAATGTTGATGTTGATGATATTCCTCCACCTGCACCACCTGGAGTAGGATTATTCTCACCACCACTATAAATGTTTGCACCATTTCCACCACATCCTCCACCACCTCCTAATAGAGTGCCAGACGAATTTCCTCCAGAACCACCATAGTATAAACTATTTAATAGTAAGGTTCCTTGAACTGGACTAGTAGTTGAAGATGAACTTATTCCTCCTGCTGCACTAGTATTAATGCCGGTTCCAGTAAAAGTTGTTGCGTTTCCAGATTGACCTGCTGTTCCACCTAGTCCAACGCTAAAAGTATAAGAATCACCACCAACTATGTTTATATCAGTGTTTTGAAATACACTACCTCCTAAACCAGGCACACCTACATTAGCTGGTGCTCCTCCGCCACCACCTACTAAAAAGACACTTTTTATTGTCATATTAGTTGTGGTTGTTAATGTAGCTTCAGTTCCAGCAGTAATATATATTACATTATAATTTGGAATAGTTGGGAATTGATCTGATATCCCACCAGTATTATATGATGCGTCTGTACCACTTATTGTAAAAGGCAAACTCATTATAATATATTCAAGCTTTTTATAATACTAAATCATTTTGAAAAACTATTTCAAGAAATCTCCTTAAAATGTCCTACGACTATTTGATGTATGGTGCAACCATTTTGTATCTAATAGTTATTTCCCCGAACTCTACGCCAACTATATCAACAAAAATGCAAATGCCTACAATGTCCCCCGAAAAAGTCATTATGTTATCTGCCACTTCTCTCGCTCTTTCTTATTCAGTGGCCACAGAGAACAACGCCTTAATGATCAACTATGCCCCGAATGTAGCCCTTCATATCATCTCACTTTTGATGCGACTTTACTACGCATATATGACCAAATATCGTCAGCAATTTTCGGACGTAGAATCGGAAACAGATGATGCCGAGGTCGGCCCACAGATTTGGAAGCCAATTGTGACCATAATGGTGCCATATAGTCTGTCAACAGAGCTTGGAAACCAAATGACTTCTGGTCTAAAACCCCTTAAAATCTTATGAAAACATCAAAATATTGAGTTTTTTTCGGTCCAAAAAGTCGAAAGGATTTTGCTTTTTGGACAAAAATAAATGTCCAAAATCGGCCATGGGATTTGGAGTTTTAAAAGCCGTTTTTATGAAAATGCGTTCGTGACCATAATGCTCTAATTTTCATTTTTGAAAAAACAGTTTGTGAGCATAACTGAAAATTATATTTTTTGGGAAAAGGGTTTAGGAACTTTTTCTATTTCCAATATATGGCAATGATGGAAGGATCCGGTGGTGCCAAAAGTACCCATAGATTCACTTGTGTAAGTTGTGACTTCCGATGCTGTAAAAAATCTCTATATGTTCGTCATTTGACAACCGTTAAACATTCACTTAGTCACAATGGAAATGGTTTGGAAATAATGGATAAGGTACAAAGTATCCAAAAACCTAAACCTACGTACATTTGCGAGTGCAAAAAAATATACAGCACAAATTCTGGCTTATGGAAACACAAGCAAAAATGCAAACCAGTAAAAGAACCTAATACTGAAGAATCTGTTGACTCAAACAACAACCCTAAGAAATATGAAGAACTTATTATGAATTTATTGACCCAAAATATTGAACTTCAGAAACAAGTGATTGAATTATGTAAAGAAAAATCCATAACAGTGAATAATACAACAAATAATAACCAGAAATTCAATATGAACTTCTTCTTGAACGAGCAATGTAAGGATGCATTGGATATTATGGACTTCGTTAATTCATTGCAGCTCAATCTATCAGATTTAGAACATACAGGGAATGTTGGATATGTGAAAGGTGTAAGTGATATATTCTTAAGAGGTCTAAGGGAATTGGATGTTTATAAACGACCTATTCATTGCAGCGATCTTAAACGAGAAGTAATGTATGTAAAAGACAATGATGTCTGGGAAAAAGATGAAGATAAGAAGAAAATGAAAAAGGCGATCCATTATATTGCCGGACGGAATTTCAAACAAATTCATGAATGGATGGACAAAAATCCGGACGCAAGAGATATTAAAACAAAAAAACATAATCAATATATGACTATTGTTAATAAATGTACAGGCGGTTTTGACGCAGAAGAAGACGATATTCTTTTTAATAAGGTGATAACCAATGTGGCAAAAGAAGTTTTAATTGAAAAACAGTGATTTATGGTATCACTTCAAAAATAGTGATTTTTTCGGTCCAAAAAGTCATTCCGTTTTTGCTTTTTGGACAAAAATAAATGTCCAAAATCGGTCATGGCAATTGGATCCTTGGGGTACTTTTTCTTGATTTTTCGTTTGTGACCATAATGCTCTAATTTTCATTTTTGAAAAAACAGTTTGTGAGCATAACTGAAAATTATATTTTTTGTGAAAAGGGTTTAGGAATAATGTCTGGTTCAATATTATGCGAACGCCCTTGCAGAATTTGCAGAATTCTAAACTATCGTGTGGGAAAATCCAATACACTTGTAAAATTTGCGACTATACTACATCACGTAAAAGTAGTATGGCGTCACATAATCAATCAAAGAGGCACACTTTGAACGCTTTGAACGATGTTCACATAATTGTGAACGAAAATTATGCAAAACATTCGTGTAAAAACTGTGATAAGGTATATAAAAATCGTAATGGTTTATGGTATCATAATAAAAGTTGCCTGCCAATTAAAGAATCAGAACCAGAACCAGAACCCGCATACCTCCCTCCAGCCACCGATGCGTTGTTGGCTCCCGAGAATTTTATGAATGTAAATGTTATTTATGAATTGATCAAACAGAACAACGAGTTTAAAACCTTATTGGTGGAACAGAATAATAAGATAATGGAGTTGGCGAAGGAGAAGTCAATGACGGTCAATAACAATAATAATACTATCAATAACAACCAGAAATTCAATATGAACTTCTTCTTGAACGAGCAATGCAAAGATGCGCTGGATATTATGGACTTCGTGAATTCATTACAGCTTAATCTAGCAGATTTAGAACATACAGGAAATGTTGGGTATGTGAAGGGAGTTAGCGATATATTCTTAAGGGGATTAAGGGAATTAGACGTTTATAAGCGCCCGATTCATTGTAGTGACTTGAAGCGCGAAGTAATGTATGTGAAGGATAATAATGTTTGGGAGAAAGACGAGGATAAGAAAAAGATGAAGAAGGCGGTCCATTATATTGCAGGGCGTAATTTCAAACAAATTCACGAATGGATGGATCAAAATCCCGACTCTAGAGATGTTAAAACCAAGAAGCACAATCAATATATGACTATTGTTAATAAATGCACAGGTGGGTTTGATGCGGAAGAGGATGATGTGTTGTTCAATAAAGTGATTGCGAATGTGGCGAAGGAGGTAGTGATTGAAAAATAAATCCACCTTTAGGAAAGGTGGAGCCAAACCCAGCCAAATGTTTTGTTCAACTTTTTTGAAAAGTTGAGGTGGAGCCAAATATATCTGGAATGTTTTGTTCAACTTTTTTGAAAAGTTGATGTGGATCCAAATATATCTGGAATGTTTTGCTCAACTTTTTTGAAAAGTTGATGTGGATCCAAATATATATATGGAATATTTTGCTCAACTTTTTAAAAAAGTTGAGTAAATAATGTAGTTTGTTATTTTATGGAAAAGTTACCTTATTGTTTTTACAGTAGTTTCATATTTTTAGTGAATGTTTTTATTGCAGCGCATTACAAATATTATATTTATTCGTGGCTCTTTTTAGCTTTATTTATCACTTCGGTTATTTACCATTGTGATTACAGTAATATGACTGCCAAGTTTATAGACAGAATTGCCATTGCGATCGTCGTCATTTATGGGGGCTACTTATTTTATACAAAACTTATTATAAAAAATGACACCATACCAATAACAAAAATACCATTTGTCATATTAATACTCACTACATTCTTTGCAACGATTTATTTGTATTGTTATGGTAATATTACAAAACAATATTGTTTTTGCGAAGATGTTAGTCAAGCGTATTTATGGCATTCATTATTGCATTTATGTGGTTCTTTCGGTCATGTTTGTATTGTATTGTTATAATTCTCATTGTCTTCTTCTATTCCTCTTGGTATTCTTCAACTTCTTGGACTTTTTGGAGCGGCGCTTTCTAGTGCCTTTTTTAAAGCCAGAAGCCTTTGCAACGTGGGCTTGAATTCGGCGAATCATATTTGCCCGGCCTTTTTGCGCTGCAAAATGGAGCGCATTTTTACCAGTGGATGTCAACTTAAATGGATTCGCACCTTGAGTCAATAGTTGATCTACAAAGGCAGCATCATTTCTATTTATGGCTAAAAATAAAGGAGTAAACCCTTCAGAGTTTTCTAAATTCAGGTCAGCTCCGGCATTTAGAAGAAGCTGTAAAAGTCCAGGTTGATTTTTACTAATAGCATAATGGATTGCACCATTTTCGTCATTATCTTGTGCATTTAGATTTGCACCTCTTTCAATTAGAAGTTTGGTAATAGGTTCATTTTTGGTAAAAACCGCTGCAATTAATGGAGTCTTTTCGGCATCAGTGATTGATTCAATGTTTGCGCCATTATCCAATAATTGTTTTACTAAATTGACATTTCCAGATTTAATTGCACGAAATAATTCTTGAGAGCTCATATATTATGTTGTAAAATATATTTTATTTTTTGGTAAAATATCTTTTTAATATTTGAAGGTTTATCTTCTAGATCTTTCTGATTTTTTGTTTCTTGATATTCTTTGCCTTTTTAGTTTTCTTAGTCTTTTTAGTTTTTTTATATTTGATAATATTTTTTGTCTTTTTTCTTTTGTTCAACTTTTTAGTATTATTCTTTTTATACATTTTTCTATGTTTGATACTCTTTCTTGCTCCACCTCCTCGTCCGATACGAGCATAAGGCGGAACATTTTGTTGTGCTACTGCAACCAAAAATTGTGCAGCCATATTCGTCCCTCTATCAAATACCCACTTTCCAATATTTATACCTTTTTCTCTTTGAGATTCTTCTGAAAGAATTGTTAAAATTTGTTGAAATTGTTCTTGATTTGATCTTTGATAATCAGTTATTAATCTCTCAAACATTTCTGGAGTTGGACAGATTCCTTCTATTTCATATAGTCTAACTAAAACAGCGTTAAATTGTGAACTGAATTCTGTTGCAACTCCAGTTAGTTGTGAACTGAATTCTGTTGCAACTCCAGTTAGTTGTGAACTGAATTCTGTTGCAACTCCAGTTAGTTGTGAACTGGAAGCTGCTGCTTGCAATTTAAAATCTTCTGCTAGTCTTATCAATTGTGGTAATATTACTGCAACAATTCTTTCAATATCAGAGCTTGTTGTACGTCGTGCATTTTCAATAGCATCTGCTGTTGTAACTCCAGCATTTTCAATAGCCATTGATGTTAATTCTCCAGCATTTTCAATAGCCCTTGATGTTGTAACTCCAGCATTTTCAATAGCAGATGCTGCAATAGCTGCTGCTTCCTGAATTTTTTCCTGGGCGCCTTGAAGTAATTTTAGTAAAGGTGCTAACTTTTCAGATACTTCTAGGCCAAATTTTGAAATTATATATTCAAGAAAATTTGCAAGAGATACTAGAGATATTTCTGAAATTGCATTTACTAAACGGTTATAACCTTCATCTAAAGCTTGGTTAAATGTTAGACCTGTTGTACATAATACAGGAATTGAAAGGGGGTATGTAAATAACTCAAATATTATTCCAGTATTATCTATTTTAAATAAAATAAACCGAAAAATACCTAATAAAATAAGAAAAATAACAAATTCAAAAATATATATTGGTTTATCAATTTCAATTCCTGCGTATCCAGCTAAATTAGGAGTTAACTGAAGAAAATATTTTAAAAATGTACTCGCTATACGCATATAAAATCTAGTTAACGTTTCATAAATATATTTTATTTTTTCATTTGTATCTTCTTCAGTAAGTTTTCTTAAATTTTTTAAACTTGTTAATGTAGCTGCTGTAGTAATTCCACAAACAATTAGTAGTATAAAATTAATAGTTAACACAGTTAAATCATAAAGAGAACTGGCACTAAGTAGTTCTGAACCTTCTCTTTCAACTTGACTATACATATCAGCGATACGTCCTATATCAGCGATACGTCCTTTAAAAATTCTGAAAGATTTTTCTACAGTTACTAATGCTTTTTCTTCTTCTTCTGGACTAATTTCTTCTCTTTCTAGTTTACATTCTCTTGAAGTACAACATCTAACAAATGCATCTATTAAAGGAGATTTAAGTATACTTGGTATTAAAATGGTTCTTATAAATTGATTAGGATCTGAAATTATTCTTTTCTTATTTCTTGAAAAAACATAATAAGCTCTTGATGTTATGTTATCGTTATAGTTTTCTAAATTAACTTTTTGATTATCTTCTAATTTAACCCAACAATTATATAAATTATCAACTTCATTCTCATCAAGTTCTATAGCGCGAGTTCCGGTTTTTAGTTTAGTTATTGTAATTTGCAACTTTTGTCCAGGTGTTTCAGCCATTTATCTATATAAAACAATAATATTATTTTAGTTAGAGTTTAAAAAAATAGTATAACTATACTTATAATGTCAGAAAACGGAGGCCTTTCTAAACAAATTATTTCCGGTTTTGAAAACCGTCAAGCCTTCTTAGATCTTCTTAAGGTGAATCCTGGTCTTGTCATAATTAAACTCGGTGCCACTTGGTGTGGTCCTTGTAAGCAAATCGCACATATTGTGGAGGCTTTTTTCGCCAGTTCTCCTAAAAATGTTATATGCGCCGACATTGATGTGGACGAATCCATTGACTTATACGCCTACTTAAAACAACGCAGAATGGTCAACGGCATACCAGTTATGCTAATGTATAAGAAAGGTAACCACGATTTTGCACCTGACGATTCAGTCACAGGAGCGAACCCAGCGGATTTAGACGCTTTTTTCAAGCGTTGTGGGCTCCACCTTTTGGCGTTAGAAAAGGCCGAAGCCCTTCTCAATGTACCAAAATAAAATAATCTAATTGTAATATAAGACAATAAAATGAGCGAATCAACTGCAGAACAACCAATAGGTGAAATAGTTGAATTAACTAGAGAATTATTAGTTAAAATTGTAGATGGATATGGACCGAAAGGTTTTATTTTTCCAAAATATGTAATCACAAATCATGAGTATCCATTAAAAACACATGACGGACCAGATATTATAATAAGAAAAAATTCTTCGGGCTTGACAATTCCTTTGGCAGGTGAAGAAGGTATATATGAAGTTGGTAATGGTTCTAGGTATAAACTTTCTGATAATTTAGTATTTGTTAATGATAAAGTATATTTCAATAGTCTTGATCCAAAAAACCAACTACTTTATTATATACCATTTGATCAATCAACAAATGTTGATAGATTTACAAGAAAACAATTAAAGAAACTCGAAGAAAAGTTTAACAGGTATTTACTAAAAAGAAAAAGTAGACTCATTTCAAATACTAATACACTACCTGGTACTTATAGACAATCTGATAATACTGGTATTAGAAAAAAGGTAACAGTTATAAGACCATTAACTGCATCAAGATATGCATCAAGTGAACCAACAGGAGGAAGAAAAACAAGAAGATCCAAGAAATCCAACAAAAGAAAAATCTATAAAAGAAAAACCAATAAAAGAAAAATTAGCAAAAAGAAATCAAGAAAATCCAAGAAATAAGTTCATATAATCAATAAAAATCAATATATTAATTATATGAGCAAACAAAACCAATCCAAAACCCAAACATTAGACTTAGATATAGACAACTATGAACTAGAAGATATATTAGATCTCTTCAAGATTTATAGCACAGATTTCACAGAAGCCGATCTAAAGAAAGCCAAGCAAATGGTCTTGAAAACACATCCAGACAAATCCAAATTACCACCAGAATATTTCCTCTTTTTCTCCAAGGCCTATAAAACGCTGCATTCCATTTGGGAATTTAGGAGGCAATCCGAAAAAACCCCATCCAATGAAAACACAGAATATTCCGAAATTGTGGTTTCAGAAGAAGAACAAAAACAACTCTTGGATCAATTCTTTGATAAAAACCAGAAACTCAAGAAGGCAAAGAATTTCAATAATTGGTTCAACAAGGAATTTGAGAGAAATAAAGTAACAACAGAAGCGCAAGAAAAAGGTTATGGGGATTGGCTGAAATCGGAGGAGAACCCATTTCAAGACTTCGGAAGCACATCGGAAGCAAATATGGGCGCCGATTTTGCGCGCCTGAAAAAGGAGGTCCGTGCAGTAACAGTGTTTCAGGACGTCCAGGACCTGACCAATTATGGTAACAGAAGTGGAGCATCATATGCGGATTTGTCCACGTGTGCACCACAACAATACAATTCAGATTTGTTTAGCTCATTGCAGTATCAAGACTTGCACCAAGCACACACAGAGAGTGTTATTCCAGTGACAGAAGAGGACTACGATAATGTCCCGAAGTTTGACTCGGTGAATCAATATATGAATTATAGGGATGGTCAAGCACAGCAATTCAAGCCACTATCAGAACAACAATCATTAGAATATTTGAGGAACAGAGAGAAAACAGAGGGGAAAGATGCAGTAAGACGTGCATATGATTTAGCGAAGCAGACGGAAGAGGCACAAAAGAAACAGCAAGGATTTTGGAGCAATATTCAGCTATTACGCAACAAATAATTTAATATTTCTGTAATATATTATGGCACCAAAATCAAAATTAATAAAGGATTCAAGTAGCGCCAATATTATTTTATTGTTTGGGTTATTTCTTGTAGCGGCCTTTTTATATAACAAGTATCAAACAAAGCAGGACAAATTGATAACTACAAATGATTACGATGCGATCCGCAAGTACTTGTTAAACGATCCATTGACAGACGGGGATTTAGCCAATATAAAGAAGCCGATTTTGTGGATCCCAGTGGTCTATGAATACAATGCCCGCGATTGGCTCTCCTTTGGAAGCCGCAGTAGCTTTGACTTGAATCAGCCTTATTTGTATTTGACTGTGCGCAGTATCATTGCCCAGTGCTCGGATTCGTTCCATATTTGTCTAGTAGACGATAAGTCACTCAGCAAATTATTGCCAGGGTGGCGTATCAAAATGGACAAGGTCAGTGGATCCACGATTGAATATGCCAGGCAACTAGGAAACGCCAGACTTCTTTACGAATATGGAGGGCTTATTGTGCCGCCAAGTTTTTTGTGTATGCGCGACCTCATTACCCTCTACCAAATGGCTGAAAATAACAACAAGATGATCATTGCTGAAACGGTGAATCGTAACATTACTTCAACGACCAGCGAGTTTTTCCCGAATATGAATTTTATGGGGGCGCCAAAGGGTAACGAGAATGTGAAGGAGCTCGTGGAATTTATTGAACGCACAATGAAGAAGGATTATACTGCAGCAGCGGAATTCTTGGGCGAGTTTGACCGTTGGTGTGAATATCGTGTTAGGAAGAGGCAGATCATCAAGATAGATGGTAAGCTTATTGGAACGAAAGATATGAATGATGAGATGGTGTTAATAGACAATTTGTTGACCAATGATTATATTGATTTCTATGCAGAGGCTTATGGTATTTATATACCAGCGGATGAGATCTTGAATCGCAGACATTATGAGTGGTTTGCCAGAATGAGCCAAGAGCAGGTCTTGACTGGACGCGTGATTATTTGCAAGTATATTTTGTTGGCTACAGCGCCGGATGCGAAGATGGGCGTGATTGAACCAATGAAAAACAAACCAGATTGGGTGTCATTCTGGAAAGTTCCCAGCGGGGCACCAGTATGGGGCCTTAAAGGAGAATATATGCCAGATAATTCAATCCAAATGAGTTATCCTGCAAATTAAAATATTTAGAAAAATGCGTATTTTTATTATTGTAATAAAAATATGTTTTTGTTATTCAACAAATTCAAAAAATATTATTTTTATAATAATTGTAAAATTTTAAAGATTATAAAAATAATAATATTTTAATATATTATAAAATGGTTGCTGTTTACGAACTTAATAGTAATAGAAATTACATTGGTGCGCCTTTTGATTACAATGGCAGAAAAATTGCTTACAGTGGGCAAACGCAGCAGGGCGAAACAACAGATTGGAGAGGAAATAGAATAAGAGACACAAAATATATTTTCAATGATGTGGAAACTGGTGAATCTGTACTTTTTACAGATAAACAAGTCGCAAATTTTGTTCCAGTTCTTTTCACAGCGAAAGTTACAATGGGTGGTAGAATGATGAGGCGTCAAAGAAGTCAAAGAAGAGGTCATCAACAAAGACGCCAAAGAACTCAAAGACGCCAAAGAAGTCAAAGAAGAGGTCGTAAACAAAGACGCCAAAGAACTCAAAGACGCCATTAAATTCTTGTATCAAGATTTTGAACCAAGGTCTAAAATTATAATATAATAAAATAATCAAAATTCTATTATATTATCATTAAATTTATTCCAACTCCATAATTTTATAGAAACTCCATTAAATGCCGAAGAAGATCAATAGGTAATTTAAACTTATCAATAATTGGTTTCAAACATAATTTATAAGAAATCTGTCGTTTCAGATCATTGTGACCATTTATTTCAGTAAGAACTCCATACATTGTGCAAACAGGTGACCAGTTCTCTCCGCAAAGTAAACTACTGCAACACAAACAATTCGGTTTCTTAAAATGAACAATTTTAGCTCCCTCTTGGAAGTAGACATCATTGGGATTATCATATAAATATTGAATCCGCCTGGGCATAAATTTTAGTAAACTCCGATAATTTTCACCATTAATCGTCAATGATAGTGGGGGTTTGAATGGGTAATCATTCGGAATTGTGAAGACCAAAACATTATTTCTTGGTGTAATCACTTGGACACGAACATTTTTTTTGTCTTCATCATTGAATGTCATTTCAAGATCAGCTTCGTAAAAAGGGAGTTTTTCTTTAATAAGATTAATTTCCTTTCTAATTCGTTTCATTGCAGTTGCATTCATTTGAAATGTCATTGGATTCTATGTAAGTATAATTATAAATATATTTTTATATTTATATTTATAATCAATTTTATGTTATATTATATTTTTTGTAAAGAGGTTTCAGAAGAGGGTTCGCTTTCCTCAGAAGAGGCTTCAAAAAAGATATAATAAAACATAGAATAATTTGACTTATCGTATTTGATCTCACTACTATAAAGAATTTTATTGTAGTTGCATATTTGACGTAATATGGTCGCAAAACTTTGATAAGTTAATTTTCTGTCCAAATATTTACGTCTAGATATAAAATAATAAGGCCTACAAAAGGCTAAAAAATTTTGAATATCTTCGTTATAAACTCCTTTTCTGAATGCATCCACACTAAATACATAACAATTTTCCATTTTAAAGCATATTTTTTCAAGCAGTTCAAAAAAAGACTCATTTGGAATATGATTTTTAAAAATTTGTGAAGAATGTGCAATATCAGATTCTGATGTCATCCTAATAAAAAAATATATTTAATTATTTAAGTTTCTATATAAATAATATAATTATTTCTTGTTCTGATTTTTATTTTTCTTGTTTTTCTTGTTTTTCTTGTTTTTCTTGTTTTTCTTATCAACAATAACCTACTCTACTTCTACTTCAGTTGCAATAGATTCCTCCAATATTTCACTCTCAGGAACAACCTCAACTACTTCAGTTGCAATAGATTCCTCCAATATTTCACTCTCAGGAACAACCTCAACTACTTCAGTTGCAATAGATTCCTCCAATACTTCAGTTTCAGGAACAACCTCAACTACTTCAGTTGCAATAGATTCCTCCAATATTTCACTCTCAGGAACAACCTCAACTACTTCAGTTGCAATAGATTCCTCCAATACTTCAGTCTCAGGAACAACCTCAACTACTTCAGTTGCAATAGATTCCTCCAATACTTCAGTTTCAGGAACAACCTCAACTACTTCAGTTGCAATAGATTCCTCCAATACTTCAGTCTCAGGAAGAACCTCAACTACTTCAGTTGCAATAGATTCCTCCAATATTTCACTCTCAGGAACAACCTCAACTACTTCAGTTGCAATAGATTCCTCTAATATTTCACTCTCAGGAACAACCTCAACTTCTATTGACAAAGGCATAACTCTAGGAATTGGTGTAGGGCAGTTTAAAATAATATCATTATCTTCTGGGATCTCAACAGTAAGTTTGTTTTCAGAATCAAAATCAGAAACTGGGACAGGAAGTGCAATCAATTCTTTCCTTAAATAAACAACACTAATGATGTCATCTTCAACAGCCAGTCTAACAACATAATGTGTTTCATTTAGCAATCCAAACGCATATAATTTAGTTCCATCATCAAAAGAATCGCTATTCAAAAACCTGATAACAATTTGTTTAAACTTCTTCAATTTGTCTACATCTAAACTAGAGAACCAGTCATATTCAGCTCCATTCAAATCCATTTTCAAAAAGATATTGCTATACTTGCCTATGAAATACTCCAAGTTCGCGTTTTTATCGTCTCTAATACTAGATACATTACGCTTATAATAAACCATCTCACTTGGATAGTTGGGTGGTAATGAAGAAATATTTGCATCAAATGCAGATGCTCCCAAAGTTGTAAACCCAAAATATTGAATAATATAATTGCTAAAAGACTCATCAACAGGATTCAAACCAGCGCATATAAAGTGGTCATATCCAAATTCATTTGCAATAATATTGTTTCCAATTTGAACAATGTTCTCATAAACCACAGGTTTAAATAAAGCGTCAATATTGATTCCAGACATTTATAATATTACTAAATAATTTGTTTTTATTTGTTTTTTCTTATATTTTGTTGAAAAACCCAATAATATTATTGGTAAAAAGCGCCAGTTCAATTTCATTTTCGTGAATATTATGAAATACACTAATATATTTACAAATAAATGGGATGATTTCATATTTCTTATCCTCATCAATCAAATGTGTTATTTTCAAAAATAGGAAATAAGTGTCTAAAATATCCATTACAGAATAACCATTATTGTAAATAGAATAAAGTAGTTGAATGGACTCCACTAATTTTCCGGCTTTCAATAATTCGGTATAATCTTGAAAAATAGAGAAACTAATATTCGTACAAACTTGCCTAGCTAAATCAATCGTAACAGGTTCGCCCATCAATTTGAATTTTTCCAAGTAATTAATCAGGATTTTTGCAGCATTATTACTAACTTCTAAAACAAAATCGGCTGCATCTGGCATAACAACAATGGATTCATTTACACAGATTTTTTTCATAATCTTCTGCATATTTTCTCTCTCCAATGGTCGCATCTTAATGATAGTAAATCGTGATTGAAGGTTTTCAATGACTTTTTGGATATTACTACAGGAAGAGATGAAATGCACATTATGACTGAATTTATCAATACAATTCCGGAACACCTGTTGGCTCTGCTCATTGATCAAGTCAATATCATCCAGTACAACGATCTTCTTCTTATTTTTAATGGCGGAACAAGTTTGACAAAATGTTTTAACATCATTGCGATAATAGTTGATACCCTGCTCCTTCAAATTATTAATATATAGCACATTATTTTCATATTCGCTTTCTTTTAATCCATCATAATATTCGCGAATAAGTGCATTCAAGAGAGAAGTCTTGCCATATCCCATTCCGCCAATAAAAAGGATATTGAGACTGTTCATAGTAATAAGGGTTTTTAAGATGTCAATCATTTTGTTATCAATTTCAAAGTCATTAAATCGCAAAGGCTGATATTTATTAATGAATAACTTATAGTCCATTTGAATAATTTAATAAATATATAAGTTAAATATTATTTAAGCTTATCTATCATAATAATATTATAATGCCCAAGGTAGACTATTATAAGATACTTGAGATTGAAGAAGGTGCAAGTCAAGACGAAATAAAGAAGTCATACAGAAAGCTTTCTATGAAGTGGCATCCGGATAAGAATCAGGGAAATCCGGATGCGACAACAATGTTTCAGAAAATTTCGGAAGCTTATGAAACATTGGGGGATCAAGAAAAGCGTCAAGAATACGATATTGGTAGAAAGAATCCGTTTTTCGCATCAGGGCAACAAGGAGGTCCACATTTTACAGATATGGATGATTTATTTAGTATGTTTTTTGGTGGACCGCCAATGGCGGGTCCTTATCCAGGAATGCATCAACAACAAGGAATGCCACCAGGATTTTCACAAGGCTTTTCGCAAGGCTTTTCGCAAGGCTTACCCCCAGGTTTTCCTCCAGGAATGGCCGGAATTTTTGGACAAGGTGTCCCAGGTGGAAATATACGGATTTTCAGAAATGGTGTTCACATTAATCCAATGATGGAGAAACCACAACCAATTGTGAAACATATTGAAATCACTATGGAACAGGTATTATCTGGCGGGAAATTTCCCATAGACATTGAACGCTGGGTTGTTGAGAATCATAATAAGGTTCACGAAAACGTGACCATTTATGTAGAGATCTTCAAAGGTATAGACAGCAATGAAATCATTGTATTGAAAGACGAAGGCAATGTTATCAATGATGTATGTAAGGGGGATGTGAAAATTTTCGTAAAAGTTCAGCCACATCCAAGATTTGAACGCAAGGGTCTGGATCTCATTTATTTACATAATATTTCTCTCAAAGAGGCGCTTTGTGGGTTCACTTTTGAGTTGAAACATTTGAATGGGAAGTCTTATACGATCAATAATAAAGCAGGGAATATTATTCCTCCAAATTTCCAAAAAAATATTTCCAATATGGGACTGGTGAGAGAAGGACACACTGGTTCAATGATTGTTCATTTCCACGTGGAATTTCCAGAGACTTTAACAGCCGAGCAGTTAGAGTGTCTCTCAAAGATTTTATAAACTCATGACATAAGTGTTCAACACACCTGTTTAAAAAATTGATTGAAAAAAGAATTAAATAAAAGATGACACAATATATAACAATGAGTGAACAAGAGTTAAAATCTAAATCCAAATCAAAACCTAAAGGAAAACCAGTATTAATTATTAGTGAAAACTCCGCTTTCACAAAAGTTGAAAAAGCCGAAAAGGTAAATACAGATTATATAAATAAAATCTTCAATGAAGACTGCATAATAGGTATGCAAAGACTACCTGCAGAAAGCGCAGACATTATCATATGCGATCCGCCCTACAATATTGGCAAAGACTTCGGAAACAATAGCGATAAGCAAACAATGGCTGCATATTTGGTCTGGTGTGATCAATGGATTGCACAGTGTATGCGGGTTTTGAAACCCCGCGGAACCCTCTACATATATGGTTTCAGTGAAAACCTGGCTTATATTAGGACCAGACTGGATTGCAATGTTCGGTGGCTTATTTGGCATTATACAAACAAAGTGACACCGTCGCTCAACTTCTGGCAGCGCACACACGAGAGCATATTATGCTGTTATAAAGGGCGTTTGAACCCAGTTTTCAACAGAGATGATGTTAGGGAGCCATACACCAGTGGGTTCTTAAAGGGGGCTGCAGGGAAGGTGCGGAAGGCGACCAAAGGTAGGTTCAGTAATGGGACACAAGAAACAACTTACAATGCACATCAAGGAGGAGCACTTCCTAGAGATGTTATCAAAGTTGCAGCTTTGGCTGGAGGTGCAGGTAAAAAAGAGCGTGTAGACCACCCGACACAGAAACCGCTTGAATTATGCGAGAAACTTATTAAGGCATCAAGACTACCACCAGAGCAAAAAACGCTATTAGTGGTTCCATTTGTGGGATCAGGGTCGGAATGTGTAGCAGCAAAACAGCTGAATATAGATTATATTGGATTTGAAATCAATCCAGACTATGTTGCTTTGGCAAATGAGAGATTACAACTATAAAAAAACAAATAGAACAAATAGAACAAATAGAACAATTATAAAACAAATATAAATAATAAAATATATACTTATTTAATGGAGTTTGCAAAAGACGAAACCAAAAATTCAAAATTGGATTTATCAAATCTAGAAACTATTCATAAAAACTCCAAAATAGATATTGAGTTGATAGATCAGTTTGTTCAACATATGAACAGAGTTTATGATCGCGATAATGAAGGTTTTTTATTGGATAATGGTTCTTATTTACAAATAGGATTAATTAAAAAACAAATGGATGAAACAATGAAGGAAGTCAATCAAGTATTGGATAAACTAAACGAATTTAAAGTTTTGAAAAACAAATTAGAACAGATCAACAAATGTATTCTTTTTGACATTATTTGAATAAAGATCCTTAATACAAAATATATTTTTGTTTAAAACATATTAAAGATAATACACATTGTTATAGTGTGAGTTGGAGTAAGCCCAACACATTTTTCAGACTTTTTGCGCCACCTTTCCAAAAAGTGGTAGTTTTCATACAGCAAATTCCTTCATAGCCTTTTAAGCTCGTGATCCAGGTTCGAATCCTGGGTTAGTCGCATTGACTAATTAGCTCAACTGGTAGAGCGCGTAAGAAACCAAATGAAAACAGCACATCCGGTCCGCTGGCGTAATTGGATAGCGCACCTGACTACGGATCAGGAGGTTGCAGGTTCAAGTCCTGCGCGGATCGTTTCCACTTTTGGAAAAAGTGGAGCAAAATCTACCTTAATTTCTGGTTAGTTTATGATGAAGATTTTGATAAACTTTTTCCAAAAGTTTAGCCCTGATAGCTTAGCGGTAGAGCATCAGTCTTGTAAACTGAAGGTCCCGAGTTCAATTCTCGGTTAGGGCTTTAAGCACCCAATAAAAATAAATACTTAATTTCTGTATTTTTACAAAAATTAAATATAATAATATAATAAATGGCAGGAAGATCTAGAAACGTAAGACTAATTCAGTCCTATATCAATAACTCGGATGCGCATTCAGGAATCGGACCAAATAAGCAAGGAACCCCAAACAAGGTAGGCGTCACTCATTATTATTGGTACAATTTGCAGACCCAAGCCGCCCCACGTGAAACCCCTCAAACCCGTTTCCAAATGCTAACCGGTGCGGGAAAATACAATGGTTTCGGAAACCTCATCTGGTTAGGAATTAAACCACCGCCTTATAGAGCATCACCATTTACGAGCTATAATAATGGACTTTTCTAACTTATTATACTGATGGATAAATAACTACATTTCCACTTAATTGAAATGTCATTTGAACTGAACTAGTAAAATTAAATTGGTTCCCATCTACGCTTGTTACAATTATTCTGAAAAATGTATAAGGAATAGTATTTGTTAAATTAGAGCCATTTGTTGGAAAAGTTGTAATAGTAGTAGGATTAACAGTTATATCATAAGTTGTAGCATCAAGTTGTTTCCAATCATCAATTCCTGTATTGCTTCCAGCAATAACCCAACTTTTAGGAGAATCTCCTGGATAATTTGCTCTGTATCCAACTGAATATATTTGCAGTATTAATAGATAAGGAAGTTCTATTTGAAGCCATTCACCAGGAACTTGGGTGCCATTTACTAACGTATTATTTGAACCATTATAAACACCGCCTGTAGTATAATATGTCGCACTATGCCAATCAGGAGGACCGCCTAGTCCATTTACAAATGCCTGATACGCTGGTTCATTAAGAACTGAAGAAGAAGAAGTAATATAATTTTTAATATTTTGAAATTCAGGAAGATTATTATCAGAAACAAAAACATCTTGCTTTAATGCGGTATTACTTACAAGTTCGTAACCTGTTACATTTCCTGCCCTACCAATATTTGGAGGTAAATCTATATTGTAATAAATTTGAGGAGGTTTGGGTTGCACTTCTTCTATTTCCGAGATAATATCCAAACTAGTGATTTGTTGTTGAGGTTTGATGCCGAGGTAAGTGAAAAAACGACCACATTTATGACCACCGTAGCACTTCGTCGCACGAATCAATTTTGCACGACGAGTTGCAATACTTGTACCACCTACACCTGCTCCAGGGACATAACTGTTATAAATATCCTGGGGTTGATTGCAAATAGCTCCAATTGCGAAATTACGACGAGCACCGCCAGCAGTCATTTTTTTATAAAAGAATCCATCTTTTCCGTAATAAAAATTTCCGTATGGCATAATATATATTAAAACATATAAAAAAATATTAAATTTTGATGATTGATTACAAAATAAGTAATCATCAAATCATTTTATAAAAGATCTAATAAAAGGATCTAATATTTAAGAAATCTTGCGTGTAGGAATATCCGAAGAAACCAAATAAATAGAGTTCTCGGTAATAACAATGTACTCAGTACCACTCTTGTAGAACTTGGCAATAGGACTGGTGTACTCATCTTCACTCTTCACAAGTAACTTCTCTCCATTGTCCTTAACTCCAATAAGGGCCTTCTTATCAAGAGAGAAAGACCAGTAGTCCAACATAATAGGCTTATCCTCAACAATGCCCAACTTGGCAGAGTGTTTCAATGTAGTGTCGCTAGGTAAGCGGTAACTTGTCTCAGTTGACGCAGTTGCATTTGCAGAAGCTGGAGATTTTTCGGACATATTTATATTATAGAAATTATTAAAATCTTTAAATACTTATTTCCATTAAACAAATAAAATGACAATATAAAACAAAATAACGAAAAAGGTCTAATAATAAATAGTGACTAAATATATGAAATCAAAAGAAACCCCCGATTCCAACTTTCCCAAAGGTGGAATCCAAAATAAGGAAAATTATAAAGAAATATTGCAGTCAAGTATATTAGAAATAATAGACAAATATTCAAAATTAGTAATAGAATATTTATTATTTATTGTAGAAAATATTGGATCAAAGAATGCAACTTACAGCAAGTTTATTATAACTCGTGGTCTAAATACGATTACTCACGTGTTTAGTAGTTTATTGTATTATTCAAATAACTTAGATATGGCATATTATCACAGTCAAAAGTCGTTTTATTTTTATGTAGAGTTTATTGGTCAAATATCAGAAGACCAACATTCTTTTTTGCAATTATCTTCAAGAGATGCGTCCATATTTGTATATAAAAAAACGATCTTTGAAATTCCTTTAGACATTAAAAATGACCAATGTCCAGATCCAAATCAAAACCAATACAAAATTCAAACTATGGAAATGTTTGATAAATATAAAGTAATTATTTACACTTTTTTCCAAAAAGCTATAAATAATATGAATTTCAATGACACTCTTGAAAATAAAAAACAATGTTTGGTTGAAAACATTAATTTATCTGAAAAAATAATTGATTTGTTGATAAATCAAAGTAGTTCCCCCAGTTCACAAGATCTTGATAATATCATCTATCTTATAAATAAAATACAACAAATAAACGAAATACATCAAATAGATATTGACAACAAACAATATTATAAGTTATTAGAACATCTATTCAAAAAATATACAAGACTGTCATCTTCAAAGAAGGAAAAAATACAACAAAAAATAATAGACCCCATTTTTTTTACAGAAAATTACAAAACATATAAAACCTATAACCAAGATAAATTTATTGAACTGTTACTAGTATAGATATAATCTAAGCCACTACACCTCCTCCATTACTGACTCCATTACTGACTCCATTACTGACTCCATTACTGACTCCATTACTGAGCTGGATGGTAATGCACTTACGACGCACCTTCTTTTTCTTATCCTTTAAAGCAAATACTCCGTTACCCAATTTCTGATGAATATTATTATACTCTATTGCCAAAACATTTTTCAAGTACTCGTAAATAATATACAATACATTTTCGTCGCACATTCCAACGATCAAAATGCTACCGGTTCTGAAAATCATAAAGCTCACTTCCACCACGTTTTTGTACAATTTCTTGTCTTCCTCCGATATTTGTGATCCGTTTTGCACGACCTTGTCTTTATGATAATAGAATTTGCACTGAATACCAGGATAAGACGTCGGGTCATAGATGGACTGAATGTTATACTTGTATTTAAGAATATCGGCCAATGCCTCGCGATTAATATAAAACCCACAGTTGAAGTTAGAGTTGATCAATACAGTGTCGCTTTTTTTATTGTATGCGAGTCCAGGGCTAACGTGAGGCTGCAAAATACTCACAATATTAATAAGTACTTGCTCAAAGATCTCGTCACTCTGAATTCCTGGGATCTCCATCTTCCCTGTGTTAAATACCTTAATATGGAACTCCTTGAATTCAGCACCGATTTTGACCCGCAGTATCATCACAAAACAGTTATAGAACGCGCTCTTCTTCTTACGACGATAACTCATAATATCCTTCTTGGAAATTCCGATACTGACTTTGCGAATGTCTTTGAATTTGATTCTCCCACTAGGATTATTTATACTCGTGATAATATGCTCTTCAAAATAGGTCTCAGCCTTCAACTTCTCTTGTATAATATTTAATTCTTCTATATTGCTAGAATTAAATTTTATTTGTTTCTTTATGACACCATTTGTGGGTTGTGCATAAGGTATAACAGGTATTGCCCAGAATACATCCTTCAAATCAAACTCCGAGTTCAAATAAGCTATTTTGGACTTGGTGGAAATGTAAATATCCGAAGCTTTAGGAGCATCTTCTACAGGTTCCCCAGAAATAACATTTTCTCCATCCATTTGTTCGCCATTTTCTAAAGAGCCCTGATAATTTTCATCATTCTCAAAGCATTCATCGTCACTAGAGTTCCCAGTTTTTGATATGAATTGTTCCCATTCTTCATCAATATCTAAATTTTGGATCTTTAAAACTTTTGAAGATTGCATTAGTCTGTATTCAAGTAATATCTTTATGTTCTTTAAATAAATTTATTTCAATTATTTTCTAATAATATAGAATAATGCTTGGACAAAAAACACGCGTCATCCCTGAAAGAGGTATTCCAATTCCAGTTTCCAAAAACTCCCCTACACTCCCAAGAAATTTAGAAGAGGTAATAGACTATGACTTAAACAAGAATATTTTTGACCCAACGAAGAGCTCCCCTCCAAATGATTTTTTATTGAAATTACAGAAAAGGATTGAGTTGTTAGGATCTTCTCTTATTCAAAGTCGTAGATAATCTAAATCTAACCCACAATTTCTTACCTTAACATATTTGGAAAGAATTAATTGGAGTGTTTCTGTTTCTGGTTCTGTTTCTGGTTCTGGTTCTCTTTCTAATTTTGGTTCTAGTTTCTGGTTCTAGTTTCTGGTTCTAGTTTCTGGTTCTAGTTTTGGTTCTGATTTGGCTCTGACTCTTTCAATTTAGGAATAAAGGATGATAGACGCAAAAGTGAATAATGAATAAAACACGAATTATTACAGTCTTGATTATGCATAATATTTTCAATTAATTTTAGAAAAGTTGTATTCAATATTGTAGGCTTATGAATAATAATATAATTCAAGAAATCTTTGATTATATTTTTTTTATCAATATTAAATTGTACGCTAATAGTCTGAATATATTTTTGTATATCTTCTAAATTTGTATTTGATTCAAGGTGGTTGTACAATTTTGACCAAACATTTTCGTCAATAATATGGATTTCTTGACAAGCACTATTTTGGTTAGATTGTAAGAAATTAATCATACTGCGAATATCGGAATGATATAAGCGTTGAATTAATCCAAGAGACTTTTCATTGATCTGGAGTTTCTCTTTTTCGCATATGTGTGAGAGAAACTTGACAATGTCTTGTTGGGGTAATTGATTGAATCTTAATCGTAAAAATTCGTTTTGAAGACCTTCATCAATGCGACTAATATAATTGCAAATAAGGCAGAAACGCACAGTAGTTGAATAACTTTGCAGTAAATAACGGAGTGCTTGTTGCGCATTCTTAGTCATATAATCTACTTCATCCAAGATAACAAATTTCATACCTTTATTGAAGAGTGTCTTTGAATTGACGAATTGGCTAATCTGACTGCGGATAATATCAATGCCTCGTTCATCAGATGCATTCAAATGAATCATTAGACCACTGTGCTTTTGATTGGTTTTTTCTTGATATGCATTTACAAGATTGATAATGCTTGTCGTTTTACCGGTTCCAGGCGGCCCATAAAAAAGTAAATTCGGAAAATAAACAGTATCAATTATGTTTTGTAGGATTTTCTTATTTAAAGGATCTAATACAATATCTTCAAATTTTTGAGGTCTGAATTTTTCAACCCAAACGTAACCGTTGTTCATTAACTATTCTAAAATGATTTTTTTAATACATAATTATTAAAAGAATTGAAATTCAAAGAATTGAAATCCAAAGAATTTAATAAAATTGAAATATAAAACTTTGAATAATATAAATGTACAAAACTAATATGACGTCTGCTCAAAATCAAAGACAAGAAAGCGGTTATTTAGAGATCATTATGGGACCAATGTTTTCAGGCAAGACCTCAAAACTTCTTGAAATATATAAACAATGCAAATTTTGTAATATTCCTGTTGTTGTTATCAATTATGATGAAGATACTCGTTACCACGATAGTATGCTTTCAACACACGATAAAGTTATGATACCTTGTATTCAAGTTGGAACAGAACTAGGTATATTGTATTTTGATTCTGTTTATTGTGAAACAGACACAGAAGAACAATTGGAAAAAGAGCAGAAGAAGCGTAATGAAATACTTGAAGCAGAAGTTATTCTAATAAATGAAGCACAGTTCTTTAAAGATTTGAAATGTGTTGTAAAAGATGCTTTATATAACAAAAAGAAAGTTTACTTGGCAGGTTTAGATGGAGACTTCAAGAGAGAAAAGTTCGGTGAAATATTAGATCTAATTCCTCATTGTGATAAAATTACGAAGTTAACATCTTTATGTGGACTTTGTAAAGATGGAACGCCTGGGATCTTCTCTCTTCGTTTGACAGAAGAAGATCAACAACATTTGATTGGATCTGAAAATTATGTTCCAGTTTGTAGAAATTGTTATGAGTCTCATCCACAAACACAAACATAAAATTTCAAGGTCCTTTAAATATATTGTAAAACTATTTAAACTCAATAAGTATTAAACATTATAAGTAAATAATGTCCGAGGTTATAAAGCCCAAGCGAGGAAGACGTTCAAAAAAAGAAATTGAAGATAATAAAAATTCCTCTATTTCAACCCCTACTTTTTCAGATCCGATTTTTTCACCACCTACTTTTTCAACAATTGCTAATGTTCCAGATAAAACTAACAGCAATATTCAAATTCAAATTATAGAAAAAAACAATAATGAAGAACTGCTAACTCCAGAACAGAATATTACAACAGTTGTCAATGAATATTACTCGCAAGTAGATGAAAATCCCGAATCATCATTAAACGAAGTCTCAGACTCGCCATTAGATATCTCACCCTTAGATAACTCACCCTTAGATAACTCGCCCTTAGATAAAAACCCAGAAGAGCCATTAGAAGAGGATAATCAAGTTATTAAACCATGTGCAAAGAAACGAGGAAGAAAACCCAAAGGTGGTAAAATAATTGTGCAAACTGCACCAATTGCATCACAAAAAGAAACGCGTCAAAATGTTATATTACATTTAAAGTGTTCTATCAAAGATCTAGATTTAAACGGTGACTACAATTCTAATTTGATTAACCCAAACATTGAGTCTTATAATTTTTCTTATGTTAAGAATGAACTTCAGTACGAGTTAATTAATAGTCAAAACGTAAATACAACAAATATTGATGCGTTAATTAGTGAAGAAAAGTCAGATGAAGAACAATCTGAACCAGAAACTTGCGATAAAAAAGAGATTTGGCGCAAATTGAAAGGATTAGAACAAAGTCTTCATTTGAATAATATTTCAGATAAGAAGTCGGCGTGTTTTTGGTGTTCATACGACTTTGATAATCCACCGATTCATATTCCCAAGCATCATATTAAAGACTCTTATAGTGTGTATGGATGTTTTTGCACACCTGAATGTGCAGTGGCACATTTAATGGAGGAGAATATTGATAGTTCAACAAAATTTGAACGTTATAGTTTGATGAACCATGTTTACTCCAAAATTTATGAATACAAGAAGAATATTAAACCAGCACCGAATCCACACTATATGCTGGAGAGATTTTATGGACCACTATCAATACAAGAATACAGAGCTTTGTTGAAAACAGAACGTCTTTTTTTGATTGTGGATAAGCCGATGACACGAATTTTGCCGGAGTTTCACGAAGATAATGACGATTTTATTATACATAATAAAATAATACCCTCCAATAACTATCAAATAAAGAAGAACAATAATAAGAAACCACAGACAAAGACAAATATTGTCAATGAAAAATTTGGTATAACTACAAGTTAATAATAATATGATTATAAACAACTATATTATTATTGTTGTAAATGCGTTGAAATTGCGCAATAACCTACTACAACTTGTGACAAAATATGAACAATAAGTAAATGAGTGAATGCACACCTATAATAAGAGAGATTTCTGCTCTTTGTATTTGGATTTGTGTATTCAAATGTGAAATAGTGCCATTTTTTATACGGTACACCATTTTCTACATATTTATCAGAATGTTTCAATACTTGATAATAAAATAAAGTTTCATTCAATGTAAAAACAACGAACATTATTATTAATGTTATATACCATATTTTTTTCCCAAGAGGATGAATACGTTTGAGGTCAAAAAGCGTCCAATTTGTAATAGTAAGAACAACAAATATAATATCTATTATTCTTATTGTACTGTGTTTTGTAATTTCGCTCCAATGTAATATTGTTGTAATATAAACTATTACTAATAATACACAAGTCACATAATATTTCAAATAGAAAGCTAATAAACTATTTAATAAAAAGAATGTTGCACTATAATATGCATATCTAGATATATGTTTTGGCATTATTAAATCATCTAAAAACTTCTTAATTATTTTTAGATGTCTTGTCTTTTTATTATGAATGTGTAAATGTTTCATTTTTTTATTTTTTTTGATCTTGTTTTTCTTTTTGTTTTTGTTTTTGTTTTTTTGAGTTTTTTGAGTTTTTTGAGTTTTGAAATTTTTGTTTATATTTATTTTCATTAATCAAGAAATATAATAAATAATATATTTTTTATTTTTTATTTTATTTTATTTTATTTTATTTTATTTTATTTTTTTTTTTTTTTTTTTTTTTTTTTTTTTTTTTTATTTTATTTTATTTTATTTTATTTTATTTTATTTTATTTTATTTTATTTTATTTTATTTTATTTTATTTTATTTTTGATTATTTGCAATTTCAGTTGTAAGTTTTTCATCGTGTTTTTTATTGTATTCAGTTATTTCCATTTTCTTACGAATTTGCTTGTAAATCTCTTGATTAACAGAAGAAGGCTTTGATGTAGATGTTTTTTTATCTAACCCCAGATATTCTTTGATTACTTTCATATGATCATAATCAGAGTCAATCAGTTTTTGCTTTATGGTTTCTTCATCATAATCGGTCTGCCTTGCAACGATCCCGAGTTTTTCAGATAAAGCTTCATTATCAATGATCTCCATTTCTATAATCATTTATTAAACTATTTTTTAAATCATATTAAAAAATAATTACTATTGTAATGTAGTATATCCAAAAGATGCAATCTGAATCAAAACCAAACCCAATTGAAATGCAAGAGCTATTAGAAGATGTCAATGAAGTAATCAAAAATGGCGTCAATAAGATAGTTTATGATATTTTGTTCAAGAAACTAAATGATGAATTGAACAAGTGTAAAGCCGAACTTCTACAGTTGAAGAAGACATATGGAAAGTGTGATTCTAAAGAAAACATTGAGTTGAAGATTGAGGATGATTCTGATACTACGATTGATAACACTATAAATAGAACTCCAATAAAAACAGAACCCAAATATTCTGAAATTCTAAAAGTATCAGACAAAATTCAAAATTCTCAGATCAATAAGCCTAAGCCTAAGTTGGTGATAATAGATGACAACGACAATAAAAATAACGAAAATACTGAAACCCAGGATTTAGAATGTGAAAATTGTGATGTAAAAATAAACCCTAATAAAGAGGGGTATCATATTTTAGAAAAAGGAAATGAGGAAAAAGTATTATGTAGTGAATGTTTTAGAGACTTTAAAACGGATTTTTTGCAAGATGGGTGGACTTGTGATGATATAAGTGAATCAGAAGAATCTCTGGTTGAAGAAGAAAGCGAAGAAGAAAGCGAAGAAGAGGAAGAAGAGGAAGAAGAGGAAGAAGAGGAAGAAGAGGAAGAAGAGGAAGAAGAGGAAGAAGAGGAAGAAGAGGAAGAAGAGGAAGAAGAGGAAGAAGAAGAAGAAATTGTTGCTAATGAAAAAGATGAAGAAGAGGAAGAAGAGGAAGAAGAGGAAGAAGAGGAAGAAGAGGAAAAAGATGAAGAAGAGGAAGAAGAGGAAGAAGAGGAAGAAGAGGAAGAAGAGGTAGAAGTAGAAGAAACAGAAGAAACAGAAGAAGAAGAGGAAGAAATTGTTGCTGATGAAAAAGAGGTAGAAGAACAAGAGGAAGAGGTAGAAGAGGAAGCAGAGGAAGAAGAGGAGGTATTTGAAATTGAAATTGACGATGTTTCATATTTTGCAACCAGCGAGGAAAATGGTCCACTCTATGATGTAGATGAAGAAGGTAACCCTGGAAATAAAGTAGGATATTTAAAAGACGGTGAACCTTTTTTTTACTAAAAATAATATAATATTATTAAAATATAGATAATCCAAATGTTCAACTTATGTCCTCCTGCGTTGATATATCTAGTATTTTCATTAACTCATATTGTTATTGATACCTTTAAGGGACTATACAACACAGCCTTTTTCAAGTTCATTGTAATGATAATGGTAACATTCTTATTGAATATTTTATGTGAAGGTGGTCTTAGTGTAGTTTCTTGGATCATTGTATTTATTCCATTCATTTTTATGACCATCATTGTTACAATGCTTTTGTACATATTTGGTTTAGACGCAGCTTCAGGAACGATTAACTATAAGTGCAAAGATTCTTCAGGCACTACAACATCAACTAACCAAGTAACAGTAGTTACTCCTACTCAAACGAATACATATGTTGTACCAGTAACAAAGACAACTACAATGACAACATCCCAATATGAAGAAGAGCAGAACAAGGATCCATATAGCAAACCACCACCATCTGGATCAAGCTCACCTGAATATGAGAGTTTTTTGACTCTTTGAGAAAATATTATATAAAACAAAAATTATTATTTTATATTAAATAATAATTTTGTAAAATACTTAAAAACTAATTTCTTCATTATACATAATGTATTCAACTCTTGGTTTGTTCTTTCTAATGTGCTATAACGTTAATAGTTTTGACTTTAATGGCTTCACTAAACCGCTTGGATATTTTGACCCTCTTGGGGTTGCAAAGAATAAACCACAAAATGAATTAATTAAACTTCGTGAATCAGAAGTAAAGCACTCTAGATGGGGTATGATATCCGCGATTGCAATCCCTGTAACTGAATTAGTTACTCATCAACAGGCAATTCACGTTTTAGATAATGCAAACACTCTTACTTTAACAGTATTCAGCGTTTTTGTCGGAGCGTCCGAATTTCAATCTATATTATTGGGCTGGGAAAATCCGTTTAAAAACTCATCCAATTATTTTAAAATGAAAAGCGATTATCAACCAGGAGATCTAGGGTTTAATGCGAAAAAATCATTTTTAGGTTTGAATGAAACATTTATGTCAAACGCTGAGCTCAATAATGGACGACTTGCTATGATTGGATCACTAGGAATGATTACTCAAGAATTGGTATCAAACCAACCTATTTTTTAGAATAATTATTATAAAATAAAAATAATAATTATCTTTTCTTTTCTATTTCTAATAAATGATTGTTATTTCAAAACAATTTAAATATATTTGATTCATTCAAAATATTATCAGGAAGATGTATTTATTGAATATCATATTTTTGTTAACGTCTGCACATTTCACATTTAATTACTTTTTCAAACAACAGTACCAATACTTTTTATTCAACCTTTCGTATAATTTTCTATATAATTGTGGTAGGTTAGAGATTCTTTTGAAGCAACAATACAACCAACTATTAAATAATCCTTATATTGAAAAAATCTTTGATAAAATAGAAGATTTGCATACTTCTTTCAAAAAATATGATACAATTATCATTTTAAATAATAAAGTTGTAGCAAGATCAGTTCATAATAGCATTATTTATGATGTTGGGTACAAGAATTTACAATATTCAGATTTTATGATTTATAATCAAAGTGTTAAACGTAAAAAAACTAATCAGGTAGTTTTTTATGGTATTTTAGATTTTGCTCTTTTTATAAATAAAATAGAAAACTGTAGTTATGAGTTTCTCTCTTTGAACGTCAAAATAGACTATCCTGGAATGGAATCCAAGAATGTAGACATTGTTTTTTCTAATAACAAAGAGACACTTTATGTTGTAACTAATCGCATCAATGTATTAATGATATCTTATTTGTTGAAACTTCAACATAATATAGAAACTGACCCACTTTTATTGAGTTATGAAATTAATATCATTGATCAAAATGTCAAATTTTTCAGATTAAATGAAAAGGAAGAATTGATTTTATTTGAAAATCATTATGAAAAAGTGCCATTTGATTTGAATAAAATAAAAGAAAGAAGGCTCAATGGCTTGTCCCATAATGCTTTTACTAGTTTAGAAAATGAAAATTCTGAATCAAAGTTGAGTATAGATACAAAAAATATATTAAAATGTTATGACTCCGATTATAATACACAAAATGAGAATATAATTGATTATGAAAGTGATAATAGCTTAAATGAAAGTGATAATAGCTACGAACACCTAGAATAATAAATAAACTAATAAACTAATAAACTAATAAAAGACATAAAACAATATAAAAAAATTGAATTATATTATATTATATGGTAACTCCGCACAACACAATGGCAACAGATACAATGACCACCAATGAATCTCACAGGTTAGCACAATCTTGGGTACTTTATGCACATTTACCACACGACACAGACTGGTCTCTCAAAAG
>Ga0209084_1000468_pt1 | contig 37913 bp, 54 predicted proteins | sample C_130820_MF_Meta_FD_187309 | JGI IMG/M metagenome (GOLD analysis project Ga0209084, IMG submission 187309) | Freshwater microbial communities from Lake Croche, Canada to study carbon cycling - C_130820_MF_MetaG (SPAdes) (version 2) | ecosystem: Environmental > Aquatic > Freshwater > Lake... | reverse complement strand
GCAATGTCTCTACCCATTCGTTGCCTTCGCGCACATAACCAGTCCGGTTGGGGTCCTCTGCGCCTGAAAGTGAAATGGTGGGGTAGATACGATCCCCATCGATGGCCATGCCACCCTGATCGGGGTCATCCGAATCGGTTCCTGGGATGGTGGGGTGGATGTAGGTGACGGCATTGACGTTGGTAACAAGCAACAAAGCTGCCAAAGTTAAAATGGTTTTGTTCATTTCAATCCTCGGATGAGTATCTAACTATTTATCTAAGTTCTTCCTTAAGGCCTATTCAGTAAGGGTATAGATGATAGCGCAATGCCCTCCGAAGGCAAAGGTCGTACGTTCGAATCGTATCGGGCGCGCCATTAAATCAATAGGTTACAGAACAACAGGCCTTGTACCTATGATATCAGATAACGCCTGTAGCCCGCATAAAACGGGCGAAATTAGATACGACTATCTAAGTTTTATCATAGTAGATTGACCGCCCGTTGCAGGTTCTCAGGGGCCAAGTGGGCGTATTTCTGGGTCTCCTCAATAGACGAATGCCCCAAAAGGTCTTTTACCTCATAGAGGGACGCGCCGGCTATGACCAGCCAACTGGCAAAAGTGTGTCGCAAATCATGGTGCGGATGAAAGTCTTCAATCCCAGCACGGCTCAACGCCCCTAATATCCCCTTCTTTCGATCCTTTACACCCCCAAAAACCAAAGGATGATCCGGGTTCCTTAGATAACAATTATCTAAGCTGACCCTTGATTCTGGGTGAATCGGGATGGTCCGTCGCTTTTTTGTTTTGGTGTGGATCGTTTCAAGAGTGATAAGCTTCCGATCCAGATCCACCCTCTTCCACTCCAGACCGTAAGCTTCCTGCGCTCTCATACCAGTATGGGCCAGCAAGCGAATCACATCAGCGACTTCCTCAGAGGCACACTCCACAAGCCTGGCGTATTCCGTCTTAGTTAGCCACCTAACGCGGGATTCTGGCTCTTTCTCCTTAGCTCCTTTAGCAGGGTTTGAGATTTCGGATCCGTGTCGCTTGTTGTATTCCTGAATAGCTGCTGACAGGATGACAAGATCTCGGTTTATGGTTGCAATCGAAACCGTCTTAAGGCGGTGCGCCTTATACTGATCGATGTCCTGGCTGGTGATGTCGTGGTAAGAACGGCCCCTGAAGAAATCAGCGAGGGTCCTTGCCCTAGATACATTGGACCTAGATTTCAGCCGATCAGACCTTTCTAGATATTCGACTAGGACCGTATCGAACGAGGCGCTGACCCCATTGGATTTCTTTCGGGCGTCGTAGCCCTCTGCCCTGAGCTTTTGCTCGATGGCTTTTGCTTGTTGGAAATCCTCGGTCCCAGAAGATCGTCTAGCCTGCTTACCGCTCGCATCGACGAAGTTGATGTACCAGAATTTGGAACCTTTTTGTCGGTATGGCATGGCGCCGCCTTGGGTTGTCGGGCAGCAATCTTAAACGATTTGTAGTCCTCTTCGTCAATCCGTACGACATGCCCTAACTTGACGGCAATTAAAGCGCCCTCGTCAATCCATTTGCGAACGGTGGTCAACCCGACCCCCATGTCTGTGGCGACATCTTTAGTTGTAAGCATGCTCATTTTATGTCTCAGATATTAGGCGTTAGGCGGTTTTGTGTCTCATAAAACTCATATTTTGAGACAGTATACTTTTACTATTCGGTGGATTTAGTGTCATTTCATCTCCTTGCCAATCTCAGCGGCGGCTTTAACAATCGCACGTCTTGTTGCAGCGTATGGGTCGTCGTCATAAAACTCTAAATCCGCATCGCCGACTGATACACACCGGGGGTGAAAAGCAACATCAATTTTCAACTTCACCATCAAAGAAAAAGCATCTTCGTTTTGAAATAGTGGGTTCCAAAAATCTTGAGTCTCCTCGACCCACGGCCAGTATTGGTCATCATCATAATGATCCTCGAAAGTAAACCCTATCGCCTTCGCCGCCAAAGTAAGTAACCCTTTGTCGTCGATTTGTATACCTTCTTCGGACATCATTTTTCTTCGCTCAAAATATCTGCTTTCAATGTCTCTACTACATCACTAGTGGTTTCTAGTAAATAATCGGGATAAGTGGTCGCAGAACTGTGTGCTAAACAGTAAGATTCCAACGCACTGATAAGCATTAAACAATCAATCTTGTCTTTTTTGGTCATCATTTTTCCTCCAGTTTTTTAAGTGCGGCTAATGCCATACGTTCAGCCTTGTCAGTTCTGGCGTACATAAGTTCTTCCAGCGCCTCAACTAACTCATCAGCAATGTCAGCTCTGGGGTGGAGATACAGGGGTACAAGAGGAACTTTAAAACAAGTGCGCTCAGAAGAAAGCGGAACCGCTGGGGTTAATGTACCATTTTGCGTATCCCAGTAAGCGACTGGCTCATCCTGCGGATTCTCTTCGAGGTACTCGTTGATTGTTTGGGATAACTTGTGCAGTGCCGTGTATTTTGCAGGGTTGCTCCATCTGTATTGAGCAATTACTAAACCCGCCCTCGCCAACAACTCTCTTCCCCTACTCATCCTTGCCTCCTACCCCGTGAAACTCTTCTGCCCAACGGACTCCTTCGATAAAACATCTCAACCGGAAATTCTCGCCGGTAAACCCCGTGGCTTCAAACCCTGCAAGAACCTGGTCGCCGTCCATTGGTTTTTTAGGATTAAGATTAGCCTTCTGATCTTGATCTATAAACCATTGTTCTATATCCTTTTTTGATGTACATGTATGTATATCTGCCGGGTTTGTTTTCCCGCATCGTGGACAAGGGGTGTTAGTTTTCATCGCGTCAAATTGCCCAGCAATCATTGTGTCCTTTGGTGCGGCTGGTTGTGTTTTACATTTCATCTTTCTTACTCCTTGGGACCCTTGTTGTGAAAACCGGGACTGTAATTCCGTGATGCTTTTCAGCGTCTCGAAGACCCTGCTCGTACACGTACCGATAAAACGTGTACCCCTTTGCTTCAATCACTTTTCGCCCATACGCGCATAAACTTTCTTTTTCTTCTTTTGATATTGGGGTCATGTCATTCTCAATTAGGGTGCCAGTTGGTTACCACAACCCGTCCCGATTTTAAAAAAGGGAAGATTCCAACTGGCATAACTCTTTAAATGTCCTTTTCAGGACCTGTATAGCTCAATGACCTATTATCATTGGAGCTTTCTATAAGAACTTGGTGTAAATCAGAGATTTGCCTTTTAATCAGTCTTATTTCCGAGTCACGCATGAGCCAAGCCATTTCAAAAGATTTCTTATCCATATGGTTTTGAGTCTCCAACGGCAATGACATCCAGGCTTCATCAAGCTCTTTGAATACGCTCATTCGAAATCCTCTGTAAGTTTTTCATGTAAATCTGGAAAATAATCATGATGAATATCTAGTATCTTGATAGCTGTCGAAAATGGAGGCTCAAGGGATGAGCCTGTGACGATATCTGACAAATGTTTACTGGGTACTCCTGCCTCGGTTGCAAGTCGATTGACTCCTATGCTCGAGTTCTGGAAGTTATTAATCAGCATAGGCCAATCAATCATTTTTACCTCCAATCAACCAAAGCATCCATAGTATCGCCCTCATCAAACTTTAGGGCGCCACCGGTCTGGTATTCGGTGACCCGTGTTTCGAAGAAATTCTTCTCCTTTTTTATTGATGCCATTTCGTCTAGCCAAGGTAGAGCTGAAGAAGCACCCCAGATTTTTTCATATCCGAGAGCGTTGAGCCGGCGATCAGCAAGATAACGACTTTGCAGCCTGTGCAGATCGGCGTTATAACCCAAAACAGAAGGAATGCATCTCTCAGCCCAGCGATCGATGTATTCCATTGACTGATGAAACATGTCATTAACTTCTTGATTGCTAGGACGATCACCGATTTCATTAAAAATCTCATTGATTAAGCGGATGCCAAAGCCAATGTGCATCGTTTCATCGCGGTGGATATATTGGATCTGTTGTCCAGTACCGGTCATTAAGCGGCGGCGATGCAATGAGTAAATGGCAGCAAACGCAGTTGGGAAAAATACGCCTTCAAAAATTGCGTAATAAAAAATTAAAGACATAGTGACGTCGCTTGAATGCGACCATTTATTTGCCCAAGAAAACCAATCGCTGATTTCTTTAACCCTGCGATACATTGAATAGGTTTCTTCCTGATCAAGTCCGATGGCTTCAATGACATGCTGATAACTCACAGAATGCAGGCCTTCTTCGGCAATCTGTCTTGACAAATAAAGCCTAATCTCTGCGGCTTTTACCATCTCATAAACCTTGGTTGTCAGGTTTTCCTGAATGGCCAGATCTGCTGTAGTCAACGATGAAAAAACATGCGTAAAAAGTTGTCTTTCTTCATTAGTTAATTGAAGCTCGTAGCATCCTTTATCAGTTCCCATCGGTACTTCTTGCGGAGTCCAATGATTTGAAAGGCTGTGCTGGGCCATGTTGTAGGCCCACTGATATTTGAACGGCGCTAAGTTGTAACTTTCTTGGCCATGCAGAATAAATTTTTCTTTCATGTTGGTATATTTAAAAAGATTGAAAAACTATCTTCGGAAACTTTTCTGACTCATTAACTGTAATCTTTGCAGGAATTACTATAGAGTTTCTTTCCGTTTGTTGAATTACTTTCAGGGCTTCATTAACAGTATCTGGATACGGCTTGCCAAGAATTCTCAAAGTATTAAGGTTTTCTAATCCTCTGTTGTCTCGGTTTTTCCACCAATTCATTGCTTTCTCTCTTGCAAAACCTTCATGCTCAAAGCATACCCATTCAGTAACCACACGACGAATGCCGGCATAATAATCAACCCTCAACGTTGGTTTCGATCCCACTTTTGTGTGTACGCTGTATTTTGCATCTGATATGTTGTACTCGTTTATTAAAAACTTCGATTGAGAAAGCATGATTGGCGAATCGCTGGCAGAAACAGCTTTACGGGAAACTTCTGGTAGTTTTTCTTCATCTTCAACGAAGAAACCACACGATGGGCATTCCGGTAATTTAATGCTGTAAACTTCACCGCAATTTGAACAAATCTTTGTCAGTGGATCTGTTTCACCTGAATCCCTTCTCTTTTTTCCTTTTACTCCATCGACCGGACCCATGCGCTCGGTCGTATCGGTAAAATCAAGCCAGAGACAATCCTTTTTTTCTGAAGCAATTCGCATTCCTCTTCCGGCACCTTGACAATAAAGCACCGGGCTTTTGGTTGGACGACACCAAATGACGCAATCAACGTCGGGTACATCAAAACCTGTGGCCAGGGCCAAAACGGTGACAAGGCAACGAATTTCCCCTCGACGAAATCGATCAATCAAATCAGCGCGAATTTTTTTATCGGTTGCACCGCAGACCAAATAAGAGGAAATACCTTGCTCTCTTAGTAGGTGTACCAGGTGCATTGCGTTTGCAACTGTCGGAGTAAACGCAATCCATTTCTTTCTGTCAGATGCCAGCTGAGTGGCTTCAATCGCCACGTTTTTTAAATAAGCATCGACGCATTCCGACAATTGTTTAATATTATAGTCGCCTGAGACAATCTGAACCTGATCTGTATTGATTCGAGTTTTCAAAGCGTCGATGGGTCGAACCAAAGGCGATAAAAATCCATTGTCAATCAAGTCTTGAGGGAAAGTCGTGTGCGCTACGCCGGTAAAAAATGGGTTTTTTCCATCGGTTAACCAAACTCCATCCCCTCGAAATGGAGTGGCTGTAAACCCAGCCGCGCAATATTTGCAATACTTTGATAATTCATCTAAAAACTTGCGGTATCGCCCTGCACTGTTTCCCTCAGGATTAACCAAATGCGCTTCATCGATAATGACGCATTTAATATCGCCTAGAATGTGTGCGGCTTTAAATACGCTACCAATCGTGGCAACGATGACATCCGCTTCTGGATCTTTACTGATCGACGCAGAATAAAAACCGACCTTTAAATGAGAAGGTAACAGGCTTTTAAGCTTTGACGCGTTTTGTTCAGCAAGTTCTTTTGAAGGAACAATCACCAAAGTACGCGGATGATCTTCCGGATAAGTGTCGAATAACTGTCGAGTCAAATCAGCAATTGTCACGCTCTTTCCGCTACCCGTGGGGGCAACGACCAGGGGGATCTTTTTAATGTCCTTATGACTATTCCACCAATTGCAAAGTGAATTGATGGAATCCTCCTGGTACGGTCTTAATTTCATGCAACCAGCCTCGCATCAAATTCTTTCCTGAGTTGCATCACGGACTCTTCCGTCAATGCGCTTTTGTTTTCAACCATAAAAATTTCATGGCTTGAAAAACAGTCCGTTGGGATTCCGTTTTTAAACAGACTTCCGCTCACTTTGTTCTCATACTGAACCCAATTCTCCGGAAGACTAGCGTCCAATACTTCACCAAATTTCCCCAATAGAGAGGGTATAAAAAGATGCGAATCGCAGCCTTTCTTTTGCTCATTGATGTCTAAGTTTGATTTATGTTTTGAGCATGACCATGTTGCATCACCCTTCATCTCGGGCGTTGAATGGCAGCAAGATCTGCATGTCGGTTGGGGTACGCTTGATTCATGGCAAATTGATGCGTAATCGCACCATTTGCAAAGGTAATAGCTTGAATCCTGAGACATGCGCTCTGGAGGGTCTTGGCTTTCAATGATTCTCTGTGCTTTTGCGATCAATGAATCTGCTCTTGCCGGATCGCTTTTTACGATCTCAAGATGTAATCGGTCATCATCTTTGCAAACAGCGACATACAGGCCTTGATACATGCCGGTCCAGTGCATGTAGCACTGCATCTGATCGTAGTGTTCTGGTTTCGCTTCTTTAAGGAACTTCTTTGAGAGATCATCAAATGATTTTTTTCCGTGCGTTTTAAATTCAAGAACAAACCATTCCTCAGGATGTTCTTGAAGCCCGGTGCAAGCGCCATCCATGGATCCACCGAAATGGCCTCCGATGTCAGAAAACTGAAATTGATCTCCTGTGGTTCGATCGACGTCAACCACTTGGACTCCTGCCTGTCGAAGTAACGAGGTTAGGCTCGATTCTTCCCTTTGCCCTCTAGCAAAAAGACGTAAAATACGAGCCTCGTGGTTTGATTGTTTGGCCCACCGGAAGGTGTACCAAATCTTTCTTTCACAAGGTTGGCCGATAATGCTGGCCCCCAAATGGGGGCGCATCCCGTCTCCTGAGCGGGCCAGAACTGCGGAGTCAATAGCTGCCGCAGTCTGGTTTGCCAACTTGATTGTCGAATCAAGTGCCGCCATGATTTTTTACCGTGCTGCCCAAGGAGCAGAACTGGCCTGCTGCCTTGTTGCTTGAGGAGGCACACTGAATGAAGGGACGCCATTACTGTTAGCCAGAGTCTGAAAACGCTGGACCTCGTTTGAATCCGAGTAACCCTCATTTCCCTTTCTGATCTTCAGGACGGCAACCAATGGCTTAAATAAAATGTCTTCTTTTTCCTTTGGCTCAAGAACCCCAATGGCGTGGCAGATCTGACTCAGCTGACGTTCGCCGATTTCTTTTGCAACGTTGTTTCGATTTTCACGAGTTAAATTGTGAAAAATCTTTCTCCCCTGGTACTGGCCGCCTTGGACATCAAGGGCTAGTCTCATGTAAGTGCCTTGGCCATCTTTTGTGTGCCTGATCTCTGCGTCTGTAATCATGACCTCGTAATTTCCAGCTGGAAGAGGGGAAAACTGATCGTTTGGGTTAACGTTTGAAGCGTTAAAATTTTCAAAAAATGACATGGTTTTTACCTTTATCGTTTGTGTTAATTGTTTTTAGGCCGCTTTTGATTCTTTACTTTCACCGGTAAGGGCTTGAGCAAACGCCTTCCACGACAGCGGCATCGTCGGTGGAAGAGGAAATCTTGATTTCGCGAGAAAAGCTGGTTGACCCACGCTGTGTATAATTCGCTCACCCGACCCAGCGACAGCTCTGATGCGGGTTGATTTATAACCGGCGTCTTCACTGACGGTATTTACGGGTGCGGAAGCAAACAAGATAATGTCGGCAAACTCTTCAGCAATCGCTGACGCTCTTTTATGGAGTTTCAGATCATGTCGGTCGTAACCTGGAAGGGTTGGGTCTTCCACTCGCTTAATCTCGTTATGAGCGGTCATGATGATCGTCATATTCTTGTGATCGCGAAGCGCGGTAATACCGTCAAAGAAAGCTCTCCAATGGTAAATAGCTTCAACGTACCCCTTCCCGAATCCGAGTCGCTCTATAGACTCAACTTTATTGTTCTGACAAACGCGCTGCCAGATGAGCGGCTCTAGCCAGTCCAAAGAGTCAAGTACAAGAGTCTGAAACTCATGTTCTTCGGTAAACAATGACGCCAACATGTCCATAACATCTTCATAAGAAGACGCAAGAGGAAACGAAGTGACATCCAGGGGTCCCAATCCGTCCTCAGTTTGAATCACTACAGGGTCCGGGGCAGACACTGCAAAGGTTGTTTTACCAATACCTGCATCGCCATAAATAATGATGCGTGGGGCCTTTGGCTTATTGCGTTTAAGCGTTGCAAGAGAAATCATGTTTTTTCCTTAAAGCTAAATGATGGTTTTTTCGGTTTCGTGGTCAGGGCTGGTTTAATCTTTTCCCAAAGATCAGGAAAGCGATCCTCGATGATCTTGCTGTCTTTTCGGCTTTCTTTTAACTCCGCGTGAAAGGGAAAGAATTCCGGTTTTATTTCTGCTTGAAGCTCAAAAAGCTTTTCCTGATCCCAAGCTCTATTGAATCCCGTGACGATGGTCACCTCATCAAACTTGTAAGATCCCTCTGGCTCGATCGGAAGCAGATTAAAGATTTCCCTTTCAACCAAGATGCGATTTTTATTCGCTTCTTTTTCCTGCAGATAACATTCATGCCATGCGCCTTTTAGGTATTCCAGCCTTTCGTCGTCTGGTATTTCTTTTAGTATCGCGCTCATTGTCTTTCCTCAATGTTGTTAGGTTTTACCGGCCCCTCGCTTCCCGGACACTGGAGAGAAAGTGGGCGCACTCGACCGGCTTCAGTGTTTTTGGCAGGCACTACTGACGCACCTCATCCTTGCCGACTACTTATTCTTCAATTTCAATTCATGATTTAGCTTTTGAGAAAGGGCATCCAGCTCTTCTTCCAACTCTGACCGAATGTCTATGTCTAGATCAAATATATTCTCGGATATCCATAGACTGGCCGAAGCCGCGCCCATAATGGCGACTAAAACAGAAATGGTTACGAAGGTTTCAAACATCGTCCGGCCTTTCGAGTTTTGCGATTTTTTCTTCAATCTCGCAAAGGTCTTCTTCGTGTATCAGTGGATATACATCCACGAAGACCTCTGCTTCCTCGCGCAGACCGTTACGAATAACAAACCCTTTGGTTCGCCACTCCACAGTGTTGATCTCGATCTCTTCTTCTTCTTGATCTGACCAAGAGTCTGGATGACCGGAGAAATTTGTCGGTATATAAGGAATGCGTTCAAAATCAACAGAAACAGGAATTCCGCGAAGAGAAATGTTCATAGAACGCCCTCCCCGAAATAGCTGTAAGCGAGTGCTAACCCCAGGATCACGGGGGTGAGGATTTCTAAAATGTTCACAAAAAGCCTCCAAAAAGTTGACCTGGATCAAAAATTGGGGCCACCAGCTCTCAAATTGTTGTTTGAGGCATTGCCTAAAAAGGCGGTGACTTGGCTGTATTGTAGCGCGCGCTAAACAGATGTCAACCCTGCTAAACACGTTAGACGTAAAAAAACCCGCAAGCAGCAGGTTTTTGTCTCAGGCAGTAGATTTTTTAATGGCGTAACCGTTTTCGGTGTTCGATCACGGTACCGACAATGCTGATGAGAGTGATGTCTGAACGTAGGGAAGCGTAGTCGTCGTTCAATGGGACCAATTCGAAAATCAATTGGCCTTCTGGCGTGTAGCCCCTCGGCCTGTATTTTTTAAACGTCACTTCGCCCTTGTCGTTTTTAGCAACGACGAAATCGCCAGGATTAGGCTGAACCAGCGGATCGACGATTATTTTATCACCATCCTTGAATTCGGGAGTCATGCTATTACCCCGAATGTCCAACGCGAACGCGTGATCGCTCGCTTTAATGTCGGTAATTAGATAATCATCAGCACCCCCTGGTGGATGATGATCGACCGCCTCTGCCCAGCTACCGGCCTGGACCCAGCTTATTTTTGGCACTTTATATGAACTCTTTTGGGACCCTATTGCATTAATTTCATAATTGTCATTATCAATATTAATGGGTTTTTGAAAATAATCGCTTGAATCATCTTGTTTTAAAACTTCTTCAGCTTCCTTGTTGCTTTGATAAATATCTCCCTTATCGCTATTTAACCTTGGTCCTTTGCCGGTTGCAAGCCAAAAAGGGTTTACCCCAGTAGCTCTGGCCAAGTTAGTCAGATTTGCGCCTTCAATCGACTGTGTGGAGCCGTTGAACCAAAAAGACACAGCAGCTCGCGTGACGCTGCACTCACGAGCCAGATCGATCTTTTTCAGACCAGAATGCCGCAACGCCCAACTTAACCTTTCTTGCAATGTGTTCATTCCAGGAAGCATAAAACTTTCGCTGTTAAGTGAGCTTGCATCAGGGATGTTGATTGTGCTATACATATCAGGCATGAACAAAGTAGAAGCAATAAACATTTTTGGAAACGCCTCGGCTCTTGCCAGGGCGCTTGGGTTAACGCGAGGTCGCATTTCACAGTGGTCTTCTGAGCTTGATCAAGCGCAGATCGATCGTGTGACTGGTGCCGCATACCGGCTGGGCTTACATGAGCTTTTGCCGGCTTGGAATGATAACCCTATAAGTAAAGATTCTAAAAATAGTGTGTTTGTACAACGCCCCCGCGTCTGAGCGGGATTTCCTAAATCATAAAAAGAACCTTTTAAGGGACAACAGCTAAAGTGATCGAGATGAAGCAAGGAAAACGCATTCACACAGTTGCACTCCGTTTAGATGATCAGAGTTTTTTCATACTTTCCCATCTTGCGATGTATGAGCGTAAAGAGCTGGCCTCGTATGTCTACGACCTTGTCAATGAAAGGCTCTATGGGCTTAATTCAAAGATACCTAAATCCATTGATGAAATCGATGAAAAACGTACTGGCTTTGAGTGAGTGAGAGTCACAGTGAGAAGCCGATGGATGAGTGATGAAGATCAGCAAATCATCAGCCTTTATAGAAACGTGGGAGCCAAGAGGCTCTCTAGATTGATTGGCAGAACTCCCCAGGCGATCCACAAGCGCGCGTTATATCTAAACCTAACCGGAAGGCAGGTCTGGACCAAAATTGAGGATATTACGGTTCAGCTGTTCTACCGACTAGTAAAGGCCGATTTGATTGCGAAAAAGCTATCAAAAAGGACCGTCGGGGCCGTTCACGCGAGAGCCTGGCGGTTAGGCATTACAAAACCAAGAAAGACCTGGGGGGAAGATGATTGATTCTGATTTTCGTAAGCAAGTAATCGCTTTGAGAAAGCTCAAATTTACCGTCAACGACATCGCTAATCATTTAAATATGCATAAAAGCTCTGAGCGTGAAGCGATTTCGCAAATTTGCCAAGAGAAAGAATTTCGTCGTTATCAGCGGGGAATTGATTTTCCAGCACCAGCCTATCGCAGTGCGGGGAGTAACGGATGAACTTTTTATCTTCCACTCTCAGTCAGCCCTTTACAACCGCTTCACAGAGGGTTTACTCTTTCCCCGTCGTCCCATATGGACGGCCGGGATTCGAACCCCGAGGAAGGCGGCAACTAGCCGCGCTCATGTCTCGCGGCTTTTTTGTGCCTGTGCATCCAGTTATGGGTGGCCGGGCGGGAGCAGCTGCAAGGCTGGCCGGTGCTTTCCCGGTAGTTCGAACTTCCGTTCGGTCGCCCACCCTTATTCGAACGGGGGTTGGCGGTTCAAATCCGCAAATAGGAAAGCACATGAACACACTTACCGTTCTCACGTCCGAAATCCGTCTGCACGACGGTCTCTATTCTCTCAACGATCTTCATCAAGCCTCTGGCGGTGTGCGAAAGCACCAGCCAAGCAACTTCATGCGCCTGGATACCGCTCAGGAACTGATGGCTGAAATTAGATCCTCAGATCTGAGCATCATCCCTGCAAAGACCATCACCGGTCGAGGCAAAGCTCAAGGCACCTACGTCTGCAGGGAACTGGTCTACGCCTATGCGATGTGGATCAGTCCTAAATTCCATTTGGCGGTGATTAGGGCATTCGATGGACAACACAATGCTGCCATTACCCCAATCAGCGCTATCCATCGTTGGATGCTGTCCACCGACTACACGGGACAGCGACAAATTCATCCGATCCCCAACGACGCTTACATTTTAACGCCGTCAACCATGTTGCGGATTCTAGTGTCTCCAGGTGATTGTCTTGAGGTGACCGATGCTCAACTCGCAGAGTTCATTGGGGCGGCATCCAACCGGCTTCGTCAAAGGATCATCAAGCGAGAGCAGTCCGTCAACGCACTAAGGGCTGGGGTTCAATGAGCGTGAGCAACATAATTGATTTTGACCAAGCCAACATGCTGAAGGCCGCCCTCGGTTACGCTGCAAAAGGATGGAGCGTTCTTCCTTGCTGGGGACCGATTCACGACCCAGACGGAAAGTTTGTTGGCTGCGGCTGCAAAAAGGCATCTTGCGATAAACCCGGAAAGCATCCTCATGGATTCTTGGTTCCCCGTGGACAGATGCAGGCAACCACTGATGAAGGGATTATTCGTAAGTGGTTTTCCGGCAACCATCGGCTCAACATCGGCATTCTCTGCTCAACGTCCGGACTCTGTACGGTCGATATCGACCCCAGGAACGGTGGCTACCTCACTCTTGAAATGCTTGAGGCGCAGCACGGAAAAATCAGCTCAGATGTCCATCAGCTGACCGGTGGGGGTGGTGAGCATTTTGTTTTTTCAAATCCCTACGGAGTCAATGGGCTGCCCAATCAGTTGGGTCCCGGCGTCGATGTCAAAGCGAACGGGTACTTCATTGCATGGCCCAGCATCCACCAGTCTGGAAGGATGTATGAGTGGGAGGCATCATCTGATCCATTAAATGGATGCGTCCCTTCTCCGCTTCCCGAGTTCATGCGGGACATTGCTCACAAAGGTGTCCCTCTCGTTCAGGAATCGCTCGGCAGTCGATTAGCGACAGAAGAGCAAATCAAGGAATTAAGGAGTGCGCTGAAGTTTGTCCGCTCTGATGATTATCACGACTGGGTGAATTTTGGTCAGGCTTTAAAGGACCTCGGTGCTGCGGGTTATGAACTCTGGGACGAGTGGAGTCAGACATCAGATAAATATGACAAAAATTTGATGGGCTTCAAATGGAGGTCTTTCAAGTCGGGTGCTTATCAGCTGGAGTCGATCTTCCATGAGGCTCAGACGCTTGGGTGGATCAATCCGATGTCTGGGATTGCTCTGGTTGAGCCTGTCGCTATCGAGGAAGTTCAGCATTATGTTCCACCCGCTGAAAAGATTGCTCCTCCTTTAATAAGAATAGATGGCCAGTCGGCTCCGGGAATTTTGGAGGACGTGGTCAGCTGGATTGAAGCGAGCAGTCGGAAGTCTCAGCCAGATTTTTCCCTTCAAGCTGCTTTGGCTTTTGCATCCACTCTCTTGGGTCGTCGCTACGTGACGACTCAGCGCAACTGGTCGGCACTCTATTTCCTCAATATTGGTAAGTCAGGGTCCGGCAAAGAGCATGCAAAGTGGGCGATTGAGACTCTATTAGAGGCCTGTGGTCAGCCACATTTAATCGGACCGGCTGGGTATACGTCTGACTCCGGCGTTCTTTCAACGCTGTGTAAGCAGCCCGTGCATTGCAGCGTCATTGACGAATTTGGCAAAGTCCTTGAGGGAGCGTCAATCAAACATGGCGCACGGTCTGCATCCACGATGAAAGCCCTCATGGAAGTGTGGGGACGATGCGATGGTGTCATGCGCCCGCAGGGCTATTCGACTTTCGGAATGTCAGATAGCGATGCTCAGAAAATGTCTGCTAAGACCGTCAGGAACCCATCACTGACTCTTTTGGCCATGACAACCCCGGAGACTTTCTTTGACTCCATCGGATCCGCAGCAGCCAGGGATGGCTTCCTGAATCGATTCTTAATGGTCGAGACAGATATTGGTCGTCAAGCTGGCCGGCACACTCAAAAAGTGAGTATTTCTCCAGCGATCATCGAATGGGCGCAGAGGTCAGTGAACCCATCATCAACTCTGGCGATGGTTAATCCAGCGGGTGATGCAACTCTCTCTCCGACACCGATTGTGGTTCCTTTTAGTCCCCAAGCAATGGACATGTTTGGCCAATTTGAGGAGGAGTGCATCAATTTGATGGACGAGTACGAAGTCGATGGTCTTGCTGAGATGTGGTCCAGATCGAATGAAATCGCGATGCGGGTCAGCCTGATTGCTGCTGTGTCGTCGGATTCTTCCATCATTCAAGAGGATCACGCAGCCTGGTCGATTGCTTATGTTCGGAGAAGTTTTATGAAAGTGGTCAATCGATTGAAGACCTGCTTGTTTGATTCTGAATTTGAATCGATCAGCATCCAGGTGCTTGAGGTGATTCGTTTGGGTGGGAAAAAGGGTAGGACCGATCGGGAGATTCATCAGTACTGCAGAAAGTTTCGTGGGCTTGATCATCGTGGGAAGCAGAACGTCTTGTCGTCCCTTGCGATGAATGAGGACATCGTGAAAGTTGATGTTCCCTCTTTGTCTGGTCGAGGTCGCCCAAGGGGGGCTTGGATATCCGTAGCCGTAGTCGACAGTGTAGACAATGACAACTACGCTTAAAGATCACTGCTGGCGCGGCTTACAGCCTTTTTGTGACAAAAAAGGGCATGTGTCCCTCCTCCTTCCTGTGTTCCCCCCCCCGCCTGATATACGCCGACAACCGGAGACAACCACTGTCTTCGCTTGTACGTCAGCAACCACGGGTCCTGCAGCAATAAGGGAGACGGGTAGACGCACCCCTGTGTCTCCCTATAAGTGTGTAAATAATAATATATATATATATATGTATACGTATATAGATAGAAGCCTTACCAGCCGGGACTTACAAGCGGAGATTTTGTTGTCTGCAAAGCGTCTGCTTTGTCGGCGCATATCAGAGTGGTTCAAATGAACCGCATTCAACTAAACTATCCGATCTCAACCAACCGCTACTGGCGAGTTTTTGGTGGGCGTGTCGTGCGCTCATCGGAAGCTGTCAGTTACAAGTCGCACGTTCATCGGGAAGCATTGGAAGCAGGCGTTGTAGAGCCTCTGGAAGGCCCAGTATGGGTTGAGGTGAGTTACCACCCAAAGAAACCTAAAAAATCGACTGGCAAGCCTGTGAGGGCGATTGATCTCGACAACGTGTTGAAAGTCGCGATCGATGCACTTAATCAGATTGCCTGGGTGGATGACAGCCAGATCGTCAGGATTTTGGTTTTAAAAAGCGAACCCATTGCTGAAGGGGGATTGGTTGTCGAATGGGGGTCTGAATGATTGTCGTTGATATTGGATACGACATGCGTCTTCTGGCTTCCATGCTCGGCGGCATTCGCACTTTGATGAACCGGGGGACTTTGGTCGTCGATGGCAAGATCGGGCCTCAGGATGGAATGACAGCGGACATGGATGCCATCGTCGGCGAGCTGGCTTTTGCTAAAGCTCAAAACGTCTGGCCCGACCTCAGTTTGAAGCCACGATCAGGATCAGCCGACCTCCTGATTGGAGGAAAGCGGATCGACATCAAATCAACCCGTCACCCCAATGGAAGACTCCTCGGAAAGTGCAAGGTCAACGAGGACGTCGATATCTACGTTCTGGCCATCATCAGCGATCACCAGGTCACGTTCCCAGGATGGGCGCATCGGCACGAACTTTACAACGACAGCAATCTAATCGATCTGGGTCACGGAGTCGGCTATGGGCTGACTCAAGACAAACTCAACACTTGGGAGGCCGTGTGATTTTTACAACGACCATTTTCATTTGGTCATTTGTTGGTGAAGTCCAAGCGCTGTGGACTTACCTCATCCTGCATTCAGCAGTCTGGTCCTACGGGCTTTGGAAGGACTGGTCATGAGGTACTTCATCGCTTTTGTCGCGATTGGGTACTGGTCAATCATTTACGTCATCGCTTGGGTGATCAATAAAACCTGTTGGGAAAAGCGTCGTGGATAGTCGTCATCAGACTCTGTCGTCGGACTCTCCGGAATGGAACCTTTGCATGGACAAGATGCCTCCCAAAGGGACAAAAATTCAGATGCGAAGGATGGACGGTAATCTTTTTGATGGACTTTGGCACGAAGAGTACATGGTCGTCGCTTGGCGACCGATGCCGAAATTCACTCCCGAGCAGCGATCTCGGTTGACGGCTGCAAAAGCCGCTGGAATCGACCCCACCCGACTTCTCAAAAAGATTTCGCGTGACGAGAAAGTTTAATGCGTATTTTTTCAAATAAAGGGGTGAAGCAATGAGCGAAACAGTTTTTGAACAGCAGGCCAATTTTATGTTAGCGAAAGGGCAATCGGTGGATTTTCCCAACGGTGATCAGACCAGTCTCTGCGCTGATCAGATGGCTGAAAACGTGACTCAGACTTTTGATGCGTGGAACGCCGCCGTGGTGGGGATTACCTCTGATGATTTCGATCCGGTTGTTTCAGTCGCTGCAGTTGGCGTCAAGGTCGTAGAAACAATGCGTGCCTGCATCGAGGTGCTTTTTTCTTTGGGGATTGATGCACAGGCCGCTTGGGATGAGGTACATCAAAGTCATATGACGAACGCTTCACCCGATTTTGAAAAGGTTGTCAGCCGGAGCTGGAACGTCGAGGAGGCGGCATGAGTTTAAGTCCTTACGAGGATCTCGTTATCCGGATGGCGGTCCATCAAGAGGATGAAAACGATCCCTATGGCCGACCCCCAGATCAGCCTGGAGCGAAGCTTGATAACGGTAAAATCAGAGCCGATCTTTTGCTTGATTTCAGGAATGCACTGAAGGCGGTAGCAAAAATTTCGACTTTCGGTGCTGATAAATATACCGAGGGTGGCTGGATTACGGTCCCGCAGGGAGAAAAGCGATACCGAGCTGCTCTTATTCGTCATTTACTCGAAGACGGCATTGACCCACAGAGCGGGATGCCACACACCTGGCATGCCCTGTGGAATCTTCTCGCGGTCGTTGAGATTGAGCTGCGAGGTCAGAGTGAATGATGAATTGGGAGCTGACCTTGCTAATCCTTCTGCTGATCCTGTACAGCATCCTGAGCGATGCCTGAGCAGAAGGAAAACGTCCCGGGACATCATTCGGGGGATGTTAAAAGATTGGGGCGAGTACGAAGCGCTCGGCCTTTATTCCGCCTATGCCCAACGCTCTGCTTTAGGACGAATGGGTGAATCAAGAGCCACGGGAGATGGAAAACCCCTTCCGCCGATATGGATTCCCAGAGACGTTCAAGAAGCCGGAAGGCTGGTGGCCCTCATGCGTGAGCAGTGCAGGGCTGGTGAGAGGTACTACAAGGCCATTAGAAAGCGCTACGTGGCCATGGAAGACATTCGAGGCGATGGCATAGACCGAGCAGAACGCTGGATCATCAAAACCTGGTTGTCCATGAGATGAAAAAAATGTTGTACATTAGCTTGAAGAAGAAAAGAAAGTAACTATCACGATTACGTTAACCAAAAAGGTTGTAGACCATTTGGGGCAATTCAAGAATCGTTCAAAAGTCGTAGAAGATGCCCTCATCAATTTTTTTAAAGGACAATCGTAGATCACCGATAAGTGCGTTTTTTGAGTATCGTGCCAGGCAATGTCAAATAAGACCGTTCGAAAGGCGGTCTTTTTTTATTCAAGTTTCGCTCTCTCTCCTCGATGAGCATCTTGCCCGCCACAGCGCGGGTTTTTTTATTACAGGTGATCCATGCACGTTCTTATCGGCTATCTCATTACGCAGATCGCGAATATCTTGCTGGGTCCTGACGTTTTCCCAAGGATTCTTGGGATTGTCCAACGCTGGGCAGAAAAAGAAATCTCAAGCGCCGAAAAACGTAAAGGCGTTTTGGCTGAGGTCGAAATCATTGGTCTTGAGCTGACCGAATCCATGGCGCGATTCGGTGTAGAACTGGCAGTTCAGTACTTTAAAAAGATTGCTCCATCAACTGACTCGGCGAAATGACGCATGGGCGTGTTGCCTGTGCAGCATGCCATGAGATTTTCAAAAAAAAGAACTCAACACATAAGTGGTGCAGCCTCAATTGCGCCAAGCAGGGAAGTTATCGGCATTCTAAAACCTGCACCGTTTGCGGAAGCCTTTTCCACAGCATCAAAAAGACACAGAAGCTCTGTTCAAGAGGATGCTCCGCTCGGAAATTGGCTTCCGCTCCTAAAAAGTACGATCAACATTGCGGTTTAACTAATTATCAACAGTTATATCGCGCAAATAACGGCGCCTATAACAAACACGACTATAAGAAGCGATTCGATCTGCTTCAGCACCTCGGTGGGGTGTGTGTTCACTGCGGCTACAACAAAGATTGGCGTGGTCTGGTTCTCGATCACATTCGCGGCGACGGCAAAGAGGACCGAGAAAGAGTCGGAGGCCGGATCTACCGCTATTACATCAAGCATCTCGATGAAGCTGAAAAGAACCTTCAGGTCCTTTGCGCTGGCTGCAACCAGGTCAAGGCCATCGTCAATAAAGAACACAATCGATCACGGCGAGTTTTACCTTATGAATCCGATTAAGAAAAAACTGGGAATGACCACCGACGAAGGCACAAACAGGCAGAGCGTTCTCTGGCTTGCTTTGTCTGGCGTCCTGGCGATTCCTGATGGCGTGGCCAAAAACATTCTCATGGGACTCTGGATGATCATGATGGCTTCTATTAGCTGGCTCACGGTCGGCGCCAAGGCAGATCCTGAGTACGTCGATATGCAGAAAGAGCTTAAAGATGTTCTTCAAGAGGGCCGCGAGTAATGACTAGGTTTCAGGGGATCAGTAAGAACCTATCGGCTTTCCTCGACATGATCTCGGTCAGCGAAGGAACCCACGGCCACGGAGACGATGGTTACAACATCCTCGTGGGTGGAACGACTTTCCACGACTATTCAAAACACCCTAATATCATCGTGACGTTGAATCCAAGATTGAAATCGACTGCAGCAGGTCGTTATCAGATTCTTGCTCGTTACGCGAAAGCGTATTCAAAAATGCTGGGACTTAAAGATTTCACGCCAGAATCTCAGGATCGCATCGCCATTCAATATATTAAAGAGCGCCACGCCCTTGAGGATATCGAAGCAGGACGGATCGAGTCGGCTATTAAGCGCTGCCGCAGCGTTTGGGCGTCTTTTCCAGGCGCAGGTTACGGGCAACACGAACACAAGATCGGTCGACTATTAGTTGCATTTGCGGATGCGAAATCAGGAAGGCTTGCCTGATGCATGAGCCAGACGATGATTACGAACTTTTAATGCAAGGCGGAATGCTTATCGGTTTATCCATCATCCTCGCTTTTCTGTGGGGTGTTGTTGAGGTTTTTAAGTAATGCTTCCAGAAACCCCCGAAGAAATGATCAGAAATGCCATTAAATTCGGGATGGTGATGTGGGTCATTGTTATTTTTATTCTATTAAATGGCTGCATTTCTGCGCCGATCGCGCCGAATCTCAAGATACCGGATATGACCTCACAATCATGTCCAAAACTGAATATGCCAGCGATTCCAGAAGATGTGGAGCTGGATATCAAAGGCGACAGGATCAAAAAAATCAACGCAGGTGGCGACGTCATCTTGCGTGGCTATGCAAGAGCGCGACAGTTACTGCAATAGCGGGTTGTTCTTGTTCTTTTTCAGGGAATCTTGTTTTTCCGGACATACCCAATGGCTTACACCCCAGCGCGTTCCCTGACGGGATCTTTTTTGGACTTACTTGCACAGAGATTGAGGAAAAAAACCATGGGCGAATGGATCAAACTCGGCGTGATGCTGTGCGGATTCGCAGTGGTTACATGGTCGACGGTTCAGAATCTCGAATACAGGATGGACAAGATTGAGAAGAGCTTTGACGAGCATCTCGATAAGCACGATGTGCAATATGATCAGATTCAAAAAACCCTGACGTTAATTCAAATCGACGTCGGACGTATTAATAAACAATAAGGAGCCGTAAATAACGGTTAGATATGGCAAAATCAAGCACATCAGGGCAAGGAAGACCAAAGGGAGCAACCAACAAAGCGACGGCAGACGCAAGAGCTGCAATCGCTCTGTTTGTAAACAACAACGCAGACAGATTGGAAGGATGGCTGGATCAGGTGGCTCAAGAAAATCCCGCTGAAGCCTTCAAGTTATTTCAATCGGTGATCGAGTATCACGTGCCGAAGCTTGCGAGAACAGAGGTTGAAGCGACGGTTCAGCATTCTTATGAAGACGCTCTCCTCAATATCATGAATGAAAATGGCAGCAGTAGCGCCGATTAAAAGCGCCGATGATGCGCTAAGAATCCTTCGCCGAGATTTCACAGCTTATGCGCCAAGAGCGCTGAAGATCAGGAGTAAAGACGGGTCGATCATTCCTTTCAAGCTGAATCAGGCGCAGAAGCACCTTCATGACATGCTTGAAGATCAGAAGTCGAGGACTGGAAAAGTCCGGGCCATCATCCTCAAGGGTCGTCAGCAGGGCATGTCAACGTACACCGAAGGTCGGATGTACTGGCTGACATCGATGAATTTTGGCAAGCGTGCGTACATTCTGACGCACTTAGCCGAGGCGACATCAAATCTTTTCGGCATGACGCGCCGATATCACGATCTCTGCCCAAGAGAATTGAAGCCGGCGACTAAAGCCAACTCAGGATCACAGCTGGTTTTTGAAAAGCTGCAAAGCGAATTTAGCGTTGCAACCGCCGGCTCATCAGGTACAGGTCGATCAGCCACCGCTCAGTTCTTTCACGGTTCTGAAATTGCGTTTTGGCCAAATGCAGCCGATCACATGGCTGGCATCGGACAGATTGTCCCTGATGCACCAGGTACTGAAATCATTCTTGAGTCCACTGCCAATGGTGTCGGCAATCTCTTTCATGGAATGTGGCAAGACGCTGAGGCTGGACTATCTGAATACCTGCCAGTTTTTATCCCCTGGTTTTGGCAGTCGGAATACGTTAAAGAACCTCCCATTGGGTGGATCCCTGAGGGTGAAGATGCCGATTACAAGGCAGCTTTTGGCCTAAGCCTCGAGCAGTCTTACTGGATGTATCAAAAGATCCTGACCGATTTCCGGTCTGATCGATCGCTTTTTGACCAGGAATACCCCGGATCTGCCGCTCTGGCGTTCAAGCGGGTGGAAGGTGACCCTCTCATTCCCATGGATTTGGTCCTTGCAGCGATTGCTGCCGGTAAAGATGACGTCGAAGTTTATGGGACGACGATTTGGGGCCTCGATCCTGCTGAGTATGGCAATGATGACTCGGCTTTAGCGAAGAGGACCGGGCGGGTCGTCACTGAAATTAAGAGCTGGCACGGCAGAGGACCGATGGAATTGGTCGGAATCGTCGCCCGAGAAGCTGATCGCGAGTCACCCGACATGATCAACGTCGACTGCACCGGCATCGGGTCCGGCGTTGCTGACCGACTCATCGAGCTGGGCTATCCAGTCAATCGTATTCATTTCGGTGAACGCGCCGTCCAAGACGATATTTACGCACTCAGACGCGATGAAATGTGGGGTGAACTCAAGGAGTGGCTGGTCGATAAGCCTGCTGTTCTCCCCGAAGACAACCGGCTTATGGCTGATCTTACCGGCCCTCAGCATTCTTATGACTCAAGCCGCCGCCTCAAACTGGAATCGAAAGAGCAGATGAAGAAGCGTGGACTTAAAAGCCCTGATCGCGGTGACGCGGTCGCCCTGACCTTCGCCCTGCCATCCATGGCTGCGCGCGCAGACGTCATTGATCACTCACGACGCGGGAACTGGAGGCTCTAATGTCAACCGAATTCGATACACTCACCGAGGACTACAATTACGAGCGCTCAGGTAATGAGCAGCCTCTGACTCAGGCCAAGGGTGGCCTCGATTGGATGCAATATCAGCGCATCATTGAGGAAATCAGGTATCAACCGCATTGGCGCCAGGAAGCGGACAAGCATGCCGACTATTACGACGGCAATCAGTTGGATCCTGAGACGCTCGCAGACTTAGAAGAAAAAGGGATGGCCCCTTTAATCACCAATCTGATCAAGCCGACCATCGACATGGTTCTTGGCATGGAGGCCAAAACCCGTTCTGATTGGCGTGTTATCGCGGATAACGATGAATTTCAGGACGTTGCTGAAGCCCTGAGCCAAAAGCTTTTCGAAGTAGAGCGTGAAACGAGGGCTGATCGTGCGTGTTCCGATGCTTATGCCTGTCAAATCAAGTCAGGACTCGGCTGGGTCGAAGTCTCGCGGGAATCAGATCCTTTCCACTATCCCTATAGAGCGGCCCCCGTTCATCGTCGCGAGATGTTCTGGGACTGGGTTGCGAAAGAGCATGACCTGTCAGATGCACGGTATGTGGTTCGGAAACGCTGGTTCGACATGGACCTCGTGGCCCTTCACTTTCCCAAGAAAAAAGACGTTCTCTCAGCAGCATTAGGCCGCTGGGGCGGTAACTGGATTACCGCAGCCACTGAAAATGCGACTCTGGCCAATTCTTTTGATCAGGAACGTGGACTCACGGTCTCCGATTTTGAGTGGATCAACCCTCGCCGGCAACGTATTTGTCTTTTTGAGATCTGGTACAGAACTTTTGTAAAGGGCAAGATCCTTCGTCTTCCTGACCGCGTCGTCGAGTTCGACCCCAAGAACCCGATGCATAAGTTCGCTGTTGAGAACGGGATGGTGGTTCCTGAGAGCGCGATTTACGCACGGATGAACCTCTCCATCTGGGCAGGTCCTCATCGTCTTTATGACGGTAAGACCGACAAAAAGCGCATGCCTTATATTCCTTTTTGGGGCTATAAGGAGGACCTAACCAACACGCCTTACGGTCTGATCCGTGGCATGATCAGCCCGCAGGATGAAGTCAATGCTCGTCGTAGGAAGCTGATGAACCTTCTCTCAAGTAAGAGGATCATCGCTGACAGTGACTCACTGGACACCCGCATCAACTCTTTCAGTGATGTCATCCAGGAAATCGCACGCCCTGACTCGGTCGTCGCCCTCAACCCGATGAGGAAGAATGCCAACGGTTTCAAGGTTGAAACCGAACTCAACCTGGGGCAGCAGCAATTTCAGATTATGGAAGAGTCAAAGAAAGCTCTCCAGGAAGCAGCTGGTGTTTATCAGGCCATGCTGGGCAAAGACACCAGCGCGACGTCAGGCTTCGCGATCAACAGCCTGGTCGAGCAAGGAACGACGACGCTCGCCGAGATCAACGACAACTACCGATACAGCCGCCGCTTAGTTGGAGAACGACTGGTCGAACTGATCCGCGACGACATGGTCGGAAAACCCGTCCAAGTTGTTGCCGGAGACGGTCCTAGAAAGAGGATCATTTATTTGAATCAGCCCGCACAGAACCCACAGACGGGTCAGATCGAGCTGATGAATGATGTCAACAGATCAACCGTTAAAGTCGCTCTTGAAGATACCCCATCGACTCCAGCGTACAGAGCGCAGCAGCTGCAGATGCTCGGCCAGGTTATTCAATCCATGCCGCCGCAAGCTCAGGCCATGATGGCTCCTTCTTTTGTCGAAATGACAGAACTTGAAGATCGTCACGAACTGGCAGATCAAATGCGAAAAGCTCTAGGTATTCAAAATGCCGGACAAGATCAGCAAGATCCGGAAAAGCTCCAACTCCAAGAGCAAGTGCAGCAAGCAACCCAGGTTATCGAGCAGCTCAAGCAGCAGCCCGCGATGATCGCAGCTCAGGTTAAGCAGGCCCAGGTTGAACTCGATGCACAGAAAGCCCAGGTCGATATGGCCAAAGCCCAGCAAGATGCCGAGCTTGATAAAGAGATGGCCCTTGCTGAGATCGACAAAATCAAGGTAGAGACCAGAAAACTTGAGCTTGAAAGCGAGCTGGAGATGATCTAGTGGCGGGTCTTTCTGACGTGACTCGTTGTTCTTCGAGGCGCTGCAATCAGGTCATTTTCGCGAATAACAAGGCGTACATAGGATCTGATCACGGCAAGTCCATTGGTTTGGCTGCATCGGACGAACAAAAGATCAAATCACTCGCCGAGAAATATGGCGTCTGGTACGAGGGCGCTGGTGGTGACATCGCGGCAGACAAGAAAATGTTTGGTGATAAGAGCGCATACAAAGGCTCATGGGACGATGTCTTTTCTAAATCAATAAAAGACTACCCGCATGAGTTTTTGTACACGGTATTCACCAACATTGCTGTCAATAAGCAGGCCGACTCAATTGAAGATCCCAAGAAAACCCTCTTTGAAAGCATCATGAATGCCCAGAAGAAAGTCGGATACTTCAAAGACAGAAGGTTTAATTCGGACACGCTGAGGATGTTTCTCAAATCTTGCTCTGAATCAGGTCGTGACTTTCTGGCAATGAGTCAGCAAAAGGCGACTGCATCTAACGTAATGCGTTTTCTCAAGCTGGGTGAGCAGCGGATGTGGCCAGACAACTGGGCGCAGTACCCTAATCCAGCAGGGAAGCTAATGCGGAAAGCTGAAGACATGAGGATCCGGTTTCTCAAGGACGCACCTCCTGGTGTTTACGTTGTGGGAAAAGACCATCTGAAACTGTTATGAAAAAGTTCCATGTGGCGACAATGATTCAGGGGGAATGTAATGGCTGGTCTTGCTAGCACCGCACAGAAGCGCCTCCCTTCATACGATGAAGCCCGATCGATCAGCAATGAGGCCAATGATGTCACCTTGCCGGAACCTGCAGACAACGTGCTGACCCAGGTTGCGCGTGATATCAAAGCGTATTACAGCCCAGAGCAGCCCGTTCAGCCGGCACAGAGCCGTACTTTGACGCTGCCGACGCCTGAATCAGCCATGCCGGAACAGGCTATCAAGTCAGCACCAGTGGTTGACCCAGTCCCAACAGGAAAGACCAAGACTGTTCTCCATGGGATGAACAACCTGGTGAATGACTTCAATCTGAGTCCTCACGAAGCTGCCGGCGTTATGGGTAACCTGGCTCATGAATCCGAATGGTTCACCAAGCTCCAGGAAGAAAAGTCTAAGTACACCAAGCCAGGCAATAAAGGTGGCTACGGGTGGGCGCAATGGACGGACTCCGAATGGGAGCCACGGCGAACGAATTTCTTAAAGTACGCCAAAGCCAACAAACTACATCCGACGTCAGACCAAGCAAACTATGGGTTCTTAAAGACTGATCTCAGCAGCAACCCACGCTATATTAAAAGCATTCGGGGTGCTGATGACGTTAATGACGCGACTGAACGCTTCATGAATAGCTACGAGAAACCCAATTCTAAAGTGGCGCAGCTCGATAAACGGCAGAACCGGGCGCAGGCGATCCTTGATCTTTACAACAAGTCCAAGTCAAGGACTCAGAAACTGGCATCAAACCCATGAGCGATCCAGGCGAAGATTATTTCAAGAACAACTTCAATACGAAGTTGACCCCGAAAGAAGAAGCAAAGATGCGGGAGTGGGCGAAGACTGCAAGGAATGGCAAGCCTTTGGACCCTGATGCTGAAAGTTCAGATTATGACATTCGAGGTGCTTGGAAAAAGAACCTCAAAGCGTCAGGCAACGATCATTTTAATGATGAATTCAAGAAACCGAACCACCCGACCTTCAGTGACCAGTCGATCTATCACGGCACTCAGGACGAAAATGGCCGCACTTTTGTGGGTGGATCATGGGGCAATAAAGGTAACCGAGACACTTTTACGCCATCGAGGACCATGCTGAACAACACGCATGACCCTGAAATTCTCAAGCGTTACATCAAGGAAAGAGAACCAAACGTCGATCTGATCCTCCCTCAATAAGATTAAAAGGTAGAGATAACCCCAGTTTTTTAGCCAAAAGGCCCGCTCATGCGGGTTTTTTTGCGCCTGTCGATTCCCGTCGTGATGACGGCACGGGTTTTACCCACACGGATCCATCCGATAAATGGAAGACAAGCAAGTGACTGATGAAAATGTCCTGAACGGTGTCGAAGAGATCGGTGATATCGATCTCGCCTCTATTGACCTCAACAACCTCCCGTCCGATCCAGAGGAGCTTCTGAAGCTCGTCAATGGAGATCAGAAGATCCCCGAGGAAAAGAACGAGGAAGAAGAGGAATCGGACGAAAAGCCTGACCCGGAATCGTCCACCGAGTCAAAAGAAGAGGAGGCACCCGTCCTCTCGGCTGACGGAAAGCACCAAATCCCATACTCGGTATTGCGCCGGGAACGGGATGCAAGGCGCCAAACGGAATCCGAAAACGCCTCACTCCATCAACAACTGGAGTCACTGAAACAGCAAAAGCCTAGCGAGGCCAGCCAGGCAATTATCCCTGAGCTTGACCATGATGACCCCGAGGTCAAAGCACTGGAAGAAGAATTTCCTGAGATCGCCAAGATTAATAAGGCGGCCCGAGCGGAGAACCAACGGCTCCGTCAGGAAATTGAATCACAGCGCAGCAAGGTCGAGACGATGTACTCGGAATGGGAGAAGGAGAAATCAGCGAAGCAGCAAGTTGAAGTCGAAAAGGTTAATTCCGAAATCGATTCCAATCCGGTGCTTCGATATCTCCGTGCTGAAGGTGATGAAAGCTTATGGAAAGCGGCAGTAGAGATCGACCAGAGACTACAAAACTCTCCAGCATGGGCTGATAAGCCTATCTCTGAACGGTTTTCGAAAGTGGTCGAGCGTCTGGAGGAAGACTTTGGTCCGGTCAAAGTGCCGGCTGAGTATCAGTCACCTGCCCGGAAAACGGCTGCCAAAACAACCCCGAAACCACAGATTGAAGACGATGAGGATGACCTCACCATCAACACTCTCTCGGATTTGAAGGGAGGCAGCAGTCCAGAGTCGAGTGGAGTCAACGCGGAAAACCTTACAGCAGCTGATATTGGAAACATCTTTTTAAAGATGGACCCCTCTCATTTTGCCAAGATGGATCCCGTCGAAATTCTGCGAAGACTCTGATCAAGGATGAAAGGTCATGTCGTGAGACACGCCTAATCCAATAACCCAAAACGCCGAGATGGCGTTTTTTTATGGCCGCGTCGTGAGACGCCCTTCTCCCATAGCAGGAAACTTCAATGGCACAAACCCAGATCCGCGCGGGTTCACCCTTAGCGCGTAAAATTTACGGCGCAGCATTGTTTGCTCGCGTCATTCAGGCTCCAGCCTTTACCCGTTCACTAACTGGCGATGCACCTGCCCAGGGCGATGCAGAGGCCAAACTGAAGGGTCAGACCGCATCCACGATGCCTATCGTGCGTGTGACCGATCTTTCTAAAACCCAGGGCGATGCAGTCTCTGTTGACCTCTTCGACACCATCAACGGCAAGCCGATCGTCGGTGACCGTCTGGCAGAAGGCAAGGGCGAAAAGCTCACCGCTTCCAGCATGGACATCCGCATCGATTTGCTGACCAAGGTGGTTGATGCCGGCGGCAAGATGGCTGCACAGCGTACCCTCCACAACCTTCGCGGCATCGCGATGGCTCAGATGGAAGGTTACTTTCCACGTCTTTATGATCAGCTTGCTATCGTCCACATGGCCGGTGCGCGTGGTTCATTAACCGGTAGGGACTGGATTGTTCCAACCGCCGCTGATCCTGACTTTGCTGACATCACTGTCAACAGCATCAAGGCTCCAACCTTCAATCGTCATCTCGTTGTTGATACTGCTTCAGCCGGCAACCTTATCCAGGGTGGTCAGCAGCTCGGTTCTGTCGACAGCACTGACATCATGACGCTGGCTCATATCGACAGCCTTTCTTTACAGTTGGACGATCTCGAATATCCGATCCCTAACGTAAAAATTGCTGATGACCCCGCTGCAAATGACGAGCCTTTAAAGGCAGTTCTCTGGCTGACCCCACGTCAGTGGTATCACCTGAAGACTGAATCTGGCACCAGCAACACCTGGCGTACCTTCCTGCAGAACGCTTGGGCGCGTAAGAGCTACGGTTCTAAGCACCCACTGTTCTCAGGTGAGCCTGGCCTTTGGAATGGCATCTTGGTTCGCCAATTGCCACGCTTCACCGTCCGCTTTGCGGCGGGTGAAAGCACCAATGTCATCACTGCAGCAAATCGTTACAGCGCAACTGAAACGACCCAGGCAGTGAATGGGTCGTTGGCTGCTGGCTACGGTGTAGAACGCGCCATTCTGACCGGTGGTCAGGGTCTGGCGATGTGCTATGGCCGTAACAACTCTTCCGGCTATTACTTCAGCTGGAACGAGCGCAAGTACAACTTTGATCGTGCGCTTGAAGTTGCTGGTGATGCCATGTTTGGTATGTCGAAGCTTCGCTTCAACTTCACTGATGCTTCTGGCAACAGTGAGCCAACCGACTACGGCATCTTTGCTATCGACTCCGTCGTCAAGCTTTAAAACCTATAAGGCTCACTTCGGTGGGCCTTTTCAATCCTGAGGTAATTTCATGGCTATCTATACCGCATCAACCTTGACGCGTTCGCCTGCGACTGAAAAAGCGTACTCGTACACCGATCAGGGCAGCATCACGCTGTCCGCAGCAACTGGCGATACCGCCAACTTCTTTGTGATTCCGGCTGGTACGGAAGTTCGCGAAGTCGTTATTAACAACGCTTCTCTTGGCACCGCAGCGCCTATCAACATCGGTTATGCCCCTGTTGATGGTTCAACCGGTTCTGCAACGGCTTTTGCTTCTGCGTTTGCAGCTGGCACAGCTGTGACCACAGGCCAGCCTTACCACATCATCCTGGCTACACCAGTTCGGGTTGAAGTGGACTCGTTCCTTCAGGGTGTATTCGGCACGGTCAGCTCTGCGTCTTCTGGCGCAATCACTGTCCAGGCCAAGGGCATCTTGCTCGGCAACAAGTAAGACATCGAGGCGGGTTTCGGCCCGCCTTTTTACTGCGAGAAAAAAATGCTCAAAGTTAAATATATCGGCAGTAAGCCGACACAGACTTTTCGGTTTGAGGACCTAATCATCACCTGGTTTGGAAATGGTGACATTCAGCAGGTTCCAGACTCATTTAAAGGCACGATTGAAGCTCATTCAACTGTATGGGAAATCGTGGGCCACGCAAAAGATGCGAAATCTGAAATGATTGAAGAAACCAAAGAAGAGCCAGTTGAAACTCCCACTTTGGTTGATATCAGCAACATGGACAAATCCTCACTTCAGGCTTATTGCCAGCGAGAATTTGGGTTGACTGTTGATCAAAACTGGTCAGCCACGCGTCTTCGGAAATACGTCCAGGATGTGATGGGTCAGAAAATGCACGACGTCAGGTAACCGAAGGTAACCGATGGCCTATACCAACGCAGACGACACAATCAGCCTATCGAGCCTAGTAGGGCCGATGATGCTCGACATCCCATATCCCATCGCGCAGCAAGGGATATTGTGGTCTGCGATTGAGTTTTGCGATAGGACAAAGTTTTACTCAAACATTCAAACCCTAAATCTTGCCAATGGTATTCAGAACGTCATCTTATCGCCCAATGATGACGCCCTGATAACCGACATCATTGAGGTTGAGTGGAACGGAAAAAAGGTTGACCCCATCAGTCGAGCCGATGCAGATGCGCTGACTCTCAGAACGACGTCTGGTCCTCCACAAGGTTATTACAGACCAAACCCAGAAGCCTTGACCCTGACTCCAGCTACGGATGCCGGCGGAACATTGAAGGTGGTCATGTCTTTGACCCCGACCAGGACAGCAACTTCGATCCCCAAATTCCTCTATGACTATTACTGGGAAGCCATCGAGCATGGCGCCTCATACCAGTTAATGAAAATGAGCAATCGCCCATGGGCAGATCCTGCCATGGCCTCGTATCACCGTCAGCAATTTGAATGCTTGATCGGAACTTACAGCATGAGCGCAGATAAGGATGGCACTCGCCTTCCTCTCCGCGTCAAAACTAACTTTTAGTCGGGAGACTACTCATGGCACTGACCGCACAAAACATTCTCGACCGAGCGTCGATGATTATCCAGGACTTAACCAACGTCCGTTGGCCGACCACGGAGCTGACGAACTGGTTGAACGATTGTCGCCGGGAGCTGGCGGTAGTTCGCCCCGATATTTACTCCATGATGGCGGCCCAAGCTCTAAGTGCCGGGGCCAAACAGGCTCTCCCATCCGGCGGGCTTCGTTTGATGGATGTCCCAAGAAATACGAGCGGCCCAGCAATCACCGTCACCCAACGCGGGTTTCTTGACCAGCAGAATCCTAGCTGGCACCAAATGACATCGTCTACGACGATCAAACATTTCATGATCGACGAAAGAAACCCATCGACTTTTTGGGTATATCCACCAGCCGCTTCTGGCGCGTCCGTTGACATGGTCTATCAGTCTGCCCCCGTGGATTACTCCACGTCATCGACGCTTTCTTCTTACGAAGAACTTTATGGCGGGGCGATGGTGGACTACATCTGCTATCGGGCCTTCTCAAAAGATTCGGAGTATGCCGGCAATGCCGAGCGGGCCATCGCGCACTACAACCAGTTTATCAACAGCCTTAAGACAGGCGGCACGGTTAGCGTCGCAGTCAGTCCCAACGTCCAAAACGTGGGTGGCACCAAACAAATGGCGACAGGCTAACCCATGGCTGACCGCATCAAACTCGTCCAAGGAGACACAGGGCCTCAGATCAAACTGATCCTGACTGACGATACGTCGGGTACGCCCATGGATCTGACCGGCGCAACGGTCACCATGCGGTTTCGCGCTTCAGGATCTGAGACGGTCCTCTTCTCACGCACGGGTTATATCAACCCAGGATCTGCGGCACTTGGTGAAGTCGTCATGATTTGGCAAACGGGCGACTTGAATCTGGATCCCGGCAGTTATGAGGGTGAAGTCGAAGTTGTCTTTCAAGACGGCATGCGCCAGACGGTTTACGACCTTCTGAAATTTTCCTTGAGGCAGGACTTCGGCTAATGAATTCCACCTTTTCGGCTCAAGTACGTCTCTTAACGGCTCGCGTCAAAGCGGCCACGTTGGCGTTTGGGTCTGTAAAAGCGTCGGCCATTACCGCCTCAGTCAATGCGACTCTCATTGCTGTCAGTGCAGCTATCGGTCGATTCCTAATCTTCATTGAGCGGGCAGATCAGGCGGGCGTTGCGGATCTTGCAAGTCTAGGTTTGGTCAAGCCGCTCAAGGATTTCATGGGCGCTCTGGATGCGGCTCGAGTTTCCCTTGGTAAAGGAGCTAATGATAGTTCCAAAATATCTGACGCCTCAGTCAGAGCGGCTATTAAGGGGTTATCGGAAACGTCCCGCTTTTCTGAAACGACCCCCAAGACTTTAAACAAAGTCCTAAAAGACACCGCCGCAATCCTTGATCTTTACGCGGCCCTTTTAAATAAGCCGTTGTCAGAGTCTCCTCGGGTTACCGACAGCAGAACGCTTACTCCACAAAAGAATTTGAAAGAGGTTATGGCCCTCGTCGATGCGGCCACTCGCTCTTTTGGTAAAAGCATGGCTGAAGCCAGCGGCGTGATGGATCTCGCTACGCGCTCCCTAGCAAAAGACCTGAACGAGGCGCTGTTCGTAACGGATGACATCGACGGCCAAGCCTCAATTCTTGATGACCAGACGGTTCAATTCTTTAAAGGTCGTTCGGATCTTTTCTCTGTGGTTGATGAGATTGCCGTTCGCGTTGGATTCGTGCGGTCATTCGCCGAAGCGACCACTTTTTCTGACGGGAACTTCCTTGATTCGATCAAAGGATTGTCTGAAACCCCGACCCTGACCGATGAGTTTGTTCGGCTGATTACCTATGGCCGCTTGTTTGATGAATCCACCACAGTGAATTCTCAGGCGGCTCTTGGATTCTCGATGGTTCAGGACGACGTCTACATGGCTGGGCATGACTACTTTGCACAAGACTATGTGGAAGATGGCGACAAGTATTTTGTTTCGGACGTGTGCCGTCCGCTGATGAACAAGATGCCTTATGAAGCCCTTCGCCTCTCAGACCAGATCAACAGCCGCGAGATCGGCAAAGGCTTGAGTGACACGGGCCAGTTCTTGGACCTACGGTCTTTCAGCGCATCAAAGTTTTTCACGGATGGCTTTACAGCAACGGACGATTTTGATGGGCAAGCCTCGACGTTAGACGACGAAGTCATGTCGTTCGCTAAAGCTAGAGCCGATCAGATGTCGGTATCTGATGCGTATGCGTATGTCGCGCAGTTTAGTCGGAGTCCTGCCGACAGTTCGAGCTTCACAGATGCCGCGAATCGCCAGTGCGGAAAGATTTACTCCGACGCGGTATCCGTCTTAGAGCAACGGGCTGTGTCTTTAGCCAGGGCGACCAGCGATACGTTCGGGGCAACAGACGCGCCATCGAAAGCACCCAACAAAGTGAAAACAGATCAGGCCACGTTTACCGACGCGGGGTCTTTGCGAAGTCAAGGTTACTGTGACTTCACTTTCTTCGCGGAAGACTTTGTCGGCGCTTCCAGAACTTTTTAAAGAGGATCTCACATGCAAACCAACGAAAATCTGAAGATGCTGGGCCAAGTTGATTTGGTCCTTAAGGATAAGGATGGGACCGTCAAAGACTCCCGCGAGATTAAAAACCTCGTCGTTAACACGGGCCTTGCTTTCATCATCAGCCGGATGTCTGGTACCACAAAGGGCGTTATGTCCTACATGGCACTGGGGTCTAGCACCACGGCGGCTGCCGCAAGTCAGACTGATCTGCTAACCATGCTGGGATCACGCGAAGTGATCGACAGCACAACGATCTCAGGGACCAATAACGAGAAGATCGTTTACGTCTCTTCCTTTGAAGCGGGTAAAGCAACGGGTGCCGTGACCGAAGCGGGCATCTTCAACGCTTCAACCGCTGGCGACATGCTTTGCCGCACGGTATTTCCGGTGGTTAACAAGCAAGCAGATGACACCCTGTCGATCACTTGGACTTTGACCCTTTCTGCTGTTTAAGGATTAGGAGGCGTCGGCTATGACAACCGTGACTTTAAGGGGTACGAAAGGATCCCCCCTGACCAATGCTGAAGTCGACGCCAACTTCGACAATCTGAACACGTTTAAGGTAGAGCAGAATTCAACGACCGGAGCAGCCTCTCTTCCTACTGGATCGACCGCTCAACGTCCAGCATCCCCAGGCGCTGGCAGCATTCGCTACAACTCGACGACTGGTAAGTTTGAGGGATACGGTTCTGCATGGGGGAACATCGGCGGCGGCGCGGTCATCAGCAATGACACAAGTACAGCCACAACGCTTTATCCAGTATTCGCTTCAGCGACATCTGGGATTGCTGAGACGTTATCTACCAGTGATTCGAATTACCTTTACAAACCATCTACTGGCGAACTAACCGCACAGACTCTTATATCGGCAAATGGCTTAACGGTCAACTCAGCAACGGTAGCGACAAACTATTCAATCCCATCGGGAAGCAACGCGATGAGTGCCGGACCTGTTTCTGTGAATAGTGGAATAGTTGTGACGGTCCCCAGTGGCTCGGTCTGGTACATCAGTTAAGGAAATACTAATATGGCTATCACTCTGAATGGCACAACGGGAATCAGCTCACCGGGCGGGGATACGAGTACTTCCTTAGCGACGACCAACCTCAGTTATACGGGAACCCTGACGGGCGGCACGGGCGTCATCGCCATTGGTACGAACCAGATTTATAAGGATGCGAGTGGGAATGTAGGGATTGGTACGGCGAGTCCTTTAGCAAAACTATCTATTGGTTCTGGGACATTAGTTGACGCTAACGTGCCTATTCAAATGAACGCCGCTGCTGGTTCTGGTGTTGCATACATTGGGTTTAATAATGCTGGCGGTTACGGTTTGTTAGTTGGTTATGACAATGCAGTTGGATATGCAAGAATTCGCAATATATCAAATACTTCTTTAGCATTTTCCACTAATGATGTGGAAAGAATGCGCCTCGACTCCAGTGGGAATTTGTTGCTAGGCACAACAACAAGCAATGGGCTGCTGTTGGAAATGACCAGCACAACGCAGCAAACCTGCGGAATTACCGTAACAAGGTCATCTCCAAATATCTACACAGACATATATGGTTGTGGAACAGGCGGAACATGGCAAGGCAATATAAGATTCTTCACTAGTAATAATGCTGCGGCTTCTGAACGCGCCCGCATCGACTCCAGTGGGAATTTGTTGGTTGGGACAACAAGCACTACAGGATCAACAACTAACTTAACCCAGCTTGTTGGCGGGGTGTATAGCTCTCTTAGTGGTAGTGGTGGCAGTTTTACTTCTGGCGTGGCTGGGACCATTTTTACTATGGCTAACATAAATAACGGCCAAACTTGGCTAGTTACTGTGACGTTAGATGGGGAAGGAGTTACAAGTTACAACTGCACATACGTTGTCGTAGGAGAAGGGGCCAATGCCTCTGTTGCATTGTTAATTAAAGGGGCAAATGCTTCTATTAGTGTTAGCGGCCTTGCTGTTCAATATACGCAATCTTCTGGTGGTACAAAAACAAATGCCAGATGGTCAGCGATACGCATTCTGTAAACTCTTCTAAGCACAACGTAATTAAAGTAAGGGCAAAGTAATGGCAGTCAAACTCAATAGTACAGGTGGTGGGTCGGTCACTCTTGACTCTCCAAGTACGGCATCAAACTACACGGTAACTTTGCCTTCAGCGGCTGGGACGCTGGCTACTACGACGGGAAGTTTAGCAAGTCCTACGATTACGGGAACGGTTGCGGGTGGAGCAACATATACAAGCCCAACGCTCACAGGCGCATCTATCACCGCAGCAAACTCAAACACAGTCGAAGCAACCTCCGGTCCTACAAGCACTCAGCTTGCCGGGATGCGAAACAAGATCATTAACGGCGCGATGATGATTGACCAGCGGAATGCTGGGGCGAGTGTGAGCAACGACATAACAGGATCTCAGTATTGTTTAGACCGATGGAACATTTATGGTTCAGTTTCATCAAAGTTTACTGCTCAACAAAATGGAGGTTCTGTTACTCCACCATCCGGATTTACAAACTATCTCGGGATTACTTCTTCTTCTGCATATACTGTCGGTGCCTCAGAGACATTTATTGTTCAACAATCTATTGAAGGATTTAATAGTGCTGATTTAGGATGGGGCACAGCTAACGCCAAACCCGTTACTTTATCTTTCTTGGTTTACAGTTCATTAACGGGAACTTTTGGTGGGTCAATATCTAACGGCGCATTTAATTATTCATACCCATTTAGCTATTCAATCCCAATCGCTAACACATGGACGCTGGTTAGTGTGACTATCGCTGGCCCAACAAGTGGGACATGGATTGGTGCAACAAACGGACTTGGTATTCGCGTTGAATGGAGTTTAGGTTCAGGTTCTTCTGTATCTGGTGCTGCGGGTGCGTGGACCGCCTCTGGATTAAGATCAGCCACAGGCGCAACCTCTGTAGTTGGAACCAACGGCGCAACCTTCTACATCACCGGAGTCCAGCTAGAAAAAGGCGCTACGGCCACACCGTTTGAGAACCGTCTTTACGGCACTGAGTTGGCGTTGTGTCAGAGGTATTATGCGCTAGTAAACAATATGCCGGGGTTTAATCAGAGTGGTTCAACAACAACAACACAAGGAACAATACAGTTTCCGGTAACAATGAGAACAACACCTTCTGTTGGATTGACAGCCCCAGCAGTAATTTCAGATACGGCAGCGGATTATACGCAAAGTTCAGCCAGCATCGGAATTGTGATAGGAACAAGGGCAAATGCGTCAGCCGCGAATGTTCAGCTTGGAAATTTCACCGGACTAACAGCTTTGCGGCCAATTTATTTTATCGCCACAAGCGCAAATATCACAGTTTCTGCGGAGCTTTAAATGCATTATTCACAATATCTTAGCGGCGATATATTGGCGCAAGCAGTAATTAGGTCGTCAGATACTGTATGTATTCCGTTTGTTGTGGATAACACTGACTACCAGCAATTCAAGATCCAAGTCGCTGACGGCACTCCATTGGAAGACCCAGACGGCAACGTGATGACGCAGGAACAGGTGGATGAATTCTTGAGGACGATACCATGAGTTTATTAAAGGCGAATGCCGTACAGTTAGGCCAGTCCATCACAGCGACCAATAACTTCACTTGGTATCAACCTGCATCACCAGACGGCACGGTAAGACTGGGCAATGGCAACTCAGGGAGTGTAACGGATCTCATCACGGTAGGATCTACGGGGAACCTGACATTCACAGGCACAACAGAAACGTATACAAACTCCGTCACAATCAGTGCAGCTAGTACAAGAACTCTCACCCTCAACGGCGGCGCTGGCTCGAATGGCTTGGTGCTTGATGCGAGTAATAATGTAGGGGTTGGCACTGCGAGTCCGACAGTATTGCGGCAAAAAAACCTCGAAGTTTCATCAAGCGGTACAAACGATGGCGCAGCGGTTATTGTTGGAAAGCGAGGAACAGGAATAGCAACAGTTAGGCTTACAGGTTTAGATACCACTGTTGGAACGGATATCAATTTTAATTTTCCTAATACTGGTGATTTCTCATTTTTTGATAGGGCCGCTAGTGCAACTAGGCTGACCCTCGACTCCTCCGGCAACCTTGGGATTGGGACGACAGGTCCGAGTAAAAAGCTAGAGGTTTTTGTTTCTGCTAACAGTCTGCAAATTGAATCAATAGTTAGAAACGATCAGGCTGGATCTGGCATAGCGGCAATTGGATTTAATGTATCTTCAAGTGCGGCAGCTGAAACAACGTCAACTAAAGCGGGTATAGGTTTAGTAAGACAAAACGCGTATGGCTGCGGATCTTTGTGCTTTTATAACAGTGTAACAACGTCTGCTGGAGATTTTACAACAGCAGATGAACGCGCCCGCATTGACACCAGTGGGAATTTGTTGGTTGGAAATACGGTATTTGCTAATGGTGGCAAAATGCTCTCTTATGCTACCTCGGCATATAATGCCAACACTTACAATCCGCTTGAATTAGGATCCGCATCAGGAGCAACCGTTAATCATCAACTCCAAAAAACAACAGTTTCCACTTCAGCTACAGTAATCCTATCTACGGGTTTATATGGTTCTTTTGTAGTTGTCTTTGGATCTGATGGTACAAATAGGTTCATTGACCTTGTTCTTTTTGGTTTGGGTAATGGCGCAGTTGGTGTTGTAAGCTCTTTTTCAGTAGCAGGATTGCCAGCAGCTAGAACCTATAGTCAATCAAGCAGCACATACAGATTAGCTATGGCGTCTGGAACGTATACGGTGCAAGCCTACGCACTTTCGATGAACGGTTAATAGAGGATTAAATAATGTCTACTCAATACACTTGGACAATTTCAGCACTTGATTGCAAGCCACAGGTGGGCGATCTTACGGATTACGTGGTAGTTTCTCACTGGAATTGCTCCGGCACGGACGGTACTTTCTCTGGGCAGTGCTATTCCACGGTATCTTTCACGGTCAACCCCGACAAACCAGATTACACTCCATACGACGAACTGACTGAAGAAGAAGTTATCACTTGGACACAAGAAGCTCTAGGCGAAGAACAAGTCACGGCGATCTACACCAGCATCGACACTCAAATTCAGAACCAGATCGACCCGCCGATCATCACGCCACCCTTGCCATGGAACACTCCTTCGGTATAATAGCGACTCCTTTTAACTTAAAAGAGAAATCAAATGCCTGAGAAAATTAGTGTGTCGGTACAACTTCTGAACGCAATCCTTGGTTACATGGGTA
>Ga0209084_1000466_pt1 | contig 37986 bp, 52 predicted proteins | sample C_130820_MF_Meta_FD_187309 | JGI IMG/M metagenome (GOLD analysis project Ga0209084, IMG submission 187309) | Freshwater microbial communities from Lake Croche, Canada to study carbon cycling - C_130820_MF_MetaG (SPAdes) (version 2) | ecosystem: Environmental > Aquatic > Freshwater > Lake... | reverse complement strand
TCTTTTTTTATTTCGTCATCTGTCATCTTAGGATACCTATCTTTAATAGTATTATAAAGAACTAGTTCATCATTTTTTAACTTATCAATTTTTTTATTGATAATGTCTACTTTTTTATTAATGTTCTTTTCCTCATCTTCAATTTCTTGGATATTCTTTAGTATATGTTCAGTAACTATTCTTATCTCATCTTTGGTTTTAATCTTTTGTATAACATCGTCTTTATACTTTGTAAGTTCTTCAACTTTTTTTAACAGGAACTCACCAAGACCTTTAACTTCATCCTGATATGAATTGAGTTCTGTTTTTAACAAAAGAAACTCCTTCCTAATATACTTAGCACTTTCTAATAATTGATTATCAATCATGGTTTAATATCTGTTTTTTTACTCCTAGCCTTTTTAATTGGTTTGGCGATAGGTTCAACATATATATCCTTAGATACCTTTTCTTCTACTTTATCACTATAAACCATAGAGTTTATTTTATCCTTAATCATATCCTTAATGATGTTTGGATTTTTCAGTAGGTTATCAGTAAACTCTTGAGCAAGATAATCTATTATACTTTGATTATAAGAATCCTCCATCATTTCAATGAAGTCAACTCTTGGTATTTTTTCCTCAATCATTAATTGAATACTAAATTTAGTATTCCTTTTAACATTTTGAAACATTTGAACTATAGGATCAACTACAGGTGGTACTATTACTTGTTTATATACCAGTTCTTGTGGTTGATTATTAACTATAACCTCACCAATATCATCTCGACTAACCTCAACTCGTTGTATAACCTCTTCATCTTCCTCCTTTCTATCAGCATCTATTCTAATAACTACATCTTCTTGTGGTTGATTGAACTGTGGTTGTGGTTGTGATTGTGGTTGGTGAGGTCTAAATGGCTGAATAACTGGCCTATTTGGGTCATCATCTTCAATAAACCCTCTTACTGACTCATATTGTCTTTGCATTGCTGTATTTGGATCCAAGGTTGAGTTACCATACATCGATTGTGCCTTTCTAAGTAACTCCATTTTCTCTTCTTCCGGATCTGACATAATAACCGCTGAATCGTTAAATACCGGTCTAACTACAGTAGAACCTTTAATATTATTAAGATCAGTTCTTGGTCCACTATCCATTTGAATAAGATCTGATGGGTTATTATATCTCTCATTAACAGAAGATGATGTAGTTCTACCTGAATTGTAATCCTTTACCTCAACATTTCTTGATTCATTACTAGCTCTTGATACGGCGTCCGGTGGTATACTTCTGATCTTATCAGCAAAAGTTGATAGTAAGCTTTCGTTTTTAAAAAATGAACTTGGATCAATATATTCATCGAAATAGCTCTTATCAAGAAGTCTATTTACTTTAACCTTACTTCTATCATTTAGAATAGCAATATCCTCAAATTGGTCGATTACTTCGTAAACTTTACCATTTGTGAGGTTAGTAAATTTTTTATTTGTATAATTCATAGTTATCTTGTTATTTTAACACCTCGTTTAATTGCTATTAAGCTACGATATAGGTTTATATTGCTGATTTCCAGATCATTGATATTATCCATAAATGAAGTATCAGATATCATCCCATGATTCAAATATTTAAATAGATCGACCATATAGTCAACTGACCTATCATCATGTATGTCTTCTATAAAATAGGTTTCCTCTTTTTTTAGAAGATGAAATAAATACTTAAAAGTCAAAATTTGATGACTCGCTATATGACTACCATCATCTATTATAAGATCAAAATATCCATCTTTAAAATGATTCGAAAATCCATCCAACTGTTCGGGGGATGATTGATCTACTAGATAGAACTTAACTCTGTTTGTGTCGTATTCAAAATCACATCTGAAATTGCTCTCTTGGTTATCTATTATATGGATTTCAGAATTAGGAAAATAATCTAACCACATTCTAAGTGAGAACCCGTTAGTTGGATGGTTACCCATACCAATCTCCAATATTTTTAGTTTATCAAACCTTTTTTTTGAGAAATACATATCATAAATCTCTACATAATTGTGTCCACATATTTTTAGTGGGTCTTGTAGTGTCCAGTCTCTTGGTACATTATTGTTTGAAAATGACATTACTTGAACATTTGACTTATCACAGTTATATTTTTGAGATAATTTATCAAGTTCACACGTAAATTCATTTGATTCCTTTGCCCAAGAAGTGACCTCTGGATCATCATGTTTCTTACCTGGCCATATATATTTTTTTGTATCTATCATATTATTCTACTTGTATATTTTTTTATTAAAATTACCCAGAAAAGTTCTATAACGTCTGGATTTAGAAATTCTTTAAAGAAGTTGTACCCATTATTTGATATGTCTTCTGATAAGTTTGGATTACTGAAATAATAGTTTATTTTCTCCTCACATATAAATTTATTCTCGGCTGATATATAATGTTTACCGTCAATAAAAACATCTTCTTTCATCCACCACTCTTCCCAGAAATTTATTTCGTCACCTGAGTTGTAGTTATAGAAAACTAAGCCCCCCGATCCTAGTAAATATTTTAGTCTACTAGCATATGCTCCACCATTCCCGTTTAAGTGTAAAAGAAATTTATACTTGGTTAGATCTTCTCTGGATATAAAATTTTTTGAATCAGCTGGTTGGTTGTATAGAACCAATTCAATATTTGAATTGAGGGAAATTGTAGTATTGTCTAATCTATTATTCCACTGGGTTATTGTCCCTACAAATACACATTTATTCTCCCGTTTAATCCATGGTTCTTTAGGGTATTTAATTAAATCATCCCACGATGTTTTATACTCTTTTATTATTGATGGATCTCTTTCCGGGTATCCATAAAATGTAAAACATGGTGATAATATATTTTTACTCTTATGTCCTCTTTTTCTAGAGTGTGTAAAGAAAGCCCCATTTAAATCTGGGCTCCTGTCCCACCCACAATAAGCTATGGTTGTATCTGGAATAGTATATTTTGAACAAATCGATTCTATCATCTTTATCATTGATAATTGTCTTTGTTCAATATCTCCGTTTGGTAACCTCTCAACTGATATTATATTAACCATATTATTCCTTATTTCAAGTTTTAAGGGTGCATATGGGTTATTTAATATATCGGATAGAGTGTAGTAGTTATCACCAATACACCAGTCAGCAATATCACTTAATATATCATTGTTTATCATTCTTATATATTGGTATTTTTTTCATCTTATGTCTATTGGCTTTATTCAGTCTTTTATATATAGATAATATCTTTCTTCTATCTTCACTTAGTTCGCTTACCCTACCTTTAAAACTCATAGCCCATTCAAGATCTTCATATGACGCTCCCATTTGTTGTTCGTCTGTTCGATTATCATCCCATAATCCATCGGTAGGATTAGCTTCTATAATCTCTTTAATTATTCCCATCTCTTTTGAAAGTTCTCTAACTTCAGTTTTGGTTAAATCACCGATTGGTGATATATCAACACCTCCATCTCCGTACTTAGTAAAGAAACCTACACCGAAGTCTTCTATTTTATTACCTGTTCCGACTACAATACCATTAACCGATCCTGATATTTGATATAGAGAGATCATTCTTATTCTAGATCTTGTATTGGCTAGAGACAAATTTGTCTTTAAATCGGCACTAAATAGATTTGAGAATTCTATAAATGTCTTTGATAGATCAATTTCCAGACATTTACAATTGGGGTATCTATCCGATAACCATTTTAAGTGGTTACTTGCTCTAGTTAATTGATCCTCCTTTTGAAGTATAGGCATTGATACAACATATGTTGTCACACCAGTTTCACAACATAATGTAGACACCAATGCTGAATCAATACCACCCGATACTCCAACAACCAGAGATTTGATATTATACTTAACTACGTAGTCTTTTATCCACTTTGATATATTGTTCATTATTTACCACCTATTCTTTTTAAGATAACTCCATCCATATCAGGTATATATCTAAAAGGATCTATTATCGTTGAGTTTATTGGATATTTCAAGGATTTAAAATAGTTGTGCATTGTTGATATAAAGAAAACAGTATCAGAGTCACCTTTATCAAATTCTTTCATGAAGTGTTCCTCTCCATCTGTATGAGGGTCGATGTGTGTTACGTTATGTCCCTTTTCCCTAAGGATGTTAGCCATCAGTAATGCTGGACTTCCAGTTTGGATGTTTGTCTCTGGTTTGAATGATTTACCTAATAGGTATATTTTTTTATTTTGCATAATGGAAAGATTAGCCAGCCATTCTGTCTGATCTTCCCTTGCTATCATTAGATCTTCAAAGAAGTCATGACTCAAGTTTAAACTTTTTGCTAGCCAAGACATTGCTATGTTATCCCTAGGATGACAACCACCTCCGTCTCCCATACCACCCCTCAAATATTTTGGTGATATTAGTCTTTCATCTGAAAGAGATATAGCATCTATAACTTCATCCACATCACATCCTATTTTATCACAAATTTCCATTAGTGTATTAGCGTATGCAATTTTCATACCAATGAATGTATTATATGACACCTTTATTAACTCAGCATTCTTAACTGAAGTTTTAAATACTCGTTTATTATGGATCGTTTTGTAGAAAGATTCTACAGTATTAGATGCCTCCTCATCGTCAACTCCAAGTAGAATAAACTCTGGGTTTAAAAAATCATTAATCGTGGTTCCCATTGCTATAAAATATGGATTGTAGCAAAGTTTAATCTTACTTGATAAGATTGGTTTAATATACTTTTCAACTGTTCCAGGTAAAACCGTAGATATTATGACTACTATTTTTTCATTTTCCTGAGTATCAACTATGGATGATATTGACTTCATGGCGGATACTAGGGAGTCGTAGTTAAAATCAACTCTGGTCTCAGGTATTCTTGATATTCCCTCATAAAGGGGGTCATGTGGTGTCTGGACTGGAACAAATATAATTTCGGAATTATTTACGACAGATTCCATGTCTGTGTAATTTACAGTATTATTAACAAATAACTCATCCATTCTTACCTCTGTATAAGGTATCTTTTTCTCTTTTATATACGTTTCTACGTCTGGGTTCAGGTCATAACCACATACATTGTGGCCCTTTGAGGCCATTGCTAATGCGACTGGTAGTCCCAATTTACCAAGTCCTATAAATCCTATTCTTTTTGAACTCATTTTCCTTTTTTAATTTTATATTATTAATAAATAATTAGTTTATTTAGTTTATAGCATGTCTACCAGAATAGTTTGATTTAGGATAGTAAATTCTAAACTGGTGGAGTAATGGGTGGTCGGAGTTTTCCCAATTTGGGTTTCTCAAACATTCGGATAAATCTTCATTTGAGATCTCTTCAAATCCCATGGCTGCGAACAGGACAGTTAGTAGTATATCATAATTTGCGAAATTTGAATCAATCCTACATAACTCTTCGATAATTTCCTCATTTTTTGTGAAAAAGTCATAAACCTTCATGAAAGATTTACAATTAAATATAGCGGGGGTTGCACCATAGTGAGTAACTGATGTTGAACCTTCTATTTTACTAAGAACTTTATTTACCTGATCCTTAGCCCAGTGATAGTAGTTTACTCTAGAACCTAGTAGATGAACATCTTCACTTTTTATGGATAGTCGACCCCTTACTAACACGTCGGGCTCCATAATTAACAAATATGGTTTTTTGCAGTAGTCAATAGATCTTTTTATTCTATCCAAGAATGTAAATATTGATTCTTTCATGTATTTTTGGTTTTCCTCTAATAGGAAATTATCACCATTTATTTTCGGAACACGTCCCCTAGAATCATGCTCAAGTATAGTTTTTAGTCCCAAAAATTTGCTTTCGAGATCTGAATAATCAGATCCACCATCTGATATTAGCAGAACTGGTATATCAGGGTATATTTTATATAATTCTTCTAAAGAATATTTAACTGAATCATATTCAGTATAACATGTGTAAAAAACTCCAAAGTTTAAGTCCATAATATTAATTTAATTTTCCCCAAGCGGGTAATTTTGTTGATAAGTATAAGGTTTTATGTTTTATCTGATCTCGATCACATACCGATTTTATTAGGGATTCTGATGACCATCCGTTAAATTTCTCATTGGAGTAGTCTACTAGCCTTTCAAATGAAAGGAATATAGTAGATATGGAGTCTATATTCTTACTGTTGGATATTAGGATCCAATCACTTATCTCGTAGTATGGTTTATTCATTTCCTGTGAATATAGATACTCCATGTCCATGTCATTAATTTTTATTGGTGAGTTGACTATATTATCAAATCTTAACTTAATAACAATATCATATTTGAATCCATTACTTAATTCGTAATCTTTTTTGAGGTTTATAGACTGCATCATTGAATACATCATTGAATAACTAGCATCAACTTTAATTTTTCTAAAGTCATCTACATGTACTCCAAAATCACTTTTATTTGTCATGGCAAATTTTATATAAGACTCATATATATATTGGTCTGTAATAAACTTCTTTGGATCTTCGACAATCATTCTTTTTGGGTTGTAAAGTCTATGTATATCATCTACCGCTGTATTGGATATAGTAGCTTCTCCAGAAAATGAAGAGATTTCATTTTTATATAAGACCTTATTACACATATCATCATTGAACCATGTGTGTACGAATACATCAATTTCCGAACCATTTACATTAATTATGTTATTTTTTATACCGTCACAACACTCTTTTATAAATCTAGGTTGTCCGGAGAAACAAATTGCAATTTTCATTTATTTGTTATTTTTTAACTAAAAAGAGGTGGGTTGGTGGACAGGATAGACCATAGTCTATAGTGTGATCTGGTAAGTATTTTTTTATTAAACTTAGATGTTCCTCTGTTTTACTTTTACCGGATATATGTCCATGAAATTCTAACTCAATGTATTTAATGTCTCTCAAAGTTGATGAATTTTCTATAATATTTTCTTCAGCTCCCTCAACATCAATTTTTATAAAGTCAATATCTTTTATATTGAGATTTTCCAATGTTATAACATTCATATCATATAGATGATTAAATCCCTCTAATTGAATATTGGTATATCCTCCAACATTTCCATCAGATCCGGAATACATAGGCATTGTCTCACTATCTGTATAGTAGATACCATAGTTATATGTGCAGATGTTATTATTTAATCGAAACCTATTTTCTATAAAATTAAAATTGTCTATTTGTGGTTCCACTAAGTAGCAATACTCTAAAGATGGTATTTTCTCAATTAGAACTTGACACACCGCTCCTGTATTTGCTCCTAAATCTAAATATTTTTTAATTTTTTTCTCATTGAGAAAATTTATTATCTGTTCATAGTGTTCATCATTGAACCATTGTTGGTATGATACATCCCAGTGTTCCTGTTGAGTAGTAGGCATTATTTTATATAGTTTTTATATCTATCTAGTATATTACTAGATAGTAGTCCATTTTGTTGTATGTAATATGAAAAGTGGGAGACTATTGTTCCTGAATAAACATAGTTATTTTTCTTCTCTAATATCGGGAGATATACGGATAACCATGGTTCATCTTGCCAAACATCTCCGAATTTATCTGTATACCTTTTTAACCCCGAACCCAACCACGAGCAACAATTAATTGATACTGGATATGGATGTTTTAGTTCAAATCCAGTATCACTGGATTTTCTAAATATCGATAAGTTATTTGATTCTAAAGCATTTAAAAATGTTTCATGTACAGACTTTGAGAAATCAACATTTCCCCAACCAACTGGACATAGAACATATTCTTCTGGTATAACATTGATGATTCTATCTGGAATAGAATTATTAATGTTAATATAATTCTCTATTAAATGTGATACACTTTCCCATCTTTCACCAAAGAAAGACCTATCTGAAAATTGAAACCCCATTTCTTTTTGTAGTAACCATGACATGAATGAGTTATTTATAATCAACGGGTATATAATTGGATATTCCTTATTTTCTATTCTGAAATTAATAAAGTCTGTAAATAAGTTCTCCTCCAAAAAAACAATATCATCATCCAGTTTTAGGTATACACTATCCTCATCTTTACTATTCTTATAACATTCATTCCATAGATATATAGGATCTTCTCTATCTGACCAAAAGACCTTAACAAAATCCCTGTTATCTGAGTATTCTTTTATAAAATCTAGATCTTCTTTTACATTAGTCGCCGCGTATATGTGGTATTCGTCTATATGGTGGCTATATTTATCAATATACTTAAAAAGTATTTCTAAAAACTTCCTTCGACCAGCAAAGGTTATGAGTATCTTTTTCATTTTTATTTTAATATATTTGGTATGTAGTGATTTGTAACAATTTTCTCCCAAGAGAAATTGTCAATAACATATTCTCTTATTTCACCTCTCATTTTAATCGATTTTTCACGATTTAACTTTATTATGTTTGATACATATTCTATATCATTAATCATATTTTCCGGGATTACGTCAATGAATGGTTTGCTCAGATCTAAATTTGCTGTCGCGAATTCAGATATAACAAGACCCAGTCCAGCAGACATGGCTTCTAGACAAACTAAAGGGTGAGCTTCACCATCACTTAATAATACCAAATTTGCGTATTTAGTAAGATTGTTATATAGATGATCCTTACTCCATTCACCCAAGTAGTTGTTTTTATTAAACCTAGGATCATCAATATTTCCAGCAAAATATAAGTTTGGTATATCATGAAATAGATGTTGTCTTTTTCGATAATCTATCTTAGCTAGATAGATAGATCTGTCAGTATATTCACATTCACTATCAAATACAAACAGGTCGTCTCTTACACCATTTGGTACAACAAAAAGTCTATTGGTATTAAAACCATACTTTTTATATTTATCTGCAATCGAAGGTGATAAAGCAAATATTTTAGCGCTCTTGAGGTTTAGAAATGCTCCAAATATTTGACCATATCCTCCATACTTATTTTCTTGATCTAGGTATCCATAGTGTGATGTTATTGCAATATTTTTGCAATTGAAATAATCACATAACTGGACAAAATTATCATACTGAACGTGAATAAAATCCGGATTGTGATAATTACATTGATTAACTATTTCATTTGGATCTGGGGTATTTATAATAACCACCTCATGTCCCAAGCTCTCTAATGTTTCTTTATAGTCCCATATGAGTATCTCCACTGCTCCCCAACCGGTTGGGGGTATGGGCATTATCCCTGGACCAACAATACATATTTTCATATTTTATTTCTATTTATTTTTAACTTCTTAAATGGTTATATCCACCTAATTTGTTTTTATCTATTTGTACAGCCTTAATTCCTAGATCTTTAATATCTATTGTGAAATTGTCTAACATTTCTGGACAGGCATATGATGGTAATAACTTTAGTGGTGTTCTTTTACTATAATACCAGTTCATTGCTGATTCATCGTGCCATATAGGTATTATATTATTTGATAGGTCAATGTTTATCATTTCGTCTAGTTCTCTTGACATTTTCATAAATTCTTTTGTGGATCCTCCTATAAAACACCCTTGGAAATATGATTCCCCATCACTCGGTGACATATAAAAAGAAGATTCTGACCTTCTTTCATATGTGAACTGTGATTTATGGGATTTCCAGAAATATGGATGTAGAACACCGACTAGATTGCTATTTAAGTCAGAAGGTAATACCTCATCTCCTATTTTATCAGTAAATACCATATTTGCATTAAAGAAGAAAGTATAATCAGTGTCGTTAATTTTATCTTCAACTGTATTGAACATTTTAAATCTCATCATTGTATCATATGGCCATCCAAGTTTTGATTGTTCTACTCTTACGACATTTTTATGATTACCGATATCACCATCTGTAAAAACATAATATGTTTTATTATGTTCAGTTAAAAAAAACTTCTCACATGTCTGGTAAAATGAATTAAAAAAAATTGTGTATTTACCGGTGCATATTGTGAATATTGTTATATTTTTCATAAAATTTATTTTATTTATAGTTTGGTCCAGCAGGATCTCGCGGTTTCCCAATCTTTATTAGACGGTAACCACACTCTTGGACAAATAACATTACATGTGTTGCTATAAAAAGCACCCCACCATGCAAATGTACTGTTGGATATTACAAATTTATTATGGTGAGCCATATCAATATGATTCTCTAATACATTAGAGTCCTTAAATATTAAAGACCGATCTGTTAATCGATGAGTGAATTCATCCTGACACCATTTTTTATCATCTGATATAAATATAACTTTTTTACATTCTGGAAATTTATTTATGGAGTCGATATACCAATCTGTGTCACAGAATAGGTGTGATTCCTTATACATTGTGGCGTAGTCACCCCTTCTTACTTGAACTATAAGTTCATCCTGTGGATATTCAATGATATCATCAACTAACTTAAAATCATTTCTTATATATTCCTCATATCCTGATATATATTTTTCATTTTGCCAATATCCATTAATAATATAATTATTATTTACTTTAAGATTATTAAATAAATCCAGATGTTCATTACTAAACGGACCCAAATCACTAATAACAATCCAGTTTGGATCAATCTCATTTTGAGATATTTCTGGTACATTTATGTTAAAGATATCACTCAGATAGGATAGTGGTTGTATCTCAACTCCTGTATTATTCACAAACCACTTAGCTAAATAGAGTTCAGCGTTGTACTGTATGGATAGCCTTCTACCAAGTGCATATTGAAACATTTGGTTACCCATACCTCCTCTTAATATTACTGCAATTTTCATTTTTTATGGCGTTGATACTCCACGTTTACCGACGACTATAGCTGCCATCTTATTTGCAAACATTATGGATTCTTCTATATTTTTTGTCTGGAAATATTTTATTCCAAATGATGAAATAAATGTATCACCTGCTCCACTCACATCTATTGTTTCCAAAGGGGAGTCTTGTATGAATAGTTTACTTCCTATTTTTGCACCCTTGTCACCCATTGTAATAATAACATTTGGGTAACTACTTAGGTCTTTATTTTGGTTATTTTCCTTTTCGTTTATTTTTACAAAAGAAAAGGATTCAATTATTTCCCTTGAAAGGATTTTCTTAGAGTCCAACATGGATAATTTGGCATATCTACTAATAGTAACTAAATCACCTTCAGTTAAAAATCCCTTATTGTAATCACTGACAATAACCAAGTCAGATCTTTTGATGACATCTATTTTATTTTCATCTATATAACCAAGTGTATCAATATCACCTTCATCATCAACCCGAACAATCATATTGTTACTTTTTCTATCGACTAATCTAGTCTTTACAATATCAGTCTTTTGATGCCAGAAATCGATTTTGACATCGGTGTATATAGCTTTTAAATTTTTAACAACATTCCCAGCCATTCCATCATTTTCAACAGTATAGACTGGATTTATTACGGGTACTGGTGCTTCCGGACAGATTCTATTTACGTCCCCATATATAAATTTATCTTTGCATAGTTCACCAATTACTAATATATTCATATTAAATTTTAACTTTTATTAATGTAGTGAATGAGTTTAATTCCTCATTTGAATCAACCTCATATTCTAAAGTTGATAGTCCTTCAGATAGATTCTGAATAGAATCAAAATCTTGTAATCTTTTTAAGTTACTAGCATATTCATTTTCATCAACATTTCTCTCATGATTGAGTGAATTAAACCAACAAGCCTTCCTTTTTACTTCAATATTTTTAAAATAACATCTTCTTAAAATATCATCATCCTCTGCTCCCCATCCCCAATACTCATTTGAGTATCCATTTATTTCCTCAAAAGACTTTTTATCAAAAAGTGTTACTCCACCAAAATATCCATTATATGGTATGTTCCACCCAAACTGTTCAACTATGGATGCTAAGTGTGTTGGGTTTGACTCATATTTATAGTCGCATTTACCATCAATCGGTAACATATCGACATCATGAAATATAAAATAGTCAAAGTCCCTTGATGAATCAAATCCAACATTCAATAGTTTTGCTCTATTGAAAGGTTTTTCGTCATTCTGTTCTATAATAAAGATATGAAAGTCTATATTTTGTTCTTTTAGTGTCTTTTCTAGTTTTGGTAGAAACATATCTAGATGACTTTTTCTGTTTCTGTATGGTACAACTAATGATAGTCTCATTTTAATGTTGGGTAATCTTTTTTATCTAAGAAAGCTAATCTTAGTCTATGTCTTCCTGTATTTACATATGTATATAAAATAAAGTGGTTGTTGTTTAAATTTTTATCAATAAAATCAGTAATCTGCTTAAAAGAATCAAATTCAACTGTAACAACAGCAACACTGGTTGCTTTAACATATTTATTACCTTGTTCATTTTCAAGAATATAAGGGAAATTCATGTGTGGTACGGGAGTAATGATAGCTTTATCCCAATAAAGATCTACCAAATTTTGGATAGTTTCTTTATGGCTTCTATAATAATCATTATACTCTTCTTCAATATCTATACCTAAAATATCACCAATAATCTTGTGCCTTTTGAATGATTGAAAGGAATTTTCCCAGTCAGATCTGAGGTAATACTCCGCAGTTTCTAGAAACTTTTTATATTTATAATATTCTTTAGCTGATTCTTCTGATATCATACACATTATATTATTTTAATATATAAAGTCTATGATAAAAGAAATTTTCTTAAAGTTAACTGAGTTCACTACACCATATGGAAAAGAAGCAGAACTCGAAAGTTTATTACCTGGCCTTAAAAAAGATAAATGGGGTAACTACTATACAAAAGTAGGAGAGTCTCAAACTCTATTTACTTGTCACTTAGATAATTATTGTAAAACAAAGGAGAAAATAAATCATGTTATTGAAGGTAACATCATTAAAACTGATGGTAAAACAATACTAGGAGCTGATAATAAAGCGGGTGTTGTTACCCTACTTTACATGATTTCAAAGGGAGTTCCTGGATTTTACTTTTTCTTTTTAGGAGAGGAACCAATACTTTCGGGTGGTTGCTGGGGTTCAACTCAAGTAGCTAATGGGAGACCGAAATTCTTGAGTGGTTTCAAAAGAGCTATAGCTTTTGATAGAAAACATAAAGGTTCTATTATCACTCGTCAAATGGCTCAACAATGTTGTTCAGATACATTTGCTGACGCTCTTATAAAAGAGTTCTCAAAGGCTGGAACTATTATGAGAAAAGATACAACTGGATACTATACTGACACTGGAAACTTTATTGAGTTAATACCAGAGTGTACTAATATATCGATTGGTGTTTGGAATGAACATCATACTGATGAATATGTTGATATTGCTTATGTAGAAGAAATAGCAGAAGCCGCTTGTAAAGTAAATTGGGAAATGTTACCAACATCTAGAGAACCAAAGTGGTGGTTGGATGAACCAGAACATAAAGATGATGCTCAGTTTATTAAAAAGTATTCTAAGTTTACAAATAGAAAAGAGGATGCTAGATTATTTACAAAGGTTTCTGGTGTACTAGATGATGAAAACTATTTACTTATGAATAAAACAGGATTTGAACCCGGTAAAGAAATGGTATTCAATAGTTGGTTTGAAGAGAAATCAGTTAAGGTAAAAGTCTTAAATGGTCAAGTAGAAATAAATGGTCAAAAATTACCACAGGCAAGAAACCCAAAGAGAAATATATTAAAAGTAATAAAAAAAGAGAGTCGATAAGACTCTCTTTTTATTTAACCAATATCCGCTTTAGTTATTATTCCTTTATCAATATGAACGTTGATTCTATCGAATCTTAAATCCATAGTTAAGATAAAGTGTTTCCCATCTTGACAAGTTACCCTGAGAAGAAACTCGTTTTCTTTACAGAGAAAACGAGCTTCAGGTTCGGGTAGACCAATCAGTTGTTCTAAGAACTCTTTGGTTGGTTGTATCATTTTTTAGCAGTTTTTTTCTTCTTGTAAGAAACTACCATCTTATCCTCTTCCTTGTTATACTCAAGGGTAAGTGTTACTCCCTTATCAGGGTTAGTAGAGATGATTTCCTCGGTAATCGGGTCTTCAACGTACTTTTGAATAGCTCTTTTTAGAGGACGAGCACCATACTCAGGATCATAACCCTTTTCAGCGATATGTTCCCTTGCTGGTTCACTCAAATTCAGTGTATATTCAAGTAATTTTACTCTTTCTACAAGTTTATCCACTTCAATATCGATAATCTTACCAATATCTTCTTTAGATAAAGAGTTGAATGTAATCGTATCATCGATACGGTTCAAAAACTCTGGAGCGAATGTCTTCTTCAACTGCTTTTCAATAACACCCTTAGAGTCAGATTCCTTAGAGGAGTCCTTAGACTTAGTATTGAAACCGACTCCAGTACCGAAATCTTTCAACTGACGTGAACCAGTATTAGAAGTCATGATAATGATACAGTTCTTGAAGCTTACCTTACGACCAAGTGAGTCGGTTAACTGACCGTCATCCAATACTTGGAGAAGTAGGTTGAATACTTCTGGGTGAGCTTTTTCAATCTCATCAAGTAGGATTACAGAGTATGGTTTACGTCTTACTTTTTCAGTAAGTTGACCACCATCTTCGTGTCCGACATATCCTGGAGGTGCTCCGATCAAGCGAGATATAGCAAACTTCTCCATGTATTCACTCATATCGATTCTAATCAAAGACTCTTCTGAATCAAACATATACTTAGCAAGTATCTTAGCTAACTGAGTCTTACCAACACCGGTTGGTCCTAAGAAAAGGAATGAACCGATTGGACGATTTGGGTCTTTAAGACCTACACGACCACGTTGTATAGATTTTACAACCTTAGCAACCGCTTCATCCTGACCAATAACTTTACCCATTATGGTCTGAGGCATTTTAGAGAGTCTCTCGTTTTCCTTTTGACCTACTTTTTGTAGAGGAATGCCAGTCATCATAGATACAACTTCAGCAACATTATCTTCTGTTACGGTTTGTTTATGATTCTTTTGTTCTTCATCCCACTTCTTACGAGCTATTTCAAGATTGTTAAGTAGTTGCTTTTCAGCATCTCTCAACTCAGCTGCTTCTTCATACTTCTGGCTGCGAACTACAGAAGTTTTCTTGTCTTTAATCTCTTGAATCTTACCTTCAATGTCAGTTATATCCTTAGGAACAACTATGTTAGAGATGTGAACACGAGACCCCGCTTCATCAAGAGCGTCAATAGCCTTGTCTGGAAGGAATCTATCAGACATAAACCTTGATGTGAGGTCTACACAAGCTTTAATAGCTTCCGGTGAGTAGATTACATTGTGGTGTGACTCATACTTATCCTTGATGTTATCAAGAATTTGAAGGGTTTCTTCCGGAGAAGCTGGTTCAACCAATACTTTCTGGAATCGACGCTCAAGAGCACCATCCTTTTCAATGTGTTTACGATATTCGTCAAGAGTTGTTGCTCCAATGATTTGGATTTCACCACGAGCAAGAGCTGGTTTGAACATATTAGATGCGTCTAATGAACCAGAAGCACCACCTGCTCCGATGATAGTGTGGATTTCGTCAATGAAAAGAATAACGTCAGGTTGCTTTTCAAGTTCAGCCATAACTGCTTTGATCCTTTCTTCAAACTGACCACGATACTTAGTACCAGCGACCATAGAAGCTAAGTCAAGAGTACAAATCCTTTTGTTATAAAGAACTCGTGATACTTTACGTTGAACTATACGAAGAGCTAGACCTTCAGCAATAGCTGATTTACCAACGCCGGGTTCACCAATAAGTACTGGGTTGTTTTTCTTACGACGGGATAAGATTTGAGACACACGCTCAATTTCTTTTTCACGACCTATAATAGCGTCAATCTTACCTTCTTCAGCAAGTTTAGTTAAATCCCTACTGAACGAGTCCAATACTGGAGTCTTTGACTTTGGGTCAACATTTTTCTTAGAGTTATACTTAGAGTTGTCCTCTTCGTCATCTTCCAAAGAAGACATTTTAACCTTTACTAAGTCTTTGTCCGAAATTTCGTTTTTATTCATATTTAAGTTTTTGGTTATTATTATATTTAAGTTTTTGTAAAAGTTTAAGCTAACCTGAAGTTAGAAAGGAATTTTCTAAGAAAGACATTCTTCTGACCCCCTACTGATTCCATCCAAGTAGCATCTGGTGTTTGACCATAGCTACCATTTTTAACAAAGCAATCATTTACCTCATCATAGTTAAATCCAAAGTCTGGGTACTTCTTTTTATTAAAGACTCTTTCATCTACAATAAAATTAATACCAGTTAGTTGGTCTCCCAAATCTGGTTCATAGAATTCAGTACAGAATACACCATTTTCTTTAAGTGTTTGTAGATGTTGGTTAAGACTTCCCAATCTCTCAGGGTTGGTATTAGTAGTACCTCCATTTAATATTATGTATGTCTTCCAGTTAGCCAACCAATCTAAATAATTTTCCAAGATAGATTCGTCTGTTTCAGCATCTGGATATAACTGTTTACGGGTCTTTATGCCTGATATAGGCAGCTCGCTGGATACATGCCAGTTCATAATATACTCAATGATATGAGCGGTATATTGGTCTTTGCTGTGACCATATTGTATCCCCTGTTGAATAGGGCTTATATTATAAGGGACTAATCCAAACATTCTTAATTCAAGATTATTCTTGAATGTACGAAATTTTAGTGGGTTTTTATTCATATTTTTTCAATAAATTTTTTTAATTTGAATGATCTATAAACATTATTTATAGATTTATCTAAAAACCTTTTAAAGTTTAAAACTGCTTTATAACTCATAGTTTGTTTATAAATTTTTCTAATCTAATTTTTCTTAGAACGAATGGGTAGATTCTTTCATATGGAATTTTTACAGCCTTTAACATAAGGCTGTAAAAATAGTTATAATCATTCATATGTGATAAAATCTTGTAGGGTTGTTCTAAAGCTATCAATGTGTCTCCGAATGAAGTCCATTTCTTCATCTATATTAGATGATTCTTGACGGAACTGACGGAAGTTTCTAACAGTTATAAACCTCATTTGGTATGAAGAACTACCGAATATAGTGAATACTAGAGTTGTACCGGTTGGTTTGTTATTACCTTGAACCCATATTCTTGTATATCCATCTCTTAGACGGAGGTTTAAATTATGTTGAAGAACAGATAATGTTCTTTCAAAGTTGGTTAGAACAGTGTTTCCTCTGTTCTCGGAACAATTGTGGTTATAATGTTGTCCACAACTGGTACAAAAGTGTGTCATTTTAATTTATTTTAAGAGACAAAGCTCGATTACTAAATTGTTTCAATCCTGTTACTTCAAGTAACATAACGTCCTTAATAAACTGAGGAACCGTTAGTTTGTATTTTTCGGTTGGTAACTCAATTTCAGCGACTATTAAGTTATAACCACTATTGAATTTATCAACTTCCCATTTTAGAGGACCGTCTTTATAGATCCATCTTTCTTTGGATATATGTTTTGAGTCAGCTCCATGTTTATAACATTTCTCACGAAAGCTATCAAACTCATCTTTGGTCATTTGGTATTCATCCTCCATATTTACACCTTTAGAAACCGAAGTTTTAATAGTGTGGATATACATATCTCCATTTATTTCGGAGTGGTATGTTCTGGCTCTTTCCCATATACCCGATGAGTTCTTCAAATAGTATTGTTCTATTTGATAGATATCGTCTTCTCTTCTTTTTGGAAGACATTTCAATAAAAACTTCCTTTCAATTTCAAGGTTGGATGCCATCGCTTTCGTTTTCTTTATTTTTATTTTTTAATTCTTTCTCTAAACTATTAAAAGCTCTTGATATTATCACAGTACCGAGAGCCATTAAAATAGAGGTTATTGGTAAGTCCAATGCTCCTATAAAAACACCAATCGCACTTACAATCCAGATAAAAGCTGATGTTGTCACACCAATGATTTTATCGTTATTCTTCATAATAACTCCTGCTCCAAGAAATCCGATTCCAGTTATTATTTGACCTATAACACGGGTTGGATCTATATTCAGTTGTGGGTATTGAATCATTATGAATTTAGGAATCATAGTGAAAATAGTACAACCAACACATATTAGGATATTTGTTTTAATCCCAGATGCTTTGTTTTTTCGTTCTCGGTCATATCCTATGATAAGACCACAAACAGTAGCTATGATGATTTTGGGTAATATTACCTCTATGAAGAATTGTAAGTCGTAAAGCATTTATTGGTTATTTTAGACAAAAGTATAAAGAAAGTTTGAATAAAAAAAGTCGGTAAATATAAATTTACCGACTTTTAACTTCGTTAGAGAAGATTAAGCATTAACGTTAGTCAATAACTTAGAGCTTGCTCTGAACTTTGCCACTCTCTTAGCTGGGATTGAGATTTCCTCACCAGTTTTAGGGTTACGACCCTTACGAGCTTGACGATTAGAAGTTTCAAATGTACCGAAACCAACTAGGGTTACCTTATCACTCTTATCAAGAGTGGTTTGTACAGCCTCCATAAAAGCATTGATTGCGTCAGCTGCTTTTGCTTTGCTAATACCAGTTGAAGTTGCGACGTGACTGATTAATTCTGCCTTGTTCATCTTTTAATTTTTGTTTTTTATTATGGATACTAATAATATCCATATGTCTTTTATATTCCTAATGAAATCAAATGTTTTAAAAAGTTTTAAGAAAATCAAAATTTATTTTGATTATGATGGTTTTCTTTCATAAGAAAGTCGTTTATCTCTTTAGAACTCATAGAGTTGAGTCTTAATCTTTTCAATCAATAGGTTTTTTACCTCAGTAGTCAAATCAACTTCAATTTCTTCTGACCAGAACTCTTTAATATCGATTATTATATCAACATCACTCTGTTCGATAAAATCGGGTTCGATAAAATCACCCTTTTCAATAGACCATTTACAAGTTCCGTCAAGGTCGAAAGTAACATCAAATGAAGATTTAACACCTTCTTTTTCAAAGTCAAATGCGAACCAGTCACCTTTACGACTAATGGTGTCGTCACCTGTCTCCCACTGTCTTAGTGCGAATGAAGAGTCAAAAAGAGTGATTTTACCGTTAGCTAAATCTGTATAAGTGAGTGTCATATTTGATTGTTTTGTTACACAAAGATACGAATAAATTGGGGTTATTCCAAGATTTCTTTTAGTTTTTTATCCCTTGAATCCCTTACTGCGTAAGTCTTTTTATATTCTTTTTTAGCAGAAGCTATAATCTCTTTTGCTTGGGTTTTAGTGGGGTTTTCAGTACGTGTATTTGGTATTGATTCAAAATCCCAGTATAGTTCATCATTAAGAAAAACGACTGATTTTAGTGTGTTAGAACCCCATTTAGAGATATAATAAACATAATCCACTCTCCAAACATCTTGGTTAGATTGAAAGTAAAAACTTGATTTAATATGATCCATTCATATTACTAATTTTTATGTGAGAATGACTTATCTCTTCTAAAATAAGTTCTATACTCATATGTGAAATCATCACAAGACTGTTCCGTACAGTTTGTTAGAATCCATTTATTCTCATCCATTTCTGGAAAATAAGCATCTCCTTCAAACTCCTTGTTTATTATAGTGAGTTCTATTTCAGATGCATAAGGTAGTAACTGTTTATAAATCTCACCACCACCAATAACATACAATCGTTGTTTCTCAAACAAAGGAAGAACTTGTCTCCAGTCAGAATAAACCAAACAACCTTCGTGTTTCCAGTTAGGATCTTTAGTTAAAACTATATTGGTGCGATTGGGAAGAGGTTTACCAATAGATTCAAATGTTTTCCTACCCATTAGGACAGGATTACCTGATGTCAAAGATTTGAATCTCTTTAGATCACCAGGTATGTGCCATATAAGCTGATTATCCTTACCGATTACACGGTTAGAAGAACAAGCAGCGATTAGAATAATGTTACTGTATATTTTTTCCAATTTGATTGTTTATTTTTTCTTTTTCTTTTAGATAAATATGGAGCTTTTTAGATAAAATAGAATTATCAGACTCATACTGTTTTCTTCTCCATTCTAATATTTCATTATATGCCTCAACAATATCAGTCTCCCATGTTTCAGGTTTTAGTGTATAAAACTGATCGTATCCATTTTTAGATGTACACAGTGATAGGATATAGTGCTTATCAACTTCTTCATCAGATAATGATTTTCCAAGTCCAAATGGTTTTGTTGGATGTGAGATCTTAATACGATGCCATTCACCACCACGTCCGGATTTATCAGTATATTCCGTTATATTACAATAGTCAATAATATCAACTTTCCAAGTTGAACTTATTTCATCAGTACTTTCAACCAATGAGTGACCTTTATTACCACTTATACGAATACCAAAGATTCGGTCATTGGTTGTTAATTGTGATAATTTGGTTTTGTTTTTAACACTATTCTTTCTATTGATGACATCGATTTCATCTTGTTCAATATTTTTAAGATTATAGTCTATTTGACTCTTTAGTTTTAAGAGTTCTTCCTTTGTTAGATTATCTATATTCATTTTCTATCGTTATTTTCAAGACTTACAACCTTATCAAAACCTTCCTCATCGCGAATTGGCTGATATGTACCAATCATACGCTTAATAACATGTTCAGGAATCCACTTGTTTTCTTCACTCTTCCTCTTATCATTCCTTCTTTTATATTCATCCCACTCAAGAATGGGGAATATAACGGCAATTTTGGTAAACTCGTCACCAAAATACTCCAAGTTATGTCTCCTTCTTTTTGAAGTCATGTTAGTCATGTCTATAATAGCATTCTTACCATTATCAGCAGCATCAAACAAACGCCTTTGTAACTCAGCATCAACTTCTTTCTGTGATACTGTATTGAATGCGTCAGAATAATCATCTGTATCAGACATTTCCATAAGAATATCGTCACGACTTATGATTGTTATTTCAATGTCCTTTTCGAGGAAATTTTTTCTAATCCATGTTGATTTACCTGAAAGGGGAGGACCAATCAGTACAATAACAAATGGTGTTTTTATTTTATCAAATCTCATAATTTATGCGTTTAATAGTTCTACTAATTTTGATTCTACTATCATTTCATTAGAATCAGTTATACTTGATGCGACCAACATATAATCTACATAAGGTTCAAACATCTTTTTATTTTCTACATTAACACCACTTGCTATTGCTAGCTTATGGTCACCAATGTAAGACTTAATCTTCTTTATTTTATCAACCGAAGCTGGTTTACCAGTTGCTGGACCTGACGTAGTAACAACATCCATATGTTTTATGGCTTCTTTACATACTTCTTCTAACTTATCATCTGGTACATGTTTTTGATACTTAAAAGCAACCGCTCCAAAAAGTGGTTGAGTTCTATTACCAGTCCCCGGATAATCTGTCCATATTGCATCAGAACCAATATTTTCACATATCACTATTGAGTCTTCTGTTTTAAGTTGAAGAAAGTTTAATCCTATTTTAATATTAGGATATTCTTCTTTTGCTTTAAGGAAAAAGAACTCTAACTGACTAACTGCTTCTTCCGAGGGACGATGGTTGATTAAGAAGACCATTTCAATACCATTTCGTTGACATATATCAAGGTTATGTTTGATTTGATCCCAATCAATACAGTGTATTACAGGTACTATCATTTGAATTTGTTTAAGTTGTGTTTGATATAGTTAATACCAATAATAGTTTTAGCGTCCTTGAAACGAGTTGATAGTACTTCATCTAAAGTCATTTCAATCACTTCAATATCTTCGTATTCCAATCCACCACCTTCGTGTATCTTTTCAGATACCTCACAGTAATAGATAGTTATAACCTCTGTTGAACCACCTGGACTCATATAACATTCGTCAATAAGTACAATGTTGTCAGTTTTATAACCTATTTCCTCGTCAATCTCACGAACCATTGCGTCTCTTGGATCTTCACCCGGAACATCAAGTGTACCAGCAACTATCTCAAGTATCTCAGCATTAGAACCAGGTCTCCACTGATTAACAAAGATGAACTTTTTTGTATTTGTGTCATAAACGACACCAGCAACGGCGTCTTTTCTAACCATTATCTGACGTTTGACTTCTTTACCTGAACGAGTTTTAACAGTTAGTTCGTCTATGTTTAGAAACCCATCATATTTTCTTTCTCTATTCGTTACCATATAGCAAATTTACTTAATTTATACCAATTATAGAAATTTTATCACTCTTAGTTTCACTAATTCTGTGATATCCGTCAATAACTTTCCACTTAAAACCATCCCAAAGAGCTACTCCTCTTGGTATATCATAATAATGACTATCATTATAGAATTCCAATGACTTATTTAACACATTCTTATGGTGATTTGACTGACCAAAAACAATGTCTGTCTTATGAACAGTTACAATAGAATACTTTTTATCCTTAATCTTTTCAAGGATAGAACCATATTCTAACTTAAGCACGTATTCAATCTTTTCCTGTAAAGACCCAATACTCACAACATTTTCTACATCAGTTGAAACCTTTTTTAGTAAGTTATGATCCATATTGATCCCATCAACTTCGTCACCATAATATCCACCTCCCCATTCTGGGGACCAGTTATCCTTATCCCAAACTTTATGAATGGTTAGAATACGGTGAATACAGTAACGATTTACTCTATCAATTTGATTGATATCAAAGTCGTATAGAATAGAGGATAATTTCTTATCTCTATTTGAACTAGTATCATTTACGTTAACTTGTGTAAATATATCATTAGTAATTGATAGTATATCAATACTATTGATCTCTACTTCACTTATAGAGTAGCAACGACATATGCCTTCATCATCACATCCGCTTTCAGCACATGAGTATTCACCATAAGGGTTGTATTCAATAGAATACTTGTAGTCTTTATTTAACATTTTTTCTTTTTGGTCTTATTTTAACAAATTTTCCGTTAGAATTTTCTATATAAGCGAAAAAACTATTTGACCTTATCTGTTCAATCATATTGATGATGTCTTTACCTTTTATCGCGTTAGTGTAGACATACTTACCGTCTTTCTGGGTAAAAGTGAAATAACCATATTTATGGTTAGCACACATTATATCATTGACAGGTTTTTCGAACCAAACATTATCACTCTTGATTGCGTTACATTTCTTCTGAACTAAACTCTCAAGTTTATTCATTGCGATTTCTTTCAAATCGAGTCTTTTATGATTCCTTTTTGTATTTATGACCATATTAATCGTCTTCTTCTATGTTGTTATAAACTCTACGAAGTAATGCTACAATGAAGTAGTTTGGTTTTATTGTTGGGTTACTTTGAGCAAAATCGTAGTAGTTTTGTTCTCCCCAAATATCATTGATAAATAAACCAACCGCTCCACTCCTTGACTGTCCTGCTAAACAATGAACGTAGATTATATCTACGTTTTTATTCTTCTCTACAAAATCTATGATTTGTTGACCTTGTTCTCTGGTAAATAACTGACTCTCACTAAGACCTTTTTTGATCCTCAAGTCGTTACCGTCCTTAGTTTCGTCGTCAAAAACAAGACCTAAAACATTAGGATGTGTTTCTTTGAAATAAGAGGTATCTGGCATATCAGAGTTGCGAATAGATATGAATGCTAAGTTTTGTGACTCAACATTTGTATCATCTATTCTCATTTTTGGAAGTATGGTATCAAAAAGTGTTTTTGATAATACTCTAACTCTTTTGCTCATTTTATACTTTTTTAAGGAACTCTCTGTCTACTTCCCGTAGTGAGTTTATTCCACGTTCATTAATCATATCAAGGATGGTGTCCATATCTAGATTTTCAGAAATCCAAATATCTATTTCATCCATAAAAATATCATAGTCAAATTTATTTGAACTATTGACGTATTTTAGTAATACTTTCTCTATATTGAACTCATTCTTTATTACGGAATGACTAATATCGGTACAAAGATAATGAATTAAATTATCATCTAAAACTTTTTTATACTTTTCTATCTCTTTAGGGTCAATAAGTAAGTAACAAGTATAGTTCATATGATCATCTTCATAGTCAAATGTGGCTTTTGAGTCAATATTTACTACCTTTGCCTTATCTATATCGGATAGATAAGTATAATCAGAAGCTAAATCTTCAGCACTTCTATGGAAGTCAAGTTTATTTAATAGTAGTTTCATTGTGTATTATATAATATTTTTTTGGTTTGATATATTAATATATATTTTTTATGATTCACCTATTGGAAATGAAAGAATTCGATACGGATATCATGGTTAAACAAATCGTTGATAGGTTTAATCGCACTGGGTATCTATCACATTCCTTATCTAAGAACTTAGATAAGATTACTGGCATTCCCAATAGCCAAGAATTGTTACTTGATAAGGCAGAGAGTATAAACTTCTTCTTTTCTAAATGTCGTTCATATATTATGGATGATATTCTTCTTGAGTTTTTAGATTATTATGACTACACAATAGATTTAGGTATTTATATAGATGACTATAATGGTGGATTTATCACTTTAGGTCAAGAATATGAATCATCTGATGATAAAGAATCTTATATTTTCTTGAAGTTTTTAGATTTCTTATATAAAAACACAAAATCAAGTAAGGAAAAATCCAAAGAAGATCTTGAAAAACGTAAATCAAGAAGAGATTGGTTATCTAATCCAAGAGGAAGAAATGTAAAATCAACTAACTATTTCAAAAAAATTGGTAAAATTGAACCAATGGTAATCGTTACTCTCAAAAATAGAGGATATGATAACTATTTTGGTTATACTGATAGAATACCATTGGATCAGTATGAAGGATTCACCGACCAAGACTTTTATGGTAGAGAAGGATCTGTTGATACAAGAATCAAAAAAAGAATGAGATCTTTTGAAGGTGTATTTAAAGCAGAATGTAAAGATGTAAGACTTGATTATCCAGCAATGTATACTGATAGAAGGTGGTACGAAGATGATGAACTTCGAACCAACCCCAATCCTATTTTGATGTACGGTAAAATAAACATCAAGTTTAAACTACTGTAGACATAAACTGTTTAAATAACTCATGTTGAACAGATACACAGATTCTACTATAAGATGACCAAGTATCTTTTTCATAATAAACAAACTTATCTAAACCAACAGCACCTATCCTATTCTGGAAAAGGAAATCCTCTGACTTATTTATAATCGCAAATATACCTAATGGATCTTCACCTTTATAAATCTCATCAACCAATAAGTTATTTTGTCTTAGATAATCAATATTCATTTTGATGTGTTTTCGAGTTTCTACTTGAAAGTCATTAATAGCTTTTTTACCTTCTGGTGTAGAAAGAACAGTATTTACCAAAATCTGTGAAGGGGATGATACACCATTGAACTCATAAAGTAATCTAATATTCAGTTCTTCATTAAACTCTTTATTAGTAGAATGAATAAATCCGGTTCTTGCACCTGGTAAACCAATCCATTTTGAAAATGATTCACATATTATCACATTTGGGTGTAATACCTTTTCAAAGAAGTTATCATTAAAAAATAACTTACGATAAGGCGAGTCGAATATAACAATCGCTCCGGTATTAGCTATGTCGTGTATCTTTTTAAGAAGATAATCGTCGTCTAACTTCATACCAGTAGGGTTATTCGGGTCACATATAAAAACACATGAGGTTTCATTTAATTTTGAAAGATCGAAATAATCCAATGTGTTATAAAATGAAAAAGGTTTATTTCTTATTGTTGCCATTTTGGAATATGATCCCCAGTAAAACTGTGGAAAATAAATGTTATCAACATTTAGAGTTTGTATAATCAAATCAAGACCAGGCATACCACCGGGTAAGATACTTATATATTGTTCCATATTTACACTATTAGGAAAATATTCTTTAGCGATTGATTGTCTTAAACTATCTATACCAAGATTAGGAGCATATAACTGTAACTCTTTAGAGTTAAAATCTATTTGTTTAGATACTTCGGTTAGATCAATACCCACTACTGAGTTCACACCTCGATTTAATTCAAGATAAGTATTGCCGGTTTCCTTAGAAGTTTTTTTAACTTTTTGACCGATTCCTACGATAGAGGAAAATGTTGCCTTCGATACATTAATTTTCATGTTTATTATAATTAATATATACAATATGTTTATTAAATCATTCAAAATGTTTGAATCTTCATCACTAGACATAAGTGATATTATGAAAAGGAAAAAGGAGATTCAGGAAAAATGGGAGTTACAAGTTTTTGCAAGAGCAAGTGCTTCAAGTCAAGTACCAGTTCATCTGGTTGATATATACGTAAATATTGATGGTGATTGGAAACCAAGAGGGGTTTATAATTTAAATACTAAAGAGTTTACATTATTCTATAGTGGATTAAATACACTCTTGAAAAGAGATAAGTATATAAAAATACCTTCCGAAAACTTTTTTGATAAAATAGATGATGTTTATTACAGACTATATAATGATGTTTAGTCGATTAACTTGTTAATGGAGTTTATTCTTTTTTGAATGATTTTATATTCTTTCTCATCCATTATATCCATTTCTGTTATGACTCTATACTTAAACTTATTCTCATCATTATAGTAACTAACCAAATACTTTTCATCGGGTAAAACTTTTGCTATTCTACCTAACTTCATAGTATCTCTTAACAAAATAAGTTGTTCCTCCCATCTTCTGGGTGGAATATTTTTTAAGTGTTCCATTTTAATATATATTAAATATGAAACACTTAAAACTATTTGAAGATATTGAAAATGATTTATGGGAGGAAATTTCATTCCATGATTTTGAAGACCACGAAGTAATAAAATTACCAGAAAGAATTCAAAAAGAAATAATCTCCCTTTTTAAACTTCCACTTAACTCAGGTTGGTCTCTTATTGGGGAATCTGGTTTCATACTACATCCAAGTAATACGGCATTATCTATATATCTAGATAGTCCATTCCTTTATGATTGGTCACTCACATTTGAGTTGTGTGATGATTATTGGTATCTTGTTAATGTTGATGAAGGAAATACTGAATCACATTATAAATGTGATGATATAATCGGTATTAAGAGTTTGTTACAACATCTTAAAATACTTAAATAAGTTGAAGTATTCAGGTACGATCTGAAATCTTCGGAGTCAGAGTCCGACACACTATCCATTTGTGCTATACTTCAATGTGTTGAGATAATAGGACTCGAACCTATATTGGATCTCTCCGCTGCTTCAAAGGCAGGTGCATTACCAGTTATGCTATATCTCATTATGGTAGTCCTATACTGGAACGATCAGTATTCTTCAGGGTCAAAACCTGACGCATCACCTTAATGCTTTAGGACTAATTAAAAAAACCCTGTTCAAAATAGATTGAACAGGGTTAGTATTTTTAAGACAATACAATTCCTTATCAATCTGTTCGAGTGATTTGCTGTTGAGGTTGTTGTTGAGTTGTAGTTGTCATTTCTGTTTCTTTATATAATTTTATAAAATCTTTTCCGTATTTATTTATTGTGTATTCTAAAAAAGGTTTAATCGTATCCTTATAATAAATAGTTATTTTGTATGGAAAATGTGAGATTTTAGAATCTGTTAGTTCCGATCTATAATTTTTAATCTCTACATATTCATTATCTACTATAAAATCTGGGTAAAATTTATGTGGTTCTTCCTGATAAACATACTCAAATCCTTTACTGTTCCTTTCTATTTTCTTTTTGTTTTCTAAGCAATATATCAAAAAGGCAAGTTCGTAACTACTATCACACCAATATCCCTGATACCAACCAGATTTTCCTCTACTGCTACCTTTTCTTAGTCCACCAGAAATTTTTAACCAACATTCCTTGTGATATTTTCTATTTTTATTCCAATTGTTATCATATCCGATTTCTTTACAATGTAAACAAGTGAATCTATATTCTTTATGATTTTTATCCTTTCTATTTTCTCCTATTATTTTATTAGCTAATTTAACCTTTTCTGAAATAGACATGGTTTCTTTAAGCTTAATAATCTTTTCTTCCGTCCATTCTCTGGCCTGAGAACATTTACTGGAACAATATTTTCTTACCTTGTTTCTTCTAACCTCGGATTCAGTTGCTGTAATCTCAAAATCGTTTCCACATTTAGAACATACTTTATTGAAAGTTATTCTTTCAACTATATTAACACCCTTCATAGGATTATTTCTACTTCTGGGATTTTTAATACATCCCGAAACATGAGACGCAAAGTGCTGTTGTTTATCAACAACGATATTTTCATTACACCACTTACATATTTTACTATACATAAAAGTATATATAAAAATTATATCGGTCTCTATCGGTTCCGTTCTATGTCGAGTGTGTGCGATTCGAACGCCTCTACAGACTCCCAAAGTCTGTGTGCAACCTGGTTACACTTCACACTCGTATTAGCAGTGACGACGGGACTCGAACCCGCAAAACCTCCCATTAGACAGACGGGCATTCTACCAATTGAACTACGCCACTATTTTTGCGGACATAACCGGAATCGAACCGGCTAAGAGGATTTTACCTCACGGAGTGACAATCCGCTGTAACAGCCATTATACGCTATGTCCATTTAGTCTAGATGATAGGGGTCGAACCTACATGAATCACTTGCTTCCAGGGCAAGGGGCTTACCAATTAGCCCACATCTAGTTTTTATTCTCGTTTTGCGGACACAGCTGGACTCGAACCAACATCCTCTCCCTCCACCGGGAGCCACTCTACCGTCGACGATTTTCGTCTTATTAAGCTAAGTGTCCTTTTTTGCCGAAAGTGGGGGATTCGAACCGACCTGATCATAGACAGTGATATATGCAACCATTACACCACACTCTCGTTTTACTATCATATATTATACTCAACAAAGGTACAACATTTTTTTCATACTACCAAATTTTACATAAAAAAAATCAGTTAGTTTTTTACGACTAACTGATTTATATTGGTGTAGGGTTTATATTGTTCCTTACATTATATACATAGCTAGCCAACCGAATCTATCCTGATCCGGAGCAACTTGCGGTTGCGGTTGGTTAACGAATATGTTTATAATGTTTTTCATTGTAGTTATATATTAAATTGTTTAAGTCCCTTTTGTATTATTTTACACAAAGATAGAAAAGTTTTTCTTTTCTACCAAATTTATTTTAATAAGTATTTTATTTTTTTATCTCTATTCATTTGTTTCTCACTCACTATCTCTATAGTATATGTATGTTTTCCACATTTCTCACATATACATGGAATAGGTATCATTTTGATCCTTTGTTCTATTGTATAATCAAATTTTGAGTATCTCTTACTCATATGACCACATTCATATATATCGTACACCTTCATATTATAAAATATAGTTTGCTAACTCGATAAGTGCTTCACAAATCTCCTGTGGAGACTTTGATTCATCAACTTCAACAGATGATCCTCTATTATCCCATCCGAGGTGCATCTCAACTCCACCAACTTCAATAAAATATGTAGCGTATAAGTATTTTTTTAACTTCTTATCATCAAACCCTTCTCCAAATTCACTATGATATAGGGGTTGACCAAGTTTTGCAATCAATGTATCTTCCATATGACAGATAAAGAAACTATAAATAGAAAACAATCTATCTTTTGGAAAATTATCAATATTACTATCATTGACGAATATATCAAAAGGAAATGGTATCTTCTTACCTTTTAACTTTTTAAGTATTGTATTAGCGATTTCGTTATACCAATAACCATATCCTTTACCAGAAGTACGGTCATTACCAAGTGTATTCATATTATTTGTATAATATGTAGATGTTCCGAGTATTTTAGGATATTCAGTTAATCTAAGTGTCCAATCTTCTTGTCCTTTTAAAAAATTAATCATATATACTATATATAGTATATTATATTAGATAATTTTTAGAAGAACCGGTTCTAAATGATTCCAAGTTACGAATTGCTGATGAACTAATGTGTTCAAACTGTTCATCACATAGTAAGAATATAACATTAATATCCTTTTTAAAATCCTTAATAAATTTTAACTGGTTATCTTCATAAGCCAAGTCATCACCATTACGAAGACCTCTGATTAGAACAACATTATAACCCTTATTTTCATAGTCTTCAATAAGTTCGTGTAGAAACTTACTATAAACACAAACCCTGGCTTCAACTCCAAGTTCTTTAAATCGATTAAATAAAAGTCTTGACCGTTCTTCAATATCAGTTTTTGGTTTCTCTGGATTACATCCAAAGGCAACTACAATATTTTCTTCTCCGAATATTTTACCAGCTTTTTGAACTATATTAAGATGTCCTATATGGAAAGGTGAAAATGACCCGCAGTATAGAGCTATTGTTTTCATTATATTCTTTTTAAGATTCTATGTATTCTATTTAGTCTACGATTAAGGATATGTCTTGATAATCCCCAAGACATACTTCCACTACTATCACCCATGATAACGGTTATTTCCCTACCGGGAATGCCTCCTTTCATTGCTTGGTCAAGTAAGGTATTCCCGGTTGATATATAAGTTTTAGTCATATTGTACTACTTTTTCGTTTAAGTCTTCCTTGTGGAATGATGTAAGCTCTCCTTTATGGTCATCAGACTTCTGCTTCCAGAAGTCTAGTTCTGGTATGTACTCAATAAGGTCATTTCTATCATTCTCAGTTTTTTCACCCATCTTATCGACAATAAGATTGAAACCATTCCAAGTAAACTCGTCACCGTCGATTTCTAAGGTCATTAGAAGTTGACCGATTAAGTCCTTTTCATATTCAATACGACCCTGTGATAAGTCGGTATCCAATATTCTCTTAGTTAGTTTATTGATAGTAACATAAGAACAATAGTTAGAATGTTCATCGTCGATAAACCAGTGATTTTCGTCATATGAAATAGCAGGGGTGTATGTGGTACGACCTCTACTTGGTGGCCACTGACCGTAGTTGGAATCTTCCCAATCTCCACCATATCCATATCTATAACCTCCGTAGTCATATTCTACCTTAGAAGGGTCTCTACTAACAGGAAGAGATTCCCAATCAACTAAACAAGCAGCTTTAGCTAACTTATCAAGGTGTTTGATGTCCTGTCTTTCTGTTTTCCAGTGTTCATCGTAATAACCTACTGATATGTTGGTGCATTCTGGATAGATTGTCATAAACTTAGCAGAGTCAGTATAAAGACCAGTTGGGTCATTTTTATATGAAAGAATAGTATCGTTATCATATACTTCAGCACCAGCTGAGTTCAAAGCATTAGAAAGAGCAGTACCGAAATCGTCAGAGCAGCATCTTGTTGATGTTTGGTGGGTTATAATAGAACCTAATCCACGACGGTCAAATGATATTACTTTGGTAATATTCTTCATTGGTTCAATCTTGTGATCCGCTGCAAGTTTACCGGAACCAACACAACCAACCTCTTCACCTAAGAAGAAGTAGTAAAGTCCTGGAATTTTATTCTCCATCATATATAATAGAACGGTAACACCTGCTTTATCGTCAGCGCCTAGAATAGAAGTACCATCAGTTTTGATTATATCGCCTTCTATTACGTGATTTACATCTACTAGAGTACCACCTGCGGTATCTAAGTGTGATGTGAACATGGTGCTAGGATTAGTACCAATTATTTTGTATAAATTACCGTGTGCATCTATATCCAAATCCTGTGGAAGTAGATGAAACAGGTCTCCTTCATTTCCGTGAGGATATGTTCTGGAAGTTAGTTTTAAGAATGTTTCTTTTATGTTCATATACACTTATTCTAATATTAATACACAAAGATACTGATTATAATCATATTAAAAAAATAATAACACATTTATTTTTAATATATATATCTTATTATGTATCAAGTTACAGAAGATTATATTGGGGGTACAATAAAAATAACCGACTCTTGGACGAGTTCTGGAACCGGAAGTTTTGCCCCACCAAAGTTTTTATCAAATGAAGAATACAGTATTGTATTTACTGATTTAAAATATGTAGAAAAGTTAAAATCATTTACCTATTCATCCGAAGGTGAGTTACAAAATAGATATTTAGATATCACATATCGAGTAAGTAGAGATAAAGTTAGTTGGAGTGTTTGGCAAAATCTTAATACAAATATACAAAATTTACCACCATTTAGTCCATTAGATACAATTTGGTTTCAAATAAAATTTACCAGAGGTGGAAGTTTTACCTTGGGTAAAATAACTCTATTAAGTTACTCATTATCTGGTTCATTACTTAGAAATGTAGTAACTAATCTGGGTCCTGATGTTTAATATATACTTTTATGAGCTACATAGTATTAAATCAAAGTAATCCCGAAGTTGTTGTCAAACCACCATATATTTATAAAGTGTTTAAAATAACTGACACTGAAATTATAAGTAGAGGTGACACTAACTATGACATTTATTATCGTTACTCACAAGATTATGGTAGATCAGTTACTAACTGGGAACCATTTACCGTTGCTAATATAACCACTACTAAAATAACCCCTATCAGATTTTTCCAAATAGAATATTGGATAAAATATAATGGTTCAAGTAGTGTATCCATATATGATATTAATCTTATCGGTGATTTCCAAAATGTTACACTAGATTATGCTAAAACCAATCTATATGGTGTTAGAGAAGATTGTAACTGTATAAAGTTAGGATTAGTAAGTGATCCAACAAGTGATATGACTCAACCTCAAGGTGAGCAAAGTTCAATGTTGATGCCTAACCCAGCTTCTGGTAATCTACCTATACTATCCGATACTCAAAGAAATGCTCTTTTTAAACCTTATCAGCTAACTCAAGCAGGTGATTTACTTAATAAAATGAGTAATGACGCTAATGATATATTTGGACATGAAGTGGTTTATTTCTTAACTGACCCAGATAAAAAAGGAACTGATTATACATTCCATGAATATCAGTTATATAACTATGTTTGTGATGATTTCATCAAAATATCAGTTGATAATAACCAATTCCCGGATAACCAGATAACAATGAATATGTTTGATCTGGCTCTTTTTGAATCTTTCGAGGTACATATACCTAAACAAACATTTAAGAAAGTATTTGGTGAGGATAAAAGACCTTCTAAAGAAGACTTTCTATGGTTTTGTGAGTTAAACAGAATGTATTCGGTAGAACATGCTCAACCATTTAGATCATTTAACAACTACGCAATTTATTATAAAGTACACTTGAAAAAATATACACAAAAAGCAAACATTATTGCTGGAAATCAAACAATACAAGATCGAGTCAAAGAACTTACCAGAAACTCTACTATTGATGAGTTATTTGGTCGTGAGAATATAGATGATAAAAAATCTATTGCTAATAAGGAGGAGTTTAGACCACTTACACACGATACTTTAAGAGTTGATATTATAGCAAATATCGAAAAAGAATTAATCGAAAACGGTTCAAATATAATTTCAAAAAATAACTATGATTTATCATCCGTTCCATTTGGAAATGATGCGGTTACATATAGAAACATGAAAAATAATTTCCTTGTATCCGACAATATCTCATTCTTCTGTTGGTTTAATATGTTTAACTATACTAGTAATGATACATATGAGTTCTTTAACTACTATGATAATACTAATTCTCTTGGTATGAAGATGTCGCTACATGCTGATAATATTAAAGTAACTCTAAATACAGATGAATATGATCTACAAATCGGTATTCCAGGCAATGCTCAAGGATTAGATGAGGAAACATGGTATGCTTATTTAGTAAATATAGATCAGAGACAAAGAGTTATCAGTCAATACATCTATAAGAGAGATGTGGATGATGAGGAAATGGCTTCCTATTTAGGTTCAACTATTTTAAGAAGAGTTTACTCATCAAGTAATACTATGACTCCCGTTGAAATGGTTATGGAGAATGGCACTATCGCCAAAATAAAGGGTGCTGATATGAAGCTTACTAATATTAGATTATTCACTGATGTTATTGAAGAAGAACAACATAGTAAGTTGTTAAATCAGTCTAATATTGGAAACGATAGTAAGTATCTTATATTTGCTGATGGTGCAAATAATAGGTTGGTTTTGCCATATTATCCTTTAGGTAATGTTGGTGGTGGAACTATTTAAATGTAATCAATATGTTGAGCATGTCTTGAGTCCACAGACCTCATTAACATATTAGATTCATGCCGACCACTGTTATCACTGAATCCATCATCTGCTGCAAATAATTGAGGAGTTATTCCCCATGCACATCCTCTTGGTTGTACTTCTGTTACAAAATAACGGTCTAATTCCATTGGAAATGTTTCATTATAAACATCAATAGTTTCTCTCATAAGAGAAGCTTCTATACCATATGCGTATAACCCCCAACAGTTTTTAGCCCTAAAAACATTAGTGGTTATAAATCCATCATTTAAAACATTATAATTCCACATGGAAAAGTCATCAGTAAGTGGTATATAACCTAAGTAAAGTAACTTCCAATCATCCGGAATGTCCGCGTAATGAGAATCAAATAAATCATTTGAATTGCGATGTATCTTATTATCATCTTCAACAATAAGAATTTTATTATACCCTTTACTTAAAGCGTCATTATAAATAGATAAATGAGATACCGCAGTTGCTATATAAGCAGGGTTTGAGAAGTTACTTGATTCATTGTGAATAGCTGACCATAACTTATTCATTACTTGTCCATCAGTTGCGTCGAATGTAGTATAATCTATATCACAAAACTTCATTCTTTTATCCGCTAAAAGCAAACGATCAGGTCGCCTTTTAAGATTTAAAAGGTAAACCTGATCGAAATGTTTATTTATTGACATAATAAGTATATTTATATTATACTAAAATGTTTAGTAGCTTACTAAATTATTCCGTATCCACCAACTTTGGTGAGATTTTCAATGTCTTTTTCCAATCAGGTTCGCCTGACTCTGATTTAACCTTTTCCAAGTTCTCGGATGCTTTCCTCAAATACCTCATAAGATTTATAGCCTTATGTTCTGATTCGAAGTTAGCTGTTCCTACATCTTCTGTATTTCTCATATCTACTGGGAAATGATAGATGTAATTTTTTGTTTCAATTTTGTAAAACAAGACCCCCTCAGAAGCCCAATCGAATTTTGCAACGTTATCCTTAACGATGTCGATAATTTTTTCCATTTTATTTTTTATTTTTATCGAGTAGTTCCAGCGGGGGTCGAACCCACGTTATTCTCTTAGGAGGAGAATGTCTTTCCATTAAACGATGGAACCCTTTGTTAGTAGCGTGTATGGGAGACGATCCCACTTCTCAGTCCTTATGAGAGACTGCCATTTTCCTATAATCCACGCCATTTTTATATATTTGTACAGTAGGAGGGAGTCGAACCCTCATCCATTTCTGTCTAGTTTTTGAAACTAGTGTGTATACCATTCCACCACTACTGCATTTGTTTTACTTTTTCCTTTACCCTTAAAGTCCCCTTACCACTATTGTTATCTGTTTTAGAATGACAGTTTGGGCAAAGAATTTGTAGGTTATCTAAATTGTTATTAAATCTATCACCATTTATGTGATGTAGTTCTATAGGGATCGGTTCATTTAGCCATTCTGTTAGATTACAACACTCACATCTATGTTCTTTATATCCTTCTTCAATAAGTCTCAATTTTAATTTGTGAGAAGTTATTGATCTATCGTTAGATAGATATAAAGAGGTTTCTGTTCTGGATTCTAGATGTTTTATCCCCTTTCTAGCCGAATTGCCTTTGTATTCAATACCCCATTTTTTTAAATATGAATCTAGTGTTTCTGGCTTGCATTGTAAAAACCTACAAATCTCCGCTTTTGGTTTGTTTTCACAAACCAAAGTTAGAACAGAATCTTTCTTATTATCTATATCTTTTCTCATATACCATTATTATTTTTCTAATACGTAGTATATATAAAAAACATATGTCTTCCTTTTTGTGACCAAGAGGGGAGTCGAACCCCTACACCCGAAGGTACTACGTCCTAAGCGTAGCGCGTCTACCAGTTCCGCCACTCGGCCATTTAAACGTCCTCAGTAGGATATGAACCTACACTAAATCTACTTTCACTCGTAGCTCCTCTTTATCTTGGGATACAAGGACATTTGAGCCATAGAGCGGTAACGATCCGCTGTCTCCGAAATACCAATTCGGTGTAATAGCCATTTATACGACTACGGCATGTTAGTTGGCGCTGATTGAATTGAACAATCTCCTTTCCCCTTCGAGCGGGGATCCTCTGCCGATGAGGTAAACGCCGAGTAGTCCTAACCGGGTTCGAACCGATGACCTCTTTCACGTCAAGAAAGCGCTCTCCCAATTGAGCTATAGGACTAATTATTTTCCTTCTTCTATAATCTTCTTAACAGATTGGAAAATCAATTCCTTTCTATCATTTGATAACATATCATTGAATAATACAAATATAATGATTTCTTCCGTACCTCTATTTGATAATTTAAAATTATTTTTTTTACAAAAATCATTACAGAACCTTTCATATAGTCTTTTTCTAGTATCATTTTCATCTATTGCGGAAAATGTAATAGAATCGGGATTGGTTTTTTCGAATAAAAAACTAATTCCATTGGTAATGGTAGATAAAACTTTGAAACCATCTCCTATGTTTGAGACATCATAACTCCATTTTCCGTCTTTTAATATAGAAAATGAATATGAGTAATTTTCACCGATTTGCTTTAAATACTCTATTCTATATTTGTTATCGTTTATCTCAAAATTTCCTATAAAATTATCAAAATCCTTAACCCATGAAATATCTTGAGGAGAATTCAGGGATTCTTGCAATTTATTGAAATACTCATTAAATTTATCAATCAAGTTCATTAATAATATTTTTTTATAGGAGGACACACTCGGTTACGATCCGGTTGCCTCTTCCATGTCATAGAAGCTCTCTACCATTTGAGCTAATCTCCAATAATTTAATAACTTTTACCCTCATTATATCTTTTCATTCTTTGATGCCTTCCGTTTCCTTTATTCAAAGCTTTATATGTTGAAGTTAATGAGTGACAATTTGGACATAACAGTTTTAAATTATCTAATTTGTTATTTTCGGAATTACCATCAATATGTTCAAGTTCTATAGGAACTCTACCACTAAATTGATTGGTTTCCCCCCAACCACAATCCATACATTTATTGCCACATTTCTCTATTAAAAATTTTTTGATTGTTCTAGTTGTTATATCTACTAAATTGTTATTTTCTATTTTAGAAAACTTTCTATTCTTTTGAAATTTTTGTTGACATTTGTGTGAACAAAATTTCCTACTTCTAGACATTTCCCTTCTATCTATTGGATATTCGTTTTCACAATTTTCACATACTTTATAAACTTTATTTTCTTTTTCTATGATGTCGTCATAATTGATTCTCTTATCTCCTCTTATAAAGTTATGATAAGTAGCTGAGCAAGATTTAGAACAAAATTTTCTACTCTCACTTATTAGTGTGATCATTGTGATTCCACATTGTAAACAAGTCTTTTGTTCTTTTTTTAAGTCAAAAAACTTTGATTTTAAATTATATTTAGATTTTAACCTCACAACACTTGATCGTGATAGATTCATTTCCTTAGAAATTTCACTATTAGTTAGTCCGTTATCTAATAACGAGATTAGTATTTCAACTTCAGTACTCATATACTTTTTATTTTATATATAAAAATAATGAGCCTATCTTCTGTTTTATTTGAGCCAAAGGAGGGACTCGAACCCCCGATGTTTGTGTAGCACTTTACAAAAGTGCTGGTGTCGCCGCTGACCCACTTTGGCATATGGAGGAAAGTTTCGTAGAGTGTTTATTTGTGGGATTTGAACCCACTATATTTTGATTTTAAGTCATAATAATTATCCGAAGTAACTCTAACGATTACCATCCATTTAGTAGTTCCTAGGAATTTCGAAATCCTGACCCCTTCCATGTAAGG
>Ga0209084_1000465_pt1 | contig 38131 bp, 77 predicted proteins | sample C_130820_MF_Meta_FD_187309 | JGI IMG/M metagenome (GOLD analysis project Ga0209084, IMG submission 187309) | Freshwater microbial communities from Lake Croche, Canada to study carbon cycling - C_130820_MF_MetaG (SPAdes) (version 2) | ecosystem: Environmental > Aquatic > Freshwater > Lake... | reverse complement strand
AATAACTAAAACCCTTGACTGTAACATTGTCGAATGTGTTATCTCTACAAGTAATTGCATCGGATACTGCGTTTAGCGCAATACCTTTACTTGCACCATTAAATAGTTGCCCCCAGTTTCCGGAGATTTCTATATCTTGAAATACACTATTTCGTACACAATCTAATTGTAGACCATTTTGGTTATTAGATGTAGTTTCTACTGACAACCCTTTTAACGTGATGTAACGTGGCTGGTTAACCCAGAACGTTGATGTAATTGTGCTACGAACAGTCGTTGTAGACGTGTCGTTGATAAATTGAATAACAGCCGAAGATCCAGAATGTCTAAGTATAGTGTTGTTTGCACCTGCACCTACAAGAGTTGCAAAACTAGGAATATACAAGGTGTTTGTAATCTTATAAATGCCAGCCGGCAATTCTAGTATAATTCTTGATCTTACGCCATCTGCAGACTCACTCGATGAGCTAACAACATTTAAAAACAATTGATCAATTGCACGTTGGATTGCTATAGTATCATCTACTACTCCGTCACCTACTACGCCAAAATCAGTAAGGTTAACACGATCGTCTAATCTTGCTTGCAATAATCGCACAACTGACGAGTTACTTGCACCTGTTCCGATCGACGGATCGTCGACTTTATAAATGTATTGGAGAGAATCGAATAAGTTTTGTGTAGTTAAATCTTTTGTTGTAAGAAGTTTAGTATTGCCAACAGCAGGTGCACCTTCAGAAACAGAACCATTGCCGATAAACAACTCTTGAGTATCAATTGCCCATCCTAACTCTCCGGATGCTAACTGCGGAAATCCTGTACTGCTGTAAGCCCTGCCGCGACGTACTTGAATTCTTGAAATTTGGTAAACTGCCATGTAATAATCCTCTTATTCTATATTTATGACTATTCAGTCATAAAAAAGCCCTAGTTAAATGCTAGGGCCTTAGTGATTAAGCTACAGTTAATGAACTTGCAGCAGTAACAGTTGTACCGGTAATATCGAAACCGATAGTAAAAGATCCGCCAGTGACCGAAGTAGTCGCTGCTTGCGATAGGATTAGACTTGTACCAACGTTTACTGTTGCTACAGTTGTTCCTGCTGGAATACCTGGGCCTGTTATAACTGCACCTAACATAGTTGCAAGAGCCGAAGTGTATGCCAATGTAGTTGTACTGTTAGTAGTTGCAGTTACGACTCTATACCCAACTGCACGACGTATACGTGTACGCAATTCATCTGCATCGTTGATTGCTTGATCCATAACTACATGGATCTTTCCTGAGTTGTCTGCAGGTGACCAGTAAGCCAATGGGTTAATTTCTTTTACGATAGCTTCTAACACACCGTCTGCCAGTTGAGTAGTTGCATTGATGTAACTATCTTCAGTTTGTAGATCAATTGCAGTACCTCCTGCAATTTTTACTGTAATTAAATATAGTTTAGCATTTAAGTCGTATAATGTTCCGACTTTAGTTGCTGAGCCATTTATTCTTGATACTGATAACATAAAAATCTCCGTTTAATATATTTATCTGTAACGTTCGATATACATTCCAACTCGATCCCACCATTTGTTTTCCCAGTATTCAAAGTCTCTTGACTCTAAGATAAATTCTTGATACTGCGGATCTCCCCATATACACGGACTAAGCTCGGGCGGCTTGACACACATAAGAACAACACCTTTTCGGATGTTTGTTTTATATATTTCGTTGTGTGCTAATGCGTATGCAGTTAGTTGTAAGAAGTAGTCTTCGACCCATTCGAGTTTTTTAGGCTTGTTTGATTGTTTAAAATCTAAAATTGACTCTTCGTTTTGATGTAACCCGACACAGTCAGTTGTACCTGCATAAATTTCTGGATGATACAAACCAACTTCTACTCCCCAAATTTCATTTACATTGACTAATCCGTTTTCGATAACGTGTTTAGCCATTTTATGACTTTGGTGACTATATGGATTAGTACCGGGCGTGCTTACTTCTCCTGAGATGATGTAATCTTCTAGATACTTGTGCATCCTAGTGCCTCGACTAGCTGCCTCTGTGGTAATCTGTTGTGCTTGTACGTGACCGACACGGTTTCGCCAATTTTGTAATGCAGCCTTAGATTCTTCTGATTTTGTTTTTTCGAGTATTGTTGTTACAGATGGCACTTTGGAACCGTCAGGGCAAGAATACAATCGCTTGCCCTCTACAGATTCTCTATTTATTTGTTGATAATCAAACTTTTTAGTTAATAATGTCATAGTTATTAATTGTACTATTAATACTAACAGATGTCAATTATTTTCTTGATTTATGAATGAAATGTTTTGCCATTTTAGATACTTGACCTTCTGGCTCTTTGTGTTGTGTTGCTGATGTAGGATCTTTTGCTGCAGTTTTAATAACCAATCCGGCTCCGTCAAAACGATCAACTAAGTGATGAAATGTTTGTTGTTCTGGGGGTAACTGTTCTTCGTCTCTCCAAATTTTTGCAAATCCGTCGTAAGAAATTGAAGGTGCAGCAGTGTCACCTTGACCAATCATATTATTGATCGCAGTCCATGTTAAGGGTGCTTGTGAATGTTGATGGTTTGCAGCGGATTGAAGAGCCCTTAACTTTAACGCTAAAGGCTCGATTGATTCATTTACTTTTTTTTTGAGCTTAACAACATGCCTAATTTACGGCTATACTCGACGCTTTCACGTTTCATACGACCCGCTTCAGTAGACGGAGGAGGAAGTTCTTCACCACCTGGTAAACCTGGACCTTCTGGACCTGCAGGTGATTCACCTCCTAAAGCTGCGTCCATTTCACTGCCCATTTCACTGCCCATTGCGCCGCTTACTGGTGCGCCTAATGTTTCGACTTCTCTGCCTGAAACAACTGCAAGCCCTTGTGACAAACCTTGACGGCTTGTTTCTAATGCTGTATAGATTGCTTCTAATGCAGGTTTAACTGCATCTTGATATTTTTGGGCAACATCGCTGCCTTGTTGTTCTCTTATAGAGTCTAATAATTCTAAAAGCTGCTCTGATTTCATTGCAGCAACATCTTCTAACCAACCTGTAATACGGTCAATCATGTCTTTTGATGCGATGATATTCTCTGCTTTTGTTTCTTCGCCTTCAACTAGCAACCAGCTTGCCTGCGCTTCATTAAGATCGTAACGCAATCTTAATTCTGCTTTTAATTCTTGTCTGTCCGATTCACCTAATCGAATACGATTTAACGCACTTTGAATCCAACTTGCTGGAATTGATGCCGCTTCTGCACGTTGACGAATAGTTGCAATTAATGCAGCTTCGTTAACTTCTTTTTTAGGTTTTTTATCTTTTTTAGCTTTAGAAGAATCTGCACTACCTGAGTAATCTTTTTTACTGGTAACTTTGCCAGTTACTTCGTCTTGCTCGTATGATTCGTTCATTTCGCGTTCTGATAACGCTTGGTTAACAACGTCTAATAATGCACGAGTTTTTTGATAAGCAGGGCTTTCTAAAATACTGTCGTAGCTTTCGTTCATTTCCATTTGGCTTAGTTCAGTGCGAAGTCTATTACGCACATCTTCTAATTGCACGTCTGAAAATTGTTCTAATTTTAATTTATAACCAAAGTTTTTTGCTAAACTTTCGTTTAGTTTTTTACTAGTTATAGGCTGTGATAAATCTTTAATCTGCATGATGGTTTCCCTTCGTTATTTCTTATTACGTATTTATACAAAAGTTCTACGAAGTAATCGAGAAATCAGTTGCTTATAGTAGTACGCTTGTTGGCTACTTTCTTCTAGCCTAGTTAGCATTACATGATACTTTTCCGAATCACTAACTGACTTAATATTGTTCTTTAATACTAGGAAGTTATGGTAATTTGTTTGATATTTTTTATCTAAATTTTCAATTTCAAAATATTTGTTAAAGTGTTTATAATTGTATGCTTTTGCAGCAACTAACGCACAACTTTTTAAATAATATTGATTAACTAAATCTTTAGACTCGATATTAAATACACCCCAGTTTTCATTGTCTAATTGCCTTACTAAAAAGTTTTTATAAACTAATGAGCCATCTGGTAATACTGATATAGGTAATTTTGTTTGTAATTCTTTATCAAAGTAGCTTGCTAGTTCTTTAATTGTTTTAGTTTGGTCTTTCATTTGCAACCACCATAGGGTCTTTGTGTCCTATTTTAGTTACCAAACTTTTACGAATCATCGCCTGAACTCTGACTTGATCATGTTCGTTTAGCTGGGCTAGTTTAACTGGGTATTTTAATTTTTTCAACAATACTGCTTCTTCGTTAGTTGTCCAAATTTCAAAACTATCGATCAACTCGTTTAGTTTCATAGACCTGACAACTTAATAATTGCAGCTAGCCCTTCTGGTAATGCACTGTGACTCACTGCTTGGTATGCATGTTTAGCATGATTTTCGAAACTATCTGGATCTCTACCATTAGTAACATCTAAAACAAAATCATCTCCGCCGTCACCTCCGACTGGATGATTGTGTGGAATTAAATCAGCTTCTTCTTCCTCTTCCGAGTTTTCAGTAGTTGCCATGGGTATTTCGATCTCTGCTCCAACTGCAGGTCCAGTGTGTTGTTGCTGTGCAGGGTTATCTGTACTTGCAATTGCTTGTGGGTTTAGCGTAAACTTGTTAGGGTTCGAAGGATCTGATTGTAATGATTGTTGCATATCAGCTGGTAAACTTAATTCAGCTTTTGTTTTTGGGTCTATTGCTTTAATCCCGTTTTGATCTGAGCTTGCTACCTGCCAGTTCTCAACGATATCTCTAATCTTCATGTTTTTCTCCGAGACTAAGCTCTTTGCTTTGTAGTGTGTCAACGTGTTTTCTTAATTTGTCAATCTTGCCACGTGATCTTAATAATTTAAATGCTAGGTTTTCGATACTAAATTCGCCACCTTGTTCTAATCCGGCTTTGCGTAAACGTGATAGATCATCTAATGTTTCCTGTGCAGATTTTAAATCTGATGATTGCAATGCTTGATTAATTTTACTTGCATAATTACGCGCTTTGCTTTTAACTTCGGCATCTTTGACTACTGGTGTTTGATGTTTGGGTTTGATTACCCAGGTGTCATTTAATATACTATATATACCTGCAGACTGATGCGGCTGTTTACCGTCCTGTACATATAATTCTACAGCAATGCCTTTGACACTTAAATCATATTTAAAGTTGTATTGGTTCTTTTTAGCATTATATAATTCTGCAAGGTCTGGATTATCCGGCGGCATCTTAACAACTAGGTGCAAATCAATGTCTGAATAATCTGAATACCCAAAGCTTGCATTACTTCCGCTAATTGTAATATCTTCTAAGTTAAGATTTGAAACATTTAAAAACTGTGCAAAATGTTTGGCGATAAACATTAATTTATATCGTATTTCAGTTTTTAAGTGATCATCTTCCCATAATAACGGATTAAGGGTATCATTGTAAGGTATTGCAGGTATTGATAATTCAAGAAATCGCATGTTAAAATTTAATTAGGATAGTAACTATTACTGATGCAATGCCTGCAATAATAGTTGCAGCAGCACCAAATATTACTTTACTCATATCGGCATGTTTAGTGTCAAGTTTTGAAGCAAGTTTTTTAACAGTGTCTTCGATACCGACTAGTCGAGTTTCTAAAGTTTGATAGCGCAATGCACACAATTCAACGTGGCTTTCTAAATTGTTTTTTTCTATATCGCTTGGGTTTGCTGTTCTTCGTCGCTCTGCAGCCATTGTCTTCTCCGTAGCTCTTTTTTATATTTATTGCTTTTTGTGGAAAACAATATTCTTATTCGTACCGTAAGTAATAAACACTGCTTGCTGCTGCTCTAGTAGCTCATCTAAGCCCTGAATAAACGGAACGAGTTCGAAATCCTCTTTTAAAAATCCAACGGGATCACCGTCTTCAGATTCATAAAAGTTTTCACGTTCCGTAGCAAAATCAAATCTCCACAGTCTAATAATTTCTTCCGTGTCGAAGCCGACTAAACTACCTCGGACTTCTGTGACAATAGGATTTTCGAAATATGCTAAATTTGCTCGAAGACCTAACGTCTGTAGAATAGTGTTAAAGTTTTGCTCTTTCCATCTTGCTGATTCTTTACCTGGTTCGGCACGATACTGCCCAGTACGAGTAATATCAACAAGTGTGTATAATTTATAGTTCATGTAGTATTTAACAGCCATAAAAAAAGGGCTCACATAAAGTGAACCCCTTTGATCCCATCCCTGAGAATTTTAATAGTTAACTATTAAGAAAGAGTACCAAGACCAGCGCCAACAAAGTTGTTTACGCCTGCTGCTACGTCGATCGCTGTTACTGCAACAGTACCGTTATAAACAAATCCAGCACTTCCTACAGGTGTTTTATCACCTAAACGAACTGACAATGCATCTGTTAATGCTGATTCTAAATCAGACCAAGTTTTATCTTGAGTGTTTGCATTTGAACCAGTTCCGCTGTCGTTGCCTGTATCATACGCAACTACTGCAATAAAGTCAGTTGCATTTGGTTGACCAATAGCATAAATTTCTGCAACTGTTTGAATTGCACGAACTGCTGCTGAGTAATAACTATCGCTGTCAGCGTATGTTCCAGTGAACGCACCTGTTGTTGCACCAGTAACTACAAACGCTTGTCTTGTAAAGTCAAGATCGCTATCGCCTGCTGTACCTGCAGTAATTTTAATGATACGTAATGCGCGTGTACCAAATTGTGTTGTTGGGGTTGTTTTTAAATAGTTAGCTGTAACTGCTGTTCCGATTAATGAAGGCATGATGTATTCTCCTATATGCTTTTCTACCCACGACTCTGTGAGCTTGTAATATTATTTAGCTTTTGATTTGAAAAGATAGCTCGAATCTTATTTTTCTTTACTTTCTTGTATTCGTTTAATACCGCGTTTAAACTTTGCACCGTCCCCTGCTTTAATGCTGTTAATAAAGCGGCGCTCTAATTCTCCAGCAGTTTCCATGTCGTAGTTTTCTCGAATCATTTCAAGTAAGTTAATTGCACTTTGGATGATGTTAGAACCTCGACTTTCGACGACAAGGTCGGTATCTCTGCCGATGCCAATGTCACTAAGTTCTTGTAATATCGATCGTGTACTTTTTCTCATAACAGTTGTCTCTTAGCCGATAGCCTGCTTGCCAAATAAGTTAGGGTGCATTTTACCCCATTTGCGCATAATAACAGCCGCTTGAGCATTAGCTTCGTTTTCGTGTGGACTACCGTCACGGCCGCTGTCGTTAGTTAATTCATTATTTAGATCTTGTCTGTAATGAACTAGTTCGTGTGCTAATGTTCTGCATACATCCATGACATGTCTATTTGATACTGATATGTTAATGCTACGATTACCATAACCACCAAATGAACTTTGTTCTACAGAACGATTCGACCCGGTAACTAAGTTAATGTCTGGCAAGTCTTGCAGGTTTAAGTTATCAGCAGCAAACTTGATAAACTTTTCTATAATAAGTTGAGCCTCGTCGTGTGCTAGCCCTTCTGTTAATATTTCTTTGACTTTCATTGTGCATGCCGCTGCAATAATTGTTTCAACCGATTTAGTTCGTTGTTGGGTTCTTCGCCGATATCATCTGGTGCTGTTATTTTATCAATAACTGCACTGTCTTTACCAGCATCAGCTTTCTTAAGTTCTAACTCTTGCTGTAATGGTGAAACAAAGATTGGATTTTCATCTGGATCACTATCGTCGTTGCCTGCTACATCAATCTCAGGATCGCCATCACCATTTATCTTAATGTTAATGGGTACATTGATTGTAAATTCTTTTGCTCTCATTATAAATCCTTTAGCTATACTGTACTTATCTTAATGCTTCTGCTGTGCTCTTTTTCATAGTTATCAAGCTAGTTCTTTAACAGTAAATGCAAACCACACATCTAATTTAGTAGCATTGTCAACACGGCGCATGCACAAGGTTAGCATATTAGGACTGCTGCCACCATATAGGTTTGCTGGGCCTTCGTCACCCGAAGTATTTTTACCAATGATAACACCACTGTGTCTTAGGTAAGTACCATTACCGGTTGGAACTGTAAAGGTATTGCCCTGATTACTTGAATAACGATCTTGGTAAACACGATATTGACTGTGTACACCAAATGTAGTCCATGCAGGTATTGCAGCACCACTGATAGTTAGTGGGCCTTCATACCATTCATATATAATAGTACTTTGATTAGCATTGTTGTTACCAATTTCATATTCTACAATTTTGATCATGTCTGCAGTATTAGCACTGCTATTTTGAAAACTAACCACGGGACGCATAGTGTCGTCCATAGTCCATCCACGATTGGAATTAGCAGCGTGGTTGTTGAACGCATAAAAACTACCGGCATCTTCAGTCGTAAGAACTGTGATAACATCTGTAATGGTGGCTGTTACGCTACCGTCCACTGTGATGCTTCCGCCACTGTCTTGTATAGTAACTGTTCCACTAACTGGTTGTGTAGTTTGCCAAAATGTTCCTGTAACTGGGGTAGTTGGCATACTTGCAATAGATACTGGTTGAGTAGCCGGCCAGTTGTTTACATCAACTTTACCAATTAGATTAGATCCTGCTTTAATTGATACACTGCTATCAGGTAATGTAGTTAAACTAACCGGTTGTGTAGTTTGCCAAAATGTTCCAGTTACTGCAATCGGATCATCTGTTAGATGTACAGGAATACTTTGTAACTCAGTATTGTTAATCTTAATTTCAGATGCAATGTTAACACTACCGGTAACTGTAATATTATCAGCACCTAATGTAACACGAACATGCGGCAAGTCACCTACAAGTTCCATTGCATGATGCAAATTGTTTATATTTACATCACTTCGATCGTGTACGTATGGCATCTATGTAGTCCAAGGACGGCCTTCTACTAAACCGCCTACATTAGGATTGTCAGTAATTCCGTCACCGTTATATTTTGTAGGTAATTGCGTAATATCGTAGTTGTTTCTAGTACGATAATATTGTTTAGTAGTATCTATACTTCCAGTGACTGTACCATCAGCTGCTACAGTTTTACCTTGACGTTTTGCTTTTGCTAATGCAAGTTTAGCTGCTTGCTTTGCTTCTTTGGTTGATAACCATGCGATTCCGTTAGCTGACATTATTGTCCCCTCATTGCTTTAATCATTACAATATGTTCAGGATGAGCTGAAACTGGTTCTTCTATTTCTTTATCTATTAAATGCGGATATGCACTTGGATCTTTGACTCTAATATCAGCAGGATGTTTTGGGCCATTCATCCCACCGCCTGCATGAATAGTAACCGAATCTAAATCAGCATAAGCCGGAACTGGTTCGTTAGTGTATGCATGTCTATACGGGCTATCTGCTAAATCGACAATTTGTTTAAATCGATTTATGTCATCCCCGGCATGTGTTAACGGGCTTGCTTTGTGATCAATTGTATCAATCGGTGCAACATGCGTTGAATCAACATTGTCGATAAAGTCGATTAAACTTCTGATTATATCTTGAACTCTCATATTTGTATCCTTATCGTATATTTATTATTAAATAGCTGTACTATGATTAACCACGAAACATTTACAACACTAATTCAAAACCTTAAACAACAAGGCAAGTATCGCATCTTCAATGATGTGCTACGTGAAAACGGCAAGTTTCCTTATTCTATTTGGTATGGACCGTATTCTATTAAAAGTATTGTTAACTGGTGTAGCAACGACTATTTAGGTATGGGACAGCATAAAATTGTCTTAGATGCGATGCATACTGCTTTAGATATGACAGGTGCAGGTTCTGGTGGTACTAGGAACATTTCCGGAACTAGTCATTATCACGTTGCTTTAGAATATGAACTTGCATCTTTGCATAAAAAAGAACGGGCATTGTTGTTTACAAGTGCGTATGTTGCGAATGAGTGGAGTTTAATTGCGCTAGCAAAAATTATTCCTAATATTGAATTTATCAGTGATAGTAAAAATCACAATAGTTTGATCGTAGGCATGAGTCATAGTAAGGCTGCTAAACAAATTTTTAAGCATAATGATCTAGATGACCTAGAAGAATGTTTAAAACGTGCAGCAGCAAACAAGAATGTACCTTGTATTGTATTTGAATCAATTTACTCTATGGATGGAGATGTAAGTCTTATCAAAGAAATTTGCGACTTAGCTGATCAATACTCTGCAATTACATACTTAGATGAAGTACACGCAGTGGGCTTATACGGCGAACACGGGGCAGGAAAGCTCGAAGAATTACAATTACAAGGAAGGGTCGACATAGTCAATGGCACCTTAGGTAAAGCGTATGGAGTCCAGGGCGGTTATGTTGCAGCAGATGCAGTTGTGATCGATGCAATTCGATCCATTGCAGCAGGATTTATATTTACAACAAGTATGAGTCCAGTTACATGTGCCGGTGCGCTGGCAGCAGTTAAGTATCTAAAGGAGCATAACGAAATTAGGGAACGTCTTCAAGATCGTGTTAGAAAATTAAAACACAGAATGAGAAAAGCTGGAATTCCATTAATGGATGGCACAACACACATTGTACCTGTGCTAGTAGGAGATGCGACCAGAGCAAAAGAAATTAGTGATCGTTTGTTAAATGATTTTAATATCTATGTTCAAGCTATAAATCATCCCACCGTGCCCCAAGGAACGGAACGTTTGCGTTTTGCGCCAACACCATTACATGACGATGGGATGATTGAAGATTTAATTAATGCTCTAAAAATCGTGTTTGATATCAAACAGTAGGGGCTATGGTAGAAGCGTTAGCTCCTTTTAACGCTTCTACTTCTTTTTGTAATTCCCTAATAGCTGCAGTTTGTTCAGCATCGACTGATTTACCGTGTTCAATACTGCGTACTAATAATTGTAATACTGCAGTAGTTGGATCTGTTTCACTGTAATGTGTTTTTGCATACGCTGTATATCTATCTAAATCTTTGTGAGATTCAGTAAGTTCTTCTATTTTCATATAGTTAATCCTAACCAATCAATAACATGAAATTCCTGTTCGACTTGTAGCTGCTGTTCTAGAGTTAATTCGGGCATAAAGTTTATACCTGTAAGTTTTTCTACTTCAGCAATCGATGTTGCATACTTAGGTAAGTCTTTAACCGGTAAACCTTTGTTTGGGAATATAAATGCAATACCTGTTTGGCTTCCTCTATCGACAACAACTTTCCATAAATGGGTAGGTACACCGACATTGTTTCCGATAGTTAAGTATCCAGGTTGATAATGTGTTCCACTGACAACATACAGGTCTTTGCCTTCCACAACTAAATTACGCACTGCTGTTTCTAGTTGTTTCCAGATGCCTCTGTTGTTATTTGGAGTTTGCGGAACCATGTTAGATAAAAAGAAACTTTCGCTCATTATTTCTTTAGTTTGTTTATTATCACCGGCCGGTGCTAAATGGCCGCGGTCGTATGGATGTCCGGCATAGTCCGATAACACGGATTGATTTGATTTTGCAATAGCAGGGTCTGGACGGAAGTCGTCTTCCCTTTGTGCAGGCCCGATCACTGATTCTTTAGTAACATGTTCTACAACATACTCTGCAGTTTTTGTATCAAATCTATAATGGATTGCGTAATTTTGTTTACATATATACTGTGTAGCATTGTCTGCTAGTGGACTAACAGGCGCACCACGTACTACAAATTGCGGACACTGCTGATCGATAGAGTTTGCTAGTACAAGACTAGGTAAAAGTAATAATAATGCTAATAGTGTTTTCATAAATACCTCAATAGTCGTGTATTTATTTAAACCATCCTATACGTTTGCCTTGTGTGATTCTGCATGTATATTCTTCTTCAGAACGAGGATAACGCCATGCCCATATTGCAACAAGTATCATAAATCCACCTGTCCAGATGATTGCTTTGATATTATGTGTAGTGAACCACATCATTACTAAACTTGAACTCATCGTGACTAACATAAAGTATTTTAGCTTTTGTGGGAAGATACGCTTTTCAGACCACCCTATTAAGAATGGACCAAATAGTTTGTGAGAGTAGAGCCATGCATGCATTTTTGGACTGCTTTTAGCAAAACAGTATGCAGCTAATACTACAAAAGTAGAGTAAGGTATGCCGGGTACCACTACACCGACATACGCCATGCCTACACTTAATATACCTAATATGAACCAAAGGGTTCTTTTTATACTATGAAATTTAACCATGCTGTGTGTTTAACGTTGAAATATTGTTTCTTACGTTTATTTACTAATTCATAGTAAGTTGGCTTGTAAGGTTTGAATTTAGGTTTCATTTTAGTCCTATCACCCTTGGCAACATTGCAAGGCCCGCACGCAGTTACGCAGTTTTCCCAAGTTGTTGTACCACCTTTGCTCACAGGATGCACATGATCTAATGTTGCATGTCTGCTTTCTAAGCTAATTCCACAATATAAACATTTCCCTTCGTCACGTAAGAAAACGTTTGATCGACTGAACCGCAGAGTTGATTTTGGTTTCATGTATTCACGAAGCATAATCACTGATGGGACCGCAGTTGACCATGATGCTGAACTAACGATCCAGTCCTCATGCCATAATAAAATATCGGCCTTATCTAAAACTATATATTTGATGGATTCCTGCCAGCTGATTGTGCTTAGTGGTAATACACTAACTGGCATACCATCGCTGTTTAAAACGAGGGTGTCTGCCATAAAAACTCCTGTTGGTTGTTTATGTATTTGTATTGTACTATAAGATAGTAACTATGTCAAGATGTTTTTAGCAAAGTCTTCAGCAGATTGTGCAATTGCTGCTGACCATTGCTCTTTGTTATCGTTGCTAAATGCTAATTTAATAGTCGGCGTTGCGATACACCAACTATCTCTATGTGTGCGAGGGTGAGCACCGTTGATCTCATCATGCAATTGCCCTGGACTCCAACCACACATGCCAAGTAATATTCTCCATTTACGAGGAGAATCTCCTGCTGCAAGTCTAGGTAAGATATCATCTGCAGAGCTAACTGAAAACTCATCGTTAATTTTTAGCGTGTTCTTACATGCCCAATCATTAGTATGTAAGAAACTAAGACTTTTGGGATTAACTGGACCTCCGATATAAACGTAGCCTGGCAGATTAAGATAGTACCCGAGTTCTTGTCCGAACTCATTTACTGTCATAGTGCTGCGTTTGTTTAATACTATGCCTATGCTGCCTTCCTTATCATGCTCTGTGATCATAACTACTGTTTTATACCAAAAGTTGCCTTTTACAGATGGTGGTGCTATTAATAATTTTCCTGTTATATTCATTCTATATTTAATTATGCGAAGCGGGCTACGGAATTTTTTACATCGGCAATAGTAATAGTGCCGTCCTTGTTTCTATCTAAACCTTTGTTCTGTGCATACACTTTACCTGAGAAACCACTTGCACCTGATGCACCTAATACAGTTGTATCGCCGTGTCCTACATATTTCGGCATGAACACTGCCATGTATAAGTCACCTAGCTTCATTCCGGGTCTAATGCCAACCATTTTGAAATATTTATAAACATAGTCTAACTGTTGAACTGCTGTCATTTTTATTAAGTCATCTGTGGTTGTTCCTAATCGTCTAGCAGTGTTAGGCATGAATTGAATTAACCCAGTTGCGCCGCCTTGTTTATTACGTGCATGCGGATTAACACCTGACTCTTGTTTCATAATCGCTAACAGGTCGCTAGCGTTAACACCTAACTGATTTGCAATGTTGTCAAGCTTTTTATTAAAGTCCGGATCTTGTATAGTGCTAACATCGATATTGTCTGCACCACTTGCTGATCTAACATCAGCTACTGTACTTTTTGTTAGCTTAGTTGCGATTTCTGGTACTTCTCTTAATGCTAGGTTTAACAGCTCGATAGTCTTTTCATCGGGCACACCGGTCTCTGGTAACCCAATCTCTGCTTGTGCGCCTTTAAGTGCTGCTGTAGTATATCGACCCAAAACACCGTCGACGTCAGGCGGACCTAAACTGTGACCAAACGCTTTTAGTACTTTTTGAAGGTCTGCAACTTCTGGACAACTGCGGTCTTTTGGAACTACTAGGAAAAATCCAGCGTCTTCGTTTAATTGTTTAAATTCGTCAAATCTCATTTATGTTCACCCCAGTCTGGCAATGGTCCGCCATGTACTTTTCCTTTGATCTTTTTACCACCAACTTTGATACGCTTACCGTTTACTAAATGAGATTTGTTACCTTCTCTTGCACGCAAACCAAGTGATTTGCATTTTGATAACATGCTTGCACCTAGCTGGTCATTTGTTTTAGAACTTTTACAAATTGCAGTTGTGCTTTTTTTCTCTTCGGTAACATCTTCTTCATTAACAGCTACTTCTGTATATCTTGCCTGCGGCTCGTGTCCGCGGCTATGTCGACTTCCTTCTCTACGAGGACGCTTTGGTGAAGTACCAATTGCATCTTCGTTAATAAATTCATTTGCTCTCATAGCGATCTCTCAATATACTATATTTATACTATCGGTTGATGTATTCAAATATGTTGAGCCATTGCCGCTTACCAATTGTTGATTTTAAATGTGTTAAGTCTGCACAGGTTCTATCACGTACTACTAGACTTTCTGATTCTACAACTTTGATTACTGCATCAGTTTGTTCTGCAACTGCTTCGGCTACATCTAAGTAACTATGTGATAGCCCAGAGCCTATATTCCATAAACCGGAACCTCTAACTGTTTTAATAAAATCAATATGCAGTTTGCATACATCACCGACCCATACCCAATCACGCTTTACTCTATCGGCATTGTCCCATACAGATATTGCGCCCGTTTTGCGAGCCTCTTCTTGCCAGTTGTGAATGATATTGGATTGGTTACTTTGCAAATACATGTACTTGCCATACACATCAAAGTATCTAAACCCGTGTACAAATGCGTTGTGTGATTGTTGTAACACCCAACGGTCGAATAAGTATTTTGACCATGCGTAAGGTGTCTGTGGATGACAAGGCGCAAACTCACTAAAGTTATTAGTATGACCGTATACTTCACTTGAGCTTGCGTATTGAAAATGTACTTTGTGCTTGTTACACGCATTAAACAGTGCTTGACTAAATTCATAGTTCATGCTTATGATTGTGTCAACATCTGCATCTGAATGATCAGTTACTGCACCTAAGTGAATAACCCATTGGTATTGTTTAACATCAGGAAGTTCGTTGGCTTTCCAATCCCAGCCAGTAACGTCCCATCCTTCTGCAGTCATCCACTCGGCCATGTTGCGGCCAATAAATCCATTATGGCCTGTAATTAGAATTTTCATATCCACTCCCTTAAATATTTATTGGCGCTTATGAAAAGTAAACTCTTTTAATCCCTTCAAATAGTGCAGTAAGTTCTTCCTCTGACTTTATATTGTTTTTAAGAGTGTTTGCACGCAAACTGACTACAACAATATTCGACACATCGTTTGAACTGCCGCCGTGACTACGTGCTACTACATGATCGGCACTTGGACGAAACCAGTCATTATTTTCACCACTGTTGTTCCTGACTAGTGTATTCTTACCAAGTCCGTAATCTAATGGCGTGTCAAAAATTGGACATCTATCAACACATTTTGACCATAATTCCTCTGGATCACATCCCCATTTTTGACCCATGTTAATTGCCCATATACGTTTAAGTGTTGCCGGTTTATCTTTTGATTTGATAAACTCAGCATACAAGTCATTTCGCAAATACGTACTAGCGTCATAGTGACGCCAGTAGGTTCGAGATAGTAACAGATCGTCTATTTTTAAAACCTCACTTTGATCGATCATGCAAGTTCTTCTTCTTCCTCGTCAAATTCTAAAGAATCGTTGATGTCAAATACATCACCGTTACTTGACATAAATGGCATATTAAGATAAAACTCATAATCGTCGTCACGTTTGACAGGTGATAAACTTATTCCTAAACCACGCGGGCTACCTGGTTGACTTGTAAGATACAAGTCAAAGTTTTCAACTGTGCTTTTAATAGCAGCACCGATTAAATATCCTCGATTACCGGTATTTGTTTCTGCCGCGTCTCTATATTTGGTTAGAGGGTATTGTTGCTTAATTGATAAGTTAACTTCAGGCCATACTTGTTCTGGTTTGTTCCAACGTTCGGCTAATGCTTGTGCAATTGCAGTATCAATTTTACGAAGTTGATTCTTATCGTTTTCGAGCTGTGCTGATAATAATTTACACAAACCCCATAATGGCTCATGCGGTACACTTTTAGTTGGCCATGCACTTCTCATAATGCGTATTGCACGTTTAAAAACTTCTTGGTTATATTCGTCAAAATATGCCAAGAATTTAGTAGTATGTTTACTTTCTCCATTACCTGGAGTTTTACCACGTGGCGGAACTAAAGTAATAGATTCTCTATTAAGTATTTGATGCAAATCATAATGAATTTGATCTTCGTGCTTAATAGGAAGGTTTGCAGCTAGCATGCCACATGCGCGATGTACCATATTTCGGTGGTTATCATGATCGTTGGCTTGCAAAGCCGCGCCGTTAAAGCCGATAAAATGGTTGTGATCGACATATGATAAGTTACTTTCGATGTATATCGCCGGTATACGCTCTGAACCTACAAGTGCAAGTACAAGTGACCCATGCTGCCCATCATTTATTATTAGTTCGCCTTGGGAAGTTTTTCGGCCTTTCGCACCAAATGCAAGTTGAGGATCAAAATCAATTAATAAGTTAAATAAATGTAACACGTCGATATTTCGTTGTGCATCATAATTTAACATAAGTGGCAATTGCAAATGCCATTCAATGCCTTTAACACCGTTATTAGGGTCGAACATTGCAAAGTCCCAGCCGAATAACACTGGTTTGTTTGTATCTGAATCAATGCTGCTACGGAAATGATTAAGGACTAATCTAAGTGCTTCTAAAAACGGTAATATCTTACGATTATTAGTGAATACTACTCCCTCATTGAATTTTCTAATACATTTGCGCATGTTTTTAATTTCTGCATCGGTTGCGTGAGCTATCGGACGTCGATTTGCGCGTGGACCTAAAATACTGTCTAAGTCGTCGCCGAATATGTCTCTAATTTCGTCGTGATACCATCTTGCCATGTTAAGCCTCCTGAGCCTGTTGTTAAGTAAGTTTTAACTATATTATAAAATTGTGTTGTTGTCAAGTAAAATCGAATAGATTGTCAAATTCGTTTGCGGTTTGTTTCATTGCACCATAATCAGTAGCTTCGTGTACTTCTCTAGGCACAAACAATCGATCCATGTATTTGGCAATTTGTTTATGCTGCATGCCGATGTTCTTACCAAAGAACAATCCGCGCTGATCTCTGTTTGCAGGATTACGAACTGCACACACGCACACGTAATCAAGTTTGTCAAAAAAGTCATAAAGTGCTTGCGGTTCATAACCGTACTGCTGGCACTGTTTGGGTACGATCTCAACCTGCACACTAGGGCGACAACGGTTAATTGTATCGGTTGCACCTTCGATCACAAACAACTCGCTGCCTTCAACGTCAATCTTAATAAAGTCGACATCTTCAAAGTTATACGAATCTATAGTCCTGCAAGGTACTTCTACAACGTTGACTGCTTTTTTAATTTGCTTGTCATCGTAGATTGTAAAGTTGTGGCCGCCGTGTTCGATATGATCTTGTATTTGGATCGTACCTGTGTTACGGTTAGTTGCTGCTACTTCATGTATGGTAGGCTGTGCGACTAAGTTCATTGATTGGGCAACGCCTTTCCAATGATACCAACTGACGTTTTCAGTAGTGTCGCGATGCAGGCTACCTTCCTCATTGCTGCCTTTCCAATATATGCCATGCAGGTTACTACGCTGTGCAATTTCTAAATTGGCTTTGAGCATTATCAAAGTTGTTGGTGTAGGTTCGAACGATTCTACAAACTGTGCCCATTCGCTGTAGGCAATAGTGTTATTGCCTACATTGCCGCCCACATCAATCATTCTACGTGCATGCGGATACACGGTTCTAACTAGTCTTGCATTGTTTCCTTGATAATAAACATTGTTACCAGAAAACCGCGGACCTTGTAAATTGTCTATTGACAACAGCCAATAGCATCTACCAAATCGATTAATTACCAATCGAAACTTGCTGTCATTAAACAAACCACTTGGTTCGTCAAAACCAAACTGTTCTTTAAATTCTTGTTCTGTTATTGTTGCTGTTACTAACTGTGCCATATGAGTCCTTATTTTTAGTATATATACTTTTCTTCCTAAGCATTTACTAAGATTAGACTAGTATACTACGCATCAAGTGGCTTGTCAACTGTTTCGACTTGATGAAATAATTTTTGTGGGAACCTGTCCTGAACAGCATCCATTGCGTCTGCAATACTTTTTCCTTGTGCTAAGAACTTGCCCTGCTCGGAATATGCAAACCATGACGGTCCGTGTGATTCAACAACTACACCGTTACTGGGATTGTCTTCATCTTCGTATCCTTCGGATACTGAAATTAGCATATTGATAATACGATCCGGATCAGATTCAAACGCCCATTTAAATACCCATAAATGCACAAACCAACCAACTACACCACCTGCAATAAACATTAAAATTAAAGTTCCCATTCTATTCTACCTTCTCAAAGATTCCATTGTTAAAATTTTAGCAATACGATCACCGAAGTCTTCGTCTTTGCTAATTATGTACACATTATTTTCTGCCCGTGTGCCGTTGTTATTTTCTCGTCTAAATTCTACAACTTTCCCACCATCTGCATGGTACACACTAAATCTAAATGTAGGCTGTGTATCATTTAGCACGTCGTTGTTAGCGTAGGGAGAAATTGCAGCCCCTATAATGTCCGAGTCGGATGTCAGCCATGTACGTAACCATTTTTTAATATTCATTATGCTGCCTGTGCTAATTTTTCTTTACGTTCGATTTCTTCTTCGTCTTTAAGGAATTCGCGTAGCTGGGTTAATGTTAGACCTAACCAGTTAGTACCTTTCCAATCGTCCTCCGGGGTGACCCGTGCAGTCTTTTCATCTAAGCCTATGCCCCAGATCGTATCAAATGGACTTGCTTCGACTAGTGTAGTAGTACCAGTGTTCATTAGTGCTTTGTACAGATACTGGTTTTGTGTAAACTTGGCGTGATTGCCACGATACACAATTTGAATACACTGCTTGTTCCATTCACTCATTTTAAAGCCAGCTACTTTCCTGCCTAATGCTTTTTGCGTTTTAGGATCGCCTGTGTTTAATATCTGTTTGGCAATTGCAGTATCGCCAAACATCATTGCTTTATGATACATCATATATTGTTCAGCAGTGTTAAACGTTATCCCGCCTACTTTAAAATTACTCTGGTACCATTGTGATAATGGTCCGTTCCAAAAAAATGTATATTGTTTGTTCATTCATACTCCTTGGCTAGACGAGAAATCGTCATAAAATAATCCCACGCTTTCTTAACTGCAGGATTGGTTAGTTGTTTGTCTGCTTCTTCTTGCATTGCATCGAGCCCTGCGCGTACGATATCTGCAGCACTTGGGTAGTTTATATAGTATACATCGTCACCCATGGATTTCTTAAACTCGTTCCACTTTTCCCATTGTTCTGGAGTCAACGGCGCTCGTGCTGGTCGTAACATCGATGCCTTTTGTAATGCATCTGTCATAGCAGACTCTGCATACCTTGCAGCACCGATCATAGGTGCTAGGTTAGGATCAACCTGAAATCGTCTGCTCATGCTGTTTGGTTGGCAGACTACTACATGAGTGCCGTAAGGAAAACTATTGCATAAATCGGCATCATACTCGGATACTGCTACGTAACGTTTACCTTGTTTCTTGTAAAATACTGTCATTTTTCAAGTCCATATCGTTTATACAATGCTTTTGGCAAATAGTCAGTTCCTTCGACTAAGTTACCGTTGTCAATCGCCGACCATGTACTAATACAATCCTTAATAATTAACTTAGCAAAATCCTCTGTAGTCATAGTCAAGGCAAATGCAGTCTTCCATGTATTCTTGTACATTTGTTCAAAGTAACCATTTGCTAATGTCATTGCGCTAGAATAACTAGTTGGCTTTTCGATAGCTTCAACTAGTTCTAACACGGTTTGTATTGGATTCATGTAACAGCCTCAATAAAGTTTATAAAGAATGTAGCAATTATACAGTTTGTTTTATTGTTTGTCAACAAAAAGATCACCGCAGGTTAAGGTAAACCAAGTGCATTGTGCTTCTGTTTGAAATCGAATTCCGGTAATTTGTACAACCCATTTGCCATTCACGGGACCAAACATGTTTGTACATTGTTGTACAATATTATCGATTTGTTCTTGAGGAGTATCTACCCAATTGATAGATATGAGATAAGGAAAACCATTATTGTTCTTTTTGACTTTACGAAAGGCCATGGTTTTCCTTAATTGTTAAAGATATAAGCATTCATCTTTTGGCAAGTAGTTTCTTCATCTTTCATTGCACAGTCGAAACAAATATTTTCATCGTTTGAACCGTAAGGGCGGCATTCTGATATCATGCCGCACATTTCACAGGCTTCATCCGGTTGGACTGCAATAAACCCAGGGCCACTCATTTAGCACCCGTCTACAGTTTCGTCGGTTGGCAACTCGACTTCTTCAAAGTCTTCGTTGTAATCTTCATCGATTAATGATGCATCTAACAATGCAACAACCCTGCGTACACCTACAGGAGTCATTAACATTGTTTTAGAACCGTATGCATCACCGATAGTTAGCGTTATTCGATCGTCATCTGATCGACCAACACTGAATATAATAGTAGCATCTGGTTTATTAGTTGGTAAAAAAAGCGGCAGATCATAATCTAACTCGTTTGCTGCTTTTGATTCCTTAGCCATTTCTGATTTGCCCCACCACATTATTTGTTTCCTAACATTAACGAGTCAAAGTTTGCAGGTACAATGATAGTATTAACTTTACCCTCTTTGATACCTTCTGAGATATTCATCATTGCCATTGCGTTCATATACTCTACAGCACCTTTGTTTGAGTTAAGAACAGCAATACGTTCTGCTTCTTGTTTAGCAGTCTGCACTTCGATCTCTTTTTGTTTGTACGCATTTTTTGCTTTGACTAAGTTGTTAGCAGACTCTACAACGGTATCAGCAGGTACAATACTACGCACTAGCACTTGACTAATTGTTACTGCATCGGCTAACTTTTCTTCTTGTAAAGTTTGTACTAGGATGTCTTTGACTTCTTGTTCGATTGCTTGTCGTGCATCGTTCATATCTAGCGCATCATACTTACGTGCAGATTTGTACACTGCATTGCGTGCGGCACTGACAATGTAGTTGTACATTAAGTAAGTGTCACCATCTTCGTAAGCGTTAAATGATGTGTTCTTTGTTGAGTATAACTCTGCAACTGATGCCGGATTAACATTGTAGATAACTTGCACGTCAAAGTCTTTCATCGTAGAGTTATCTTTGGCAACTGGAGTTAAGTCCTCGACTCTTGCTGCTACGTCTTTAATTGGAATAGTAATTACATCGCCAATTAACACTTGGTTAAATGTACCAGACTGCAATTCGGTTAATTCAATTTGTTTGCTAAAGTTCTTGCGAACACCGACGTGGCCGGTTTCGATACGAGTACAGCCAGTTGCAAGTAAAGTAGCAATAGTAGCAACTAAAATAGTTTTGTTCATAAATTCCTCAAAATAAGATTACAATTAAATATAAAACGCCTGTGGTTAAAACTGTACATAGTGTACTATAAGCAATGAGTTTTGTCAAGCTAATTGCTTCGAGTTTGGATAATTTTTGTAGAGAGTGTATGCCCGCATAAAAACCCACAAACACTAATACAAATAGCAATATGACTCTAACCATGATTATCAATATACTCCCGTATAATGCGCACGACTAACTCGTTAAATGTAATGTTTTCTTCGTGTGCTTGTAACATTAATTTAAACACGATATCATCGGGCAAGTCTAGCTTGATCGAAACCAGTGTGTCATAGGGTTTGTTGCGTGCGATTGCAGATGCTTTTCTAGTAAAGTCACTGATTTCACTTAATTCGATAAAGTTGACATCATCCCATGCTTGACTATCGTTGACGTTTCGTTGAGCCGCTTCGGCTAGTCTTAGATCGTCATAGAATGGATGCGACCAGCGGTATGCACGTTGGTTGTCATAGTCGTGTGCTTCAATTTGGTATATTTGCTGTGTTTCTGTATCAAATATGACACTTACGGTTGAATGGTCTTCATTATCGGAATCGATAACATAAGTATTCGGCCCGTAGCATGACCACATGAACTTTCCACCTTCAGTGACGCGGTAATCGATAATTTCGAAAAAATCTTTAAGTGTTGGCATATTATTGTTCCATTTTGGTTAGAAGTTAAAGAATTTAGGCTCAGCACCTAAGGTTGATGCGGCTGACTAGTATTCGATTGATCTGCAAATGTCTAAACGACGATAGTCAGCAGCACCAAAAGTATCAATTTGGTTATCAGTCATATCTTCACCGACCCTGACATGCTCACCGTAAAATTCATCACCGTCTTCTGCAATTTCTTCAGCGTAATTGAAAATTGAATTAATGTAATTAACTACTACATAACCGTCGTACCATTTAACATGGGTTGCAAAAAAGAAAAATGCACGGTCTTCTTCATCTTCGTCATCAATGTTCCAAACCATTCGCTGCGTATCTTCTTCTGAATCTTCAAACTGCTCCAATACTGCTGCTTGTTCTTCGTCTGATAACTTTGCCAACTCGTCATCTGCATATTGTTTAACTGCTTTTAATTTTTCACTATTACCGTAGATTGTAATAGCAACATCGCTTCTATATCCCATACTGTTTTCCTGTTGTGTTAAGTTGTGTAGATTATAGCAAACTATTGTGTAGAAAGCAACTGATATTTAAATTGTGTATAAGTATAAACCATTGCCCATATCGACAACTCCGGGCGCCGGAATAAGTTCATACTCGTAAGAAGTAGTAGCATACATAAAGATTGCTAGTAACACTAGAATTTCGATTAGCGTGCGTTTACTAATCATTTTTGTGCAGTGACCCACACAGTAAATTCGGTCAACGACATTCTGTCGTCTAGTACCATGTTATACACTTCGTCGACCGATAAGCTGGTGTCAACTTTGCTCGCTACTACTGGTACTAACGTAGTTAGGCCTACAATCATTGTAGTGTCATTGTTAAGCTCAATCGCTACATTCTTACCTCCTGCAGGGTGAATGTCCTTGATTACTTGAAGAACTCCGGTTTCAACAACAACTACATCACCTTTGCGTAAATCATTTACAAATTTGTGAGCCATTATGTTAACTCCTTTGTAGCGTTAATTTGTTCTGGTGGTATTAGATGATAATGCTCGAATGCGAAAGTAACGATTTGCCAACTTAGTGCAAATGTTCCAATTACTGCTAATGCAAGTTTCATACGTTTCTCAAAATTAAAATTGGCCTGCCTAGCTGGACTCGAACCAGCAGTCTTTCCCTTAGGAGGGGAATGCGATATCCTTTACGCTACAGGCAGTAGTTGATATTACCGTTTACCTGAAGATGATAAACGGTTCATGTTCATGCTGCTAGCTGGCCTAGCTACTGGTACAGTAGGTGGTGCATACTTTGCAGACTGTGACAGCTTGTTCATATCCATTGCAGACGTCTTAGGAGCAACTGGAGTAACAGGCGTAGGTGCAGTAGTAATTGGTGCAACAGGCGTTGGTGCTGCATGGTTGTTTACAATAACTGTTTTCTCAACAACACGTTCAGCCGGTGCGCTATTACTGCCACCATTAAACCCACCTGACAATGCGTGTCCGATCAACGCACCAGTAGCTAAGTTAGTTAAGGTGTTGTCTTGGTGTGGGGCCTGTACTATAACAGGAGCTGCAGGCTGTTGAATAACTTGAGGCTGCGGTGCATATTGCTGTGGCTGCTGATATTGTTGTTGCTGTACTTGCTGGGCTTGAAGTTGCTGGATTTGAGCCTGTTGTTCTTTAAACAACCGAGCCTGCTTTTCTTCGGCACTTTCACCACAAGCAGTCAACGAAATCAAAACTGCAACGGCTAATACTAATGTAGATTGTTTCATATAATTCTCCGATTAAAGTAAGGGAAAAACAAAAGCGTTAAGTAGTAAGAACACACCGCTTACAATTAAGATAAATCCAACTACAATTTGATTATCTAGTTTACATGATTTTTCTACTGGAACTGGAGTGATACCTCGTACTCTGTTCTCATGATCATTACATCCTTGGCCGCAACATTCTGGATCAACTTTTGTTTCAACAGTTGCTGTTACTTCGGGTTTTGTTTTGTTTTTGTTTGTTTGTTTTAAAGTCATTTTTTTCTCCGATATTTGTATTCGTCGTAGTTGTTAATTATAAAAATCCCAGTAACTGCAATTAGTGCAATTCCAAAACCAGCATAGGTTGGAATAAACACTTCCCACCACGGCCAATCAATTAAGTCTAGTACCTTTAATACGATAAAAGCCACTTGTGTTGCTGTAAATATATTCATTGTGTGTCCTGTTAGTTATGTATATATGTATTGTATAGTCAAAGTAATACAATGTCAATAACTATTTTAATAATACCAACGAAGGGTAAACAATGTTGCGTGTTTGGGCTCTTTAAAATAAAACGCAATTGGCTGAGAGTTTAAGAACCCCATAAAATATCGATAACCAATTCGTGTTTGCCAATTAACCTGATTGGTTTTTGGATCTCGTCCTGGGCCAATATTATATCGGCACCAGTCTTTCATTTCTTCTATTTCTGCCCAGGATGATTCTGTGCGCGGCAATCTTACTCTATGCATGGCTGTAGTTCTCGTTAAGTTAGCAAGTATTATAAACATAAAATATTTAAATGTCAAATGATATTTTATCAATAAATATAGAATACACTCTAAAAAGAAAGGAACAACGATGTTTTTAAGAGAATTATTTTTAATTGACGGGTATAAAGAAGCCCAAATTGATTTTTCAAAATATGGAAGACCGGAACAGGTAAAAGATATGATTAGCAAGTATAGACAACTTGTTGATCGCAACCAGGTACAAGGTGCAGAGCGCAATATCGATGCATGGCGTAAAAAAGGTTGGTATGAATTCCAAAGATACGTATTTGATAAATCGCAAGAACAAAGTAAAACACAGAAAAAGAAATTAGTAAAACGAGAAGAAGATGCTGTAACGGTATTCGAGCGCAATAACATTACCGGGGTTATGCCATTAAACAAAAATGCCAGTATTAATATTGGTAGGCACAGCGACTGGTGTACTACTAAAGCAGAACACAAGTATTGGGAAGAATACACTGGAAAAGGTGTAATTTTAATCTATTGTTTCCTTAACTACGAAGGCGACGGTGACGGTGATGATATGTGGGCAATTGCATTTTATAGAAATCATCCGACCAGTGTTGAATTGTTTACTGCATCAGATGATCCAATAACAGCAGAACAATTCTTAGAAGAAACTGGAGTACCTGCACACGAAATTATTCGTGCTGCACTTAACAATCGCAATATTGATAATGTTGAAGTAGAACCACCTGAAGAACAAAAAACAAAAACATATAATGATACAATCATTGACAAGCTAACTATTAATCGTCATGCTTACACTGGTAAACGTGATCCAGAAATTGAATATGCATTACTTCATTTCTTTGATAGAACTCAACATAACGATTTTTCTGACAGAAGTTTTCATAACTTACTTAGAACGTACACTAAAAATATTAAACCAGAAGATATGAAAAACATGGATCCACTTTTCCAAAATGATTATCTCGCAACACATCCTGAATTCCTGCAATTTATTAGTAACCCGACTGCTGAACAGATTGATGCTGTAATTGTTGCAAAACCGAGTTTTATTAAAACAATTCCTCACCCGACGAAAGACCAACTGGAACTTGCATTTTTGAACGATAGGGATTTATTTTCTAATTATGCACAAGATCCTGTTGCACAAGATGTGTTTGCAGATATCGTAATAGGTCGTAGAACAGGGTTTGAATCGATGCTAAGACTGGTTGATCCTAAACATCTTGATCCAAAAGTTGAGTTAAAACTTGCACACCACTCTCCGCAACAGATGTATATATTGGGTTATCTAAGACCAGAGACTATTGCGTATATAAAAACGCAATCACCTAAATCTTTACAATTTCTTGCAGGCCAAAACATAAACGGTACTCTCCAACCATTTCCTAAACCTTAAGTAGATTTGTAGCGGAATATGATCAAACTATTCCGCTACATTTACTGTTCAGTTAGCTCGCGTTTGTTTCCGTTCTTATCAATACTAACAAACGTAATGTTAGTACTAAACGCATGTTCGCGTGGATTTGATCTATCGTCACAATACACATCGATTTTAAACGTAACTGACGAATTACCTTTGCGCACAAGTACTGCATCAAATTCTAAAATAGAACCTGCTGGCACACGCTTTGTAAACGATACGCTGTCTAATCCCCTTGTAACAAACTCGTATCCGGGGAACTCGTAATTGGCAGATACGTAGCCCACTGAATCAATCCAGTGCAACATTTGCCCGCCAAATAAAAACCCATAATGGTTAAGGTGACTGGTTAATACTAATTTGTGATGTTTCATTTATTTTCGTCTGTGGGTGTAAATTTTATAATTTGGTCGCCCCATCTTAGGACAAACCAATCACGCTGTGCTTCTGTTTTAAACGACCATAAGGTGTCAGTCATATACATTCCGCAGTGAGATTCTTTGGCCCATGCTTTCATTTCATCAATAACCTCTGGAGGAATATCAGATTTTTTAAACGATACACCAGGAAGATTAAATAATCCAACTTTGCACTGTTCCATGTTAACTCCCAACGTTGCGCAGAATGTACATCGAAATGTGCGGACTGTTTTCGATTACTGTTACTTCACTAGGTGATTTAATTAGTTCTCGACTCATCCACGGACGTCTTGGCTCAGAAATAAATCTAAGTCTAATAGTTTTTGGATTTACCTTAATAACTTTGGCTAGCTTCATTTTATTATAAGAACATAGTACAACAAAGTCGCCAAGTGCAATTGGTCTATCTAAAAAGTCACGATGCACTATTGGTTCTTTCTTAGTGCGCGGTTTACGTTGTTTAACTTCTGTCATTCGTATTTCTGCCATGATCTAGTTGAGTGATTCCAATGTCTACTGTCGTATATGTTAATGTATAACTCTACGCCAGCTAGCATTAGTTTTAATTTTGCACCGGCATGGTCGTGACCCCACCACTGCAGATCTAGGTCAATGCCGACTAGCACGTCCCTATTAGTGTATAGCTCTACTTCCCAGTGTTTGTGTTTTGTAAAAGATCCGCCTCGCCAAAACAAATTTTCGAATCCGTTACTGGCCCACGGATTCATTATTTCGAAGTTTAATTTAATCATACTATTATTATATAATAAATGTAACAGAGTTGATGTGCTAGTTGATCTAGCCCTAAATGATTCCAAAACAGTGGATCTCGTATGTCCTGATTACCATAGTTTCGTTTGATCCAATCGATATGATAGTGTGTTACTAAATCTAGTAAAGCTATTATAGCAGCATATTCGGGTGTTGTCAACAATAACATAATAACTGCAGTAGGAATTGCTTGTTTAATGCTGTGCCTTACGCCGATCCAACTACCGTAGATTCCTTTGTGATGCACTTCGTCATTGGTTTGATTAACAAAATCGATGTACCAATGTTTAACTAACAACAACACAAGCGCAATTATTTGATTATCCATTATTGATCTAAACTCACAAAATGTTTAACTGTTTCAAAATTACGACGAGCTTTGTCTAATGCAGGGAATTCTTTGCATAGCGCGTCTAATTCTTTTTCTTCTTGCATTTTTTGGATTGCCCATGATATAGCCAAATCTGCGTTTGCGGTTAGCCCAATAGTGCCGCAGTGTCCGATAATTCTCTGCCATCCTGAACCATTCCATACTTCATGAGCACCGTTGACGAATCGTACATCGCCTTGGTGGAAGTGATTGCATGATGTAACTGGTGGTGCAACAGTGGGATAGCTGCTTCCATCTCCTGATGCAATTATGTGTTTTGAGTTGTTTGATAATGATTCGAGCATTGTTATTTTCCTAACCAATTTAGTAAAAACCAACTTAGGTGCTTACTGTTGTGAAATGATAATATTCCACCCCTATACATTGTATATTCAATTTTTCTTTCGTGCAACCACTCTTCGACCTTATTCAACTCCTGTAGTGTCAACGGTGGCTGGGTGGCTGGGTTACTAAGTATTACTGTGTTTTGCTCAAATGGCATTTTAGTTATTTTCATTCTTTTCTATTACCCCAGAAAAAATGAAACATATCGTGATCCTCGTCGTCCATTTCCCAATGATCGCATTTATGGTTATAGCTTACAGACTTAAAACCTTGCTCGCGCAGAAACTCGTCGGCTTTTAGTGCATGCCTGCCTATTCCTTTCCGATAAATATGAAATTCTGTATAATGCTGAAGACTAATTGGTTTCATTGTTCCCCCAGAAAAAGTAAAATAGGAAGTAATCTTCGCTGTCCATTTCCCATCGTCCTTTTGGTTGATTATATTTTGCAGATTTAAAACCTTGGTTGCGTAGAAATTCATCACCTCTAAATTGTCCACTTGGTTCATTTTTCCACAGCTCGTGAAATTCTTTATATAGCATAAGATTAAATTCTTTTATTCCCATCTCAATAAAAACCAATTTTTGTATGCAGCAGATTTAAAGATTACAAAACTTTTTTGTGTTTCGTTTCTGGAGTTTACATACACTCCGTGCTGCTCTAAAATAGCTTGATTTAATATATCAGATATATCTTTTTGAGTAGTACTTTTTCTTGTGTGTCTTACAAAGTTCTTCCAATACTCTGGGCAATCTTTCCACAGGTAAGCGAGCACTAGCACGTTATTCATTACCCCCACCTCAATATAAACCAAGTGCGATCTTGTTCTTTTTCAAATGCCCAGGTCCAAGTACCGACAGTCCACTGATGTTTGATAAATGTAGCATCACACCATTCACGCATCTCATCATAGAGCATACTATCTGGATATTGGTCAACTACTGCAAAATAGCACAGTTTATCGTCTAACTCAAAATCTTCAGTAAGTTCAAATCTCATTTATTAACAAGGTCTTTAGTGTATTTCATGCACTGTAATGTTTGATTTGAAAAACCATAAAACGTTTTGGTTCGACGACTTCATAACTCATAGTATAGTAGCCGTCGTCGTTTTTTAACATTTTGAGACCGTACTCTCTTTGTAGCCAATTAGGAAATGTCATGCCGGCAGCATTATTGGATTTTAGGAATTCGTCATTTCTAGCAGCTAATAATGCATTGCGATAATGTGCAGCATTTTCTGTTTTTACTTCAACTTTCATTATTATGTACCTATTGTAAAAATTAAAATTAAGACCAAGTCAATGCAAACCAAGTGTATTCTTGTTCGGATAATTGCCATTCCCATGCAGATGTTAGCACAGGAGTTGCAGTTTTAAAACCATATTGGTTAAACGTGTCAACATGTCTTTGATTTTCAACTGCCCATAGTGCCATGCAGATTCTCCTAAACCTCGGAAACTTTCTGATGTCGAATGTTATTAACTCCATCTCAATACAAACCAATTTGCTTCTGCTTGCCTTTTAAAATAGTATGTCATTGTTGACGCTTCGGTTAATTTACACCACCATCGTTTTTCATATTGACTTTTACCAAACGATTCAACACACCACATGGTATAAGGTGCCCATCCAAAGAAATTCTTATCCATTTCCATGACACGCGCATCAACAGCGTACACTACATTGTCGTTGCTTCTATTAAGTCTGTACACGTTTGAAATATTTGGAACGTTAAATTTTTTCATAATAGAGTATAACATGCAGTTGTTAAGATGTCAACTGCATGTTGTTGGTTAATTAATCTTGCCCTAGTTCCTGTTCTAGCCAAAGCTTGCAGGCATCCCAATCTCTATAAATATGTGCCCTGCCTCCTGCCTCTACCCAGTCCTCACAGTTCGACGTACGGTCGTCGATTAGTATATCTCCGGGTGTGCATCTATCAGCCTTCTCGTGTGAGCGTGGCCCTAAGAACATCGGCACGTCTGGAAAGTATTTTTGGCACCATAGCACTTTATCCTGCACTGCCCATGGCATATCATTGTTGCGCGGTATTGCAGTTAAAAAGTATAAACCGGCGCCTGTGCGATCGCGATACTCTCTGCACCAATCAACAAGCTCAACTGCACCTGCCCTAAGCTCAAGCTTGGAATACATGCGTTGATCGTCTTTGAGCCTAGACCATTCGGTAGGCGGTAGGCGTTCTCCGACCTGAAAGTTGCGTTTAAAAAACACACGGGCATAAGCCATCCAATCTGCTACTACATCGTCTACGTCTAAATAAATGTCCATAATTTCCTTTGAGTTAATAAGGCTTGACTTGCCTACGTTTTTATAGTATACTATCTATTTGCAGTTGATGCAAGAAAAAAGATATATACTTATATAGTCAGGAGGTTAATCATGTATCAAAGTCTGTACCACGTTCAATTTAGAACACACGGAGTTAGCGTTACACAAACCGAAGATGGTCGTATTCACGTATTTAAATACAATGATAGATGTTGTGACCTAGATTCATTTGACACTCAAGATGAAGCTGAAGAGTATATATTAGAACCTTTTAGTACATTAAGCTACGCCATTATTTTTGACCAATAATTTATGAAATACGATTTAGTTGCACTCGACGCATTTGCCTCAGGGCAGATGCAGAGCAAACTCTGGCTGGTGACGCAGTTAGAGCAAGTCCTAGATACACCTCCACCTGGGGGCTACAACATTTGTTTACTAGGCGGCTGGTATGGGGTCACTAACCTTATCCTACGCATACGTGGAAATATCCCAATACGTGAAGTACGCAGCTATGACATCGACCCCGACGTTGAACCTATTGCAGATAAGATTAACAATCTGTGGGAATGGCAAGGGTGGCAGTTTAAAGCATCGACACTTGACGTTAATCAACTTGAATTTGATGACTATCCTGATATAATAATTAACACTTCTGTAGAGCATATCGAGGATCAAACGTGGTTTACACGTATTCCAAAAGGCACTATAGTAGCGTTACAAAGCACAAACATGCCGCATGATGACCATCATTCTTGTCATCAGAGCGAACATGAACTGCTTGCAGACTACCCCTTGGATACTATATTATTCCAAGGAAACATTAGAATAGACTATGAAGACTGGGGATTTAACCGATGGATGATAATAGGCAAGAAGTAACACAAAGACCAAAACTTTTTAAAACACGTGGGACATGGTACTGCAAGCTAGGATCTACAACAGGTCGAGGGCCAACACCTCGACAAGCATTTACGCATTTTAAATACAACTATCACGGTGCACCTGCGCTTGTTGTTGATGATTTGTTACTAATTAAATAGTAGTCGATTGTTTACTATTTGTTAATAGTTAATTTACTGTTAACCTATTGATTTTCACTGAAAACCAGTGTATACTAAGCATATATACAGTATACACACAGGAGAATAATGTATGTTAAATTTAATTAAACACGAATTAGCAACAATCACAACCGAGAAGCTGTTACATTATGTAGGAGTTAGCGTATTCATTGGCCTAATCTGGCTAATGTTTGTAGGCTATTTTGTTTCAACGCCGCCTGTATGGTGGCATGCGTAAGTGGGTAACTAGGTCTCTAGCTAGATGTTTTTAGTTAGAGACCCAAATTCTACCCTTGCTTTATTTACAAACCATTCTTCAACAAAGTCACATTTAATAACTTCACTCACACTTTCAAAAGTTGAACAGCTATAATATTTGGTACGATACCAAACCTGTTTAACTGCAAGCGCATTAAAATAGTTATGTAGATTACGATTAAAACTTCCGCGTAGCCAGCGGTCTAATAGGCCACCTGTATTACGCTCTGTTAAATGCTGTACCCAATCTTCTTTTAAATCAGCGTCGTGGTAATATGTTAGATTATCCATGTCTCCCCAAATATTGACAACTGCCAGCGGAGTAGTATAATATTCAGCAAGTATTAAATTGTTATGCATTTGGAACTCAAAGCTACCCGGGCAGCTAATGCCGATCACCGGTATACCTAAGGATTCAAAGTTTCTTAATTCATCTTGATCAATGTTTCCAAATACAACAACTGAGTCTTCCCATGCGCTAGTATCTATGTTAGTAACAACTGTGCCGGGCATAAATGGTAATAAATTTTGTGTGTTCATGTTTGTATTTATGTGGTTGACATGCATCGGTCTTGATTGTATAATTTGTGCATTATTAATTTTAAGAGTGTACTAATATGGCAGCTAAAACAGTTATTCACGGTCCAAGATCCACTGAAAAGATGACCTACGAAGATGCATTATTTTATTGCTTTTGGTTTTCTTATGAGGGCAGAAAAGGATGGCGACTACCGACATTCTACGAATATATCGACGGTGAGGCTTGGTTCAAAGATGCTGAGATCACTAAACGTAAGCACTACTGCAGACCTGTAAAGGACATAAAATGAATATTGAAATAGCACCAACAGCTGTAGAGCATGGTATGTGATACCAGTGAGAGATTTATGATTGAACATGCCCAACGAACATACACTGCATTAACCTACGACCTTGCATGGCTGTATTGTTTAACATTGGTATACAATAACCACAAGGATTGGCGAATGCCTACGTGGGATGAGTTCGGTGATGTATATAGTAGCACACGACCATTCGGTGTCGGATGGTGCAACGAGGATGCTTACGATGATGACGATTACGAAACTAATAGACCTGATATGGTAATACCGGTGAGAGATATATGAAAATTACATTTGCAGGATTAAAGACAACTGGAAAAGTTGAAACCGTGTGGGCAGTAATTGAGCTTAGGCCAGACCCAAAGTATGGCGGCATCTACGACTATCTGTTTTTGTGGGGCCGACGCAACGGCAAATTGCGCACTCTGGTTAGGCAAGGGTATCAACGTCCTGCTTGGAATAACGTAGATGGTATCTTTAGAAATGTTGGTATGGTTGCTGGATTTATCAACAAAAAGATCAAGCACGGCTATGAACCAGTTGCAGTCTTTGATGGATTAATAGAAAGCAAAAACCTCAAAGAAGAATTAAGTGCAGTATACCCTGGCTTTGATAAACAGCTAGACAAGTTGGCAGTCTGGGAAACATTAAAACTATGAGGGTGATCAAATGGCAGGACACTGAGTCATTTGATCGACAAATGCTAACTGTGTTGCAAAATGCTTGGGTCGAATTTATCAAAGAGCCCAAGCATGAACTCCTGTCAGTTGAACCATTAAAAGAAATATTTCCAGATTGGCTATTAGAAAAGTATGGTGTAGAGTTTTTATTTTCGGGATCGCATATAACAGTGCATAACGAAAAGAAGTATTTTGTGCTATTGATAACACATTCGACTAGGGTGTACAATGATTGATCGTGCGCCGCGGCCGGCTTGCCCGTTTTCCTATGACGAGGCATGGTTGTACTGTTTAACCCTAGACCATAAAGGCTATAAGGATTGGCGATTGCCTACTAAACACGAGTATGCACAAGCACCGGATATTCCAGTAGCATCTTGGTACGAAGATGAAGAAGTATTTTTTGCAAGCAATGTGTGTCCGGTGTGTCCGGTGAGAGACGTATGATCGAAAAAGCCCCGATGACTAAACATCAACTGACCTTTAGTGAGGCCACGATGTATTGCATGACCTTAGCTCACGATAACAAGCATGATTGGCGATTACCCACAGTTGGTGAATACATGCACATGGAAGAGCAGTGTTGGTTTGACATGTGGTACCCTGTGCTAGATGAGTTTGACATGCACCCGAAAAGCCGGTTGTTCGCCCTGCCAGTGAGAGACGTATGATAGGGCCAATATCGGATCTCTTGACCTATAATGAGGCTTGGCTGTACTGCATAACCCTGGACTATGCTGGTCATAAAGATTGGCGTATGCCTACAAGTATAGAATATATTTACCGCTATAATGATTTACCGCATAGAGGTTGGTATGTAGAACGAAGAATAACCTACCAAGTTTCTATGGGCGTAATACCGATAAGAGACGTATGATCGAAAGAGCTCCTAAAATTGAAACTGAACTTTCACTTGACGAGGCCTATCTATATGTGTTAACATTAGATTATGATAACAATAAAGACTGGCGATTACCGTCATTTCAGGAATATATGAGCGACTTGTTTTTTGAAGGGCACGTATGGTATGCTAACTTTATTGCTGAACAGCAAACAGTAAGATTGGTTCGATGTGTAATACCAGTGAGAGATATATAAATGTCAATTGAATTTGGACCTCGGCATGCTAAAGCAACGTGGGACGATGCTTGGATGTATTGCTTGACCCTAGACTATGATGGCCATAAAGATTGGCGTATGCCGACTGCTAGTGAAACAATTTTTGAAACAATTTCTGAAGTTGAAGTATGGGTGGTTGAAAATGAAAGATACATACTAGATTATCCAACCGCAACGTTTTCATGCTATCCAGTGAGAGACAACGATGCTTGAATTTGCCCTAGTTACTCAACACAGCATGACCTATAGTGAGGCCTGGCTGTACTGCATAACCCTGGACTATGCCGGTCGTAAAGATTGGCGTATGCCTACGCAACTAGAAACAAAGATATATGGCATACCCGGTGTCTGGTCTGAAATAGATCAAGATGACGAGACCAACATACAACTATACCTTGTTAGCACACACCCTAACGTAATTAAATGGCCTGCACTAGCAGTAAGAAGAGAGAAATGATATATGGTACATCACGCACCCGTAAGCCCAGACAAACTAAACTTCCATCAAGCATGGATGTACTGCCTAATGCTCGAACATCGTGGCCACAAGGACTGGCGCATGCCTAGACATGACGATCACTGTAGTAAAAACGGAACCTGGGTTGACTATAATGCAGAATGCGGCTACAACATGGATCAACCTTGGTATGTTGTACCCGTGCGAGACATCTGATAAATATTTGCATGCATATCATTAATACTATTCTAAACAACGAGTTTTTACCGGTAGAATTAAACGCACACAGCAACCATTTTAGCAGCACTGATTCAAAACGTTGTTTTGAAAAGAACTTAAAAACCCAACCTGATGATTGGTATTATCGACACAATCCTGTTACATACACACTTAACTCTAACGGATATCGAACCGCAGAGTTTAGTACAGTTGATTGGGAAGACTCAGTTGTTGTATTCGGTTGTTCCAACGCATTTGGTACAGGTATAACTGACGAGCATACGATTAGCAGCCAGTTATCGATGCTAATCAATCGCCCAGTGATCAATCTGGGTGTTGCTGGTAGTTCTATCCAGCATGCTACATATAACTCTACTATTTTATCTGCATACCCATGTCCGTATGCAGTGATACAGCTTTGGACTAGTCCGGAAAGGACTATTTTATTTGATGGCAATATGGCCAGTTGCATAGGACCCTGGGATCATAAACTTAATTATTATAATGAATGGTTACGGAATAATAACCCATCTGTTTCTGCATTAATACATCGCAAGATTAGCCAACAACTGTGGACTGATCGAACACGGTACCTAGAAGGAACTTTGTTCAACGCTACTGCAGAGCTATTTAAAAATTGCCCTTTGTTCAACGCTACTGACTTTGCTCGAGATCAAATGCATCCTGGAAGACACACTACAAAATATATCGCTCAACACTTTGCGGAACAATTAACATGAAAATCAACGAAATCACAGAGATGAGTCAAATCATCGAACCAGTTACACCTAGAACCGCAGACCCTGATAAGAACCATCAACTGTTTTTAAAGTATAAAAGAACCTGCGAACCCATAGAACAGCTAACTCCAGAGATCACTCTGTATGAAGGTGATAACAGTGTACACTACGTATACATGGCAGTGCATAGCCAAGGTCAACCTGATGACGAACGCATAGTATACTTAATGGAATATGAACGTGACAACCTGCGCCCCCTCGGCGACCACGCAGTGCAACGCTGGGTATGGCAAGACCCGAAATATCGCAGCCAGCTAGGTGATCTCGCCAGCAGACTATTCGACCAACTCGTAGAAGATTACTTTACTGTAGTAGCAGACAATGAACAAACCCCCCTAGGACGTAAGTTCTGGTTAAAGCAACTGCACAGAGCATTCCAACGCGGACTCAAAGTATACTATGCGGACTTCAAACAAGAGCAACTACATCAACTACATGATGCTAGCCAAGTTGATCACTACGGTAAGTATGTTTGGACCACACACGCAGACAGCCAACATAGAGTATTCGCCATCAGCAGTCGAGAACTTAAAACCACCCAGATGCCCAAATGAGTTATCCGCTGCTGTAACTATATACACGAATAAATAATACTTGTGAGGATATACAATGAGAGCAAAAGAATTTATTGTTGAAGCGGCAAAGCCATCTATTAAAAGCATAGTACCGCCAACAGACATTAGTCAAGAAGACAAACAACAGGCATTTGCTAATCTTAGTCAAGTTGAAATTGATCAATTAGGGCAACCTAGATACATTTCAAAAGAAATGTGGCCTCAGTTCCGCAAATGGCTAGTGCAACGCAGTTTAGCAAGCAACCCTACACTTGATCCAGTTCTTACTGCATATACCCCGGGTGAAACTCTTGCTCTGTTTAAACATCCAGAAATTGCCAAATGGCATCAAGAGATTGTTCATCACAAAGTGCCACCGGAATATAAAATGGTAGCATTTGTTCCTTGTGGAAAAACTAAACCGTGGGCTAATGCAGCCCGAGGCATTTATAAAAGCTACAATCAAATCATAAAAGATAAAAGATACCCAGTCTACTTTGTAACTGTATCTGAACCATTAGGTATTGTTCCTAGTAGTTTATGGAGTGACTTCCCTCAATACGATAATCCGGGTTTATTTAAAGATGATACTCAGCAGTCTGGAGGATTGTTTACAGCTGATTGGAAACATTACTATGGTACAGGCAAACAGAAAATGCCATTTGATCCTGCAGCCTATTCTCAGTGTATTCAATTCTTAGGTAATATCATTAATCAGTTTATTGAAAACAATCCGCAAGTTCAATATGTTAGTTTTGTTGAAGACAAGATGTTTAAGGCTAGTTCTAACAATGTTGGAACACACAGTGCAATGCTCTCTCATACCGATAAAATAGATCCTGCGCATCGTTATTTGAAACGAGCTGCACCACGTGAAGAACCATATAACTATGTAGACCAATCTCTTTCAACGCATTTCAATAAACCAGACCAATCATAGTTGGTAAAAATACCACTTGACATTCTGTTATAAACATTGTATAGTGTACGCATAACTACAGCAGGTGTCGCGCAAACTGTATTATCTATGCGCCCTATAACTGGACAGATGTATCACAGTGATGGAATTGTTGAACTGTAGCAACGACATAACCACCTACCCATTTGGATGAATATAAGATGTACCTTTTACAAAACTTATTACAGGTTATGGCCCCGCTGTACACATAAGGTTAAAAGAAAGGGTAACACCCTTACGACTGATTATATGGTTAGCATTGTATAATTAGTCCGCCGTCATATAAAAACCAGGACGGAGCTCGAGGTACCGGATGACCGCCTCTGTAATGCTCTAATGCTAAGACATGAAGAAACTCAACAAATGTTCCATTGGCCTTTGCGGGCCAATATGACTTCTAAATCTAACAAAATGAAATAAAAGAAAAATAAAATTATAATAATTGATATGAGTGCCAACGAATATAAAATTATTATAATTTAGGACTTTAGTCCTTTATACCTAATTAGGAGAAATTATGATTGAAATAGCACCACTATCTGATTTTAAGATGTCGTACAACAAAGCTTGGTTATATTGTGCTACCATGACCTATAATAACAAGTATGATTGGCGTATTCCGACCGATGCTGAGTTTACATACAACGAAGAAATTGATGAAGAATCTTTTGATCAGTCAGACGAAA